>Ga0209211_10000543_pt1 | contig 76204 bp, 69 predicted proteins | sample RifGroA2_FD_183992 | JGI IMG/M metagenome (GOLD analysis project Ga0209211, IMG submission 183992) | Groundwater microbial communities from Rifle, Colorado, USA - Groundwater A2 (SPAdes) (version 2) | ecosystem: Environmental > Aquatic > Deep subsurface > Groundwater | place: Rifle, Colorado... | reverse complement strand
AATGAGATACAATTGTTAACAATTGAATAACGCAATTTAAGGAGGTAATTTAATATGACAAAAATAAAAGTTTATTCAACACCTACATGCCCTTACTGCCACATGGCAAAGGATTTCTTGAGGACAAAAGGTGTGGATTTTGAAGACATTGACGTTTCAACTGACAGAATGGCAGCACAGGAGATGGTTCAAAAAACCGGTCAAATGGGTGTTCCTGTTATTGATATAAACGGCAAGATTATTGTCGGCTTTGATAAACAGACAATTGAAAAAGAGCTGAAGAAAGTAGATTTGTTTCCAAGAGTGGTGAGGGAAAGATGACAGAATTAAACCAAATCTATAAATGCAGTGTTTGCGGGAATATGGTTGAGGTTGTAAATGCAAGTGGCGGGACTCTTGTTTGCTGCGGGCAACAAATGCAATTATTAAAAGAGAATACAACTGATGCTTCACTGGAAAAGCATGTTCCAGTCATAGAAAAAACAAATAATGGCGTTAGAGTAAAAATTGGCAGTGTTGCGCATCCCATGGAAGAAAAGCATTATATCCAATGGATAGAGATTATTGCTGACGGCAAAGTTTATAAGAAATATCTCAAGCCAGGAGATAAGCCAGAAGCTGAATTTTGTACCTCTGCAAAAACAATTACTGCCAGAGAATACTGCAACTTGCACGGTTTGTGGAAAGCATAACTAATGAGCAAAAAAAACATAGATGCAAAAACAAAGGAAATATTGCTGCGTTTCCAGAAAAATGAGATTACTGAGTATTATGTATATAAATCTCTTTCAGAGAAATTTAGCGGCAATAATAAAAAAATACTTGAAATAATTTCAGAAGACGAGCTTGCCCATTATAATCTCTGGAAAAATTATACAAATATAAATATTTCTCCAAACAAATTCAAAATCTGGTGGCATATTTTTTTATCCAAATTATTCGGTGTCACTTTTGCTTTAAAATTAATGGAAAAAGGCGAAGAAGAGGCTCAGCAAGTATATGAAAATCTAATAAAAACACTGCCTGAGGCTAAGTCTATTCTACATGACGAGGACAAACATGAGCAGGAGCTGTTAAAATTAATTGATGAGGAAAAACTTAATTATATCGGTTCAATGATTCTTGGTGTTAGTGATGCATTGGTTGAGCTTACTGGCGCTATTGCTGGATTAACATTTGCCTTATCCAGCATAAAAATGGTTGGCATAGCAGCATCAGTTACGGGAATCTCAGCTTCATTGTCAATGGCATCATCCTCTTACCTTTCAATTAAGTCTGAGATTGAGTCTGATAATGATAACAATAACAAAAATCCGTTAAAAGCTTCTGTGTATACTGGTGTCGCCTATATTCTTGCTGTTTTTGTGCTTGTTTTTCCATATTTTATTGTTTCAACACCTATTGTTGCATTGGCATGGACATTGGTAAATGCGTTAGTTATAATCCTTTTTTTCACTTACTTTATTTCTGTTGTTAAAGGCGTTTCATTTATAAAAAGAAGTTTTGAGATGGCACTAATTTGTTTGTCTGTTGCTGGAATATCATTTTTAGCGGGGATGGCATTAAAGTTAATTTTTGATGTCAATATATGATTCAAAAAAAAGGGGTTATAAACCCCACAGACCTGCTGTGACCCATTTTTAAGAGTAAAAACCCAATTCGAAGAGTTGACACTCAAAAGCCCCGCAGCTCTGCTGCGATTGGGAGGTTTACTCATCACTATTATTATAATAACTTATAAACAAAATATCTATAACTTATGGGCCAATTATATAAATCTATAAAACAATTGAAACTTAATGACGTCGGTAAATTAATAGTTTCACGATTAAATGAATTTTCATTATTGGGAAAAAGAAATATCAATGAAACATTCAAGGAGCTTTGCTTTTGCATTATGACCGCTAATTTTCAGGCAGAGAAGAGCATATTTATACAGAAGGAAATAGGAGATGGCTTTTTGAACTTATCTGAAAAAAAATTGGCAGAAAAGCTTAAAAAATTAGGGCATAGATTTCCAAACACACGTGCAAAATATATTTGTGAAGCGCGAAAGTTTAAGGATGAATTAACAGAAAATTTAAACAAATTAAACAAACATTCAAAACAATATAATGAATTTAAATTTAGGGAATGGCTTGTTGAAAACATCAAAGGCATTGGTTACAAAGAAGCAAGTCATTTTTTAAGAAATATTGGTTATACTAATATTGCGATAATTGACTTTCATATAATTGATGTTTTAGCTAAGTATAACTTAATTGAAAAACCTAAATCTAAATCTTTACCAAGAAAGAAATATATTGAGATAGAAAAAGTATTGAGAAAAATAGGAGAAAAAGCAGACTTAAATCTTGCAGAATTAGACTTATACTTATGGTATATGGAAACAGGCAAAGTGCTGAAATAGATTAAATTTTTTGTTTCGTTCCTGGGCGAAGCCACACGTCTTATAAAATTTAGTTTCAGTTTTCTTTACGACGTAAAGACTCTAAAAAAATATTCATGGGACTGTGGACTGCGTCCCACAAACGTGTTAAGAATTAGAAAAAAGATTAGTCAGCATTGATAACATGCTCTTCTATACTTAGGTAGCTCTTCATCTGGTTTATCTGTTATTTTGTCTGTTTGAGGATTATCTGTTCCAAATGCTCTCCTTCTCCAATACTCTTTTACTGGTGGTTCATCACTACATCCATCATAATTATGTACACCTGACCTTTCCTGTGAATGATCTCGTTCTTCATTGGAAAAAGAAGTGGGGTCATCTGAAAAACAATCATCATCAAACTCTACTATTCTTCTTCTCCGTCTATTTTCAATATCATGACTACTTCCAAATTCATCATCAATTGACATTTTATCACCTTTACATTTGTTTTAAGTTTGTGATTATTATCTTCTACTTATACTAAAAGTGATTAATTTGTACTAAAATTAATCACTTTTAGCATATAATCTTTCTATCTATTATTCCTCTATATATTATTTACGATATGAGTCTTTCCATCTCTAACCTTTCACTTCTTCTCTGTTCTTGGAATCTGTAATAATCGCCTAAATCAAAAGGATATTCTTTTTTTGTGCATCCACTGCAAACAGTGTCTTCTGTCAAACCAAGTGTTTTAAGCAATCTGTCTCGGGATAAATAATTTAAGGTTGTTGCATTAATTGTTTGCCTTGCTATTTCAATAGCTTCAGGAGTATTTTCATTTAATAATAATTCTTTTTCTTCAGGAACATCAATACCTCCTGCGCAAATTCCAATAAATGGCGGGTAAACTGAAATGAAATGAACTTCTTTTGCGCCTAATTCATAAAGTGCTCTAACTAAAGACTTGGAGATTGTTCCCCTCACTACAGAATCATCTATAACACCTACACTTTTGCCTTCTATGCGATGTGGATTGTATGAGAATTTAAAGTAGGCAATAAGATTTCTTTCTGTCTGTGTTCCACCTAGAAAACTTCTTATTCCGTCGTCAGCAGCTTCTATACCTCCAAATGGCTTGTCCCATGCCTTTGCAACAGCTTCTGCTGCGCGAATAGCTGTTTTTGGCACAGCAAGTATATTGTCTATTCTGTCTTTAAGATAACTAAACTCATCAGCAGCTTCCAAGCCAAGCTCATATCTTATGTCTTCAATAACTTTACCATTAAAATATGAAACGCCTTTTGCAAAATAAACAGGCTCGAATTTGCATATCTTTTGGCCCAATGAAAAAATTGTTTGTTTGTATACATTCATATTAAAATCAATAAATACTGCTTCTCCAGGACCAAGCTCTTCATATTTATCAAATCCCCTTAATTTGGGCAGTGCAATTGATTCAGATGCAAATGCGTATATAACCTCGTCGTCATCTTCTCTTTCATTTATTCGCTCTATTAGTTCTCTTCCTTCTCTTTGTCCAGTTAATTTTTTTCTATCTCTTTGCCCTACTAGTTCTCTTTGTTCTCTTCCCTCTATTAATTTTTCTTGTTCTATTTTCTCTATTAGTTCTCCTCGTTCTCTTAATTTCCTTTGTTCTCTTCGCTGTGCAAAAATTAACGGCCTTGTTCCATGCGGATCTTTTAAAGCGAAAATGCCATGGCCAATACTTAACCCAATGACAGAATAAGCGCCGGTAACACCATACTTAGCTCCATGGTCAAGGATTGCTCTCACAGCAGGAAAGAATTTTTCGTTTACAAACTGCGGCGTGTCAACTGCTTCATATGATTTTAAATCAATCATATTCTGGACAAGAGCACATAATAATGCCTCTGCATCACATTGTGTAGCTAAGTGGTAGCTTTTTCTTTGCTTTAATTCTTCTTTTAATTTAAGATAATTTGCAATATGGCCGTTGTGGGCAATGGCTGTTCCAGTCTTGCTTTTGTAAAGTGGCTGAGCATCTCCGCTCAAATTGCTGCCAATCGTGGAATAACGGTCATGACCAATTGCTGCCCTTGCTACAATTTCATCAAGATTAACATCTTTGAACACTTCTTTTGCAGGTCCAACACCTCTTATTATTGAGCCAAATTCGCTTCCATTCCAATTTGTAGTAATTATTCCAGAAGAATCTCTTCCGCGATGCTGTAAAGCTACTAATCCCTGCACAACTTCGCGAGAAACTGATTTGCCGTTAGATATCATTCCTATTATGCCGCACATGTTAATATCAAAGTGCTTTATGTTTTAATTAAATAGTTTTAGACACCTTAAACTATATATAAGAGTATATAAATAAAAAAATAAAAAAAAGTTAGTAAGAGTATGTAATAAGTCGACCTTGAAATGAAGCTCGTTTTAGCCGCGGTTTAGGTAAAATCAAGGTTTTGTTTATAAACAAAAGTTGCGGACTTATTACATATCAGTAAGAAACGTTATTTTTCACAATATTTTTAAACAATCATTTTTATATTAATGATTATATGAAAAATAGAGCTGTTGGAGTTATTATTTTGGGTATAGCTTTAGTAATAAGTTATATTATATTCTCTTTTAATCGTGCTTTGTCAAAGATTGTTGAAACTTCCTGTACACATGGCACTGCGTGCCCAATGTGGGGAACAATTAGTTTTCAGACACATGTTGGTATAGGAATAATGGTTGTTGTTGTTATGATTGGTCTTTATTTGATATTCTTCGGCAAAGATGAAAGAATAGAGATAAAAACAATAACCCAACAAATTGCACAAAAAGACGTTACTATAGATAATTACAAAAACATTCTTGAAAAGCTAAATAATGATGAAAAGGTTATTCTTGAAAAGGTAATTGAAGCAAAAGGCACAATTTTTCAGTCTGATATTGTTGATAAAACTAGTTTCACCAAAGTTAAAGTTACACGTGTTCTGGATAAATTAGAAGGAATGGATATCATTGAAAGAAAAAGACGCGGTATGACTAATGTAGTGATTTTAAAGCATTAGTAACCAGTTTCCTGTGTAATTTATTCTTTTTCTTAATAATTTGTGTTTTAATCACCCATGAAACTAGTTTCATACAATGGTTAATATACTGTTTCAGAATTCTAGCTTAGTATGGAAAACTTAACAAAACCACAAAATAATGCACAAAATAATGAAAAGATGAAACAGTCCATTGAGAACAATAGTTTGAATAACACTGCAAATCCTTATGAGATTGTTGAAGAGAGGGTTGAATCAGAAGAATTTGTTGAAACAAAGGCAATGATTGAATCAGATAAACCAACTGAACAAACAGAAATTCAAGAACAAATATCTTCATGTTGTGGCGGTTCAAGAAGTTCAAGAAGTAATAGTGATCAAAATAACACCGTAAACTCAAATCAAATTAATACAGTAACGCTAGAAAATAGTAAACCCCTAAAACCTAACGAAAATAATAGTAATAGTAATAGTAATAATAGTATTTTTGCTAGTATCTTTTACGGTTTAGTTCCACATACTGGTTGCATAGCTTTTATTCTATTTACTATATTAGGTGTTACAGCAGTAACATCATTCCTTAAGCCATTTTTGTTAAATGCCTATATATTTTACGTGTTAATATTATTATCTTTTGTTTTCACTACAATTAGCGCAATAATCTATCTTAAGAAGCATGGTTTATGGTCATTAGATGGACTAAAGTTTAAATGGAAATACCTTTTAACAATGTATTCTTTAACTTTAGGCATAAATCTTTTCCTGTTCATGGTTGTATTTCCTTTATTAGTTAATATTCCTACTGTATCAGCAGATTATGGAGCGCAGCAATCAGGATTACAGCAACAACAACTAAACCTGTCAAATCCGCAATTAAATCCGCAGATAACTGGCGCGGTTGTAGGTGTTCCTGTTGAACAAGCACTAAATAATCAACTAACTAACGCTGATGAATTGTCAACTATTAGATTAAAAGTAGGTATTCCTTGCCCTGGCCATGCTTCTTTAATCTCACAAGAAATAAAATCATTAAGTGGCATAAAAACAGTCAAATTTAGTTTTCCTAACTTATTTGATGTAACTTACAATCCCGCGATGTTATCAAAAGAAGATGTACTATCTTTAGATGTGTTTAACACATACAAGGCAGACATAGTTAACGGCCCTAATTTTGGGTAAACTATTATTTGTATGAATCAACAATGTATGAATAATTGTTGATACTTAGATAAACATTTTAATGAAGTTTTGAATGAACTTTTGAAGAAATTTTAAATGAGAACAAGGTGGAAAATATGATAAATGAAAGAAATGACGACGGAAAACCTCCAAAAAAACTTAATTTAGATATTACCGGCATGCATTGCCAAAGTTGTGTTACTTTAATAACGAAAAAACTGCAAAAGCTGGACGGTGTGAAATATTGCAACGTGAACTTTGCAACTGAAAAAGCTTCAATTGAATTTGATGCTTCAGCCATTTCAGAAAACAAGATTATTGACGCTGTGAACAGCTTAGGCTACACTTCAAAAATAATTACTAATGAAAAAAGCAACATTGACCATGAAACACAAAAAAGGAAAAAAGAAATTAAACAATTAAGGAATCTGCTTATCTTTAGTACATTATTTGCGTTTCCTGCTTTTTTGATTGGTATGGTATTTATGTGGCTTGATATTATGGTTCCGTATAGGGATTATATTTTACTGATTCTTGCTACGCCTGTGCAATTTATTGTTGGCGCAGGAATATATAAAAGCGCATGGGGCGCATTGAAGAATAAGACTGCAAATATGGATACATTAATTGCTTTAGGAACAAGCGCAGCATATTTCTTCAGTGTATATGTGGTATTTTTTGACCCTATGCAGGCTCAATATTTTGAAGCAGCAGCAGTTCTTATCACTTTTGTAATTCTTGGCAGATATTTGGAAGCAATTGCTAAAGGAAAAACAAGCGAAGCAATAAAGAAATTAATGAATCTTTCCCCAAAACTTGCGATAGTTATCAGAGATGGCAAAGAAATGAAAATAAAAGTTGATGATGTTGTTGTCGGAGACATAGTTATTGTCAAGCCAGGAGAAAAGGTTCCTGTTGATGGAGTGATTATTGAAGGTAATTCTTCTGTTGATGAAAGCATGATTACTGGAGAAAGCATGCCTGTTGAGAAGAAAGTGGGAGATGCTGTCACCGGTGCAACAATTAACAAGCATGGCGCATTCAAATTCAAAGCAACAAAGGTTGGTGCAAATACAACACTAGCTCAAATAGTAAAACTTATAGAAGATGCGCAAGGCAAAAAAGCACCTATACAAAGGTTTGCTGATCAGATTTCAGCGTATTTTGTTCCTGTTGTAATTATAATCGCTATTTTATCTTTTCTTGTATGGTATTTTGTAATGGGAATGGAATTTTCATTTGCCCTGATTATTGCAGTTTCTGTTCTGGTAATTGCATGTCCGTGTGCTTTAGGATTAGCAACCCCTACAGCGATAATGGTTGGCACAGGTAAAGGTGCAGAAAATGGAATTTTGATAAAAGGCGGTGACGCTCTTGAAACAGCGCATAAACTTTATGCAGTTGTATTCGATAAAACAGGCACATTGACAATAGGGAAGCCTAAAGTTACAAATCTTATCCCTGCACATAATACAATTACTGAAGAAGAGCTTATAAAACTGGCTGCAAGCATTGAGCAATACAGCGAGCATCCTTTAGCGCAGGCAATTGTTGCAAATGCAGCTGAAAAAAAGATTAAATTAGATCAGGTAAAAAACTTTAAAGCAATACCTGGTCATGGTGTTGAAGGTATTTATAAGAACAAAAAGCTTATTGTTGGCAAGCCAGAATATATGCGAAAATTAAACATTAATTTTAGCAAATTAGATAATCCTATCAAAGAGATGGAAGAAGACGGGAAAACAGTTGTAGTTGTTAGTTTGAACAAAAAAATAGAAGGGATATTGGCTATAGCAGATACTCCTAGAGAAGATTCCATCAGAGCTGTAAAAAAATTGCAGGAAAATAAAATCCGTGTTTATATGCTTACAGGCGATAATAAAAGAACTGCAAATGCAATTGCAAAACAGCTTGGCATAAATCATGTTATAGCAGAAGTATTGCCACAAGATAAGGCTAATAAAATAAAAGAGCTTCAACGAAACAAAAGAAAGGTTGCAATGGTTGGCGATGGAATTAATGACGCTCCTGCGCTTGCACAAGCAGATATTGGCATAGCAATTGGTTCAGGCACAGATGTTGCAATGGAAACAGGCAATGTTGTTTTAATGAAGAACAATACTTATGATGTTGTCCGCGCAATTAAATTAAGCAAAATTACAATAAGAAAGATAAAGCAAAACATGTTTTGGGCTTTGTTTTACAATTCATTAGGCATACCAATCGCAGCAGGTTTGCTTTATCCATACACTGGCTGGCTTTTGTCACCGATAATTGCAGGTGGGGCAATGGCCCTAAGCAGTGTAAGTGTTGTTGTTAATACTTTGCTGATGAAGAGAACGAAAATATGAAATTAGAGCGGTGGACTTTTGTTATTAATGTCCATTTATACATAATCCACGAGATATAAATTTGGATAGAAACAAAGGTTAATAAGCAGTTTCAATGCTGATTAACTCTCAACTGTACGATAGATATGTGATTTTGGAGGTCAAAATGGTATATGCAAATTGTCCAATGGGCACAAACATCTTTAGTTTTTATGGATTTTTGAATAGTTTGTTGCTGATACTTTTAATCGGTGTATTGGTTTATTTTATTATTCAACACGCTAATAAAAAAGAAAAAAAACGCTAAACTTGAAACATTAAAAGTAAATTATTATGAATAAAGCGTTAAATAAAAAAATAAAAGATGATAATACTGAATTAAGAAAAGGTGGAAAACATGAAAAAAATTAATTTAACCATAACAGGAATGCACTGCAAAAGTTGCGAGATGTTAATTAAAGACGAACTGTCTGATTTAGGTGTAAAAGAATGCAATATTGATTTTAAGACAGGAAAAGCTGTGATTGTATTTGATGAGTCAAAATTAAATTTGGATAAAATAAAACAATCAATACAAAGTCAAGGGTATGGAGTTGGATAAATGTATGGGATTGGATAAATGTCAGAAGAAAAGCAGAAGAGTATGTAAAACCAGATAATATGAAAGAACATAGAACAATAGATAAAATAGAAGATGATAATATGAAAGAACATGGAACAATAGATAAAATAGAAGATGATAATATGAAGGAACATGGAACAATAGATAAAATAGAAGATGATAATATGAAAGAACATGGAACAATAGATAAAATAGAAGATGATAATATGAAAGAAGATAATATAAATAATACCAATGAAATTCAAAAAGAGGGAAGTCCTATGATTATTAAAAAAACAATTATTGTCAAAGGAATGAGTTGCGGCAGTTGTGAGAAGATTATACACAAACAAGTATCAAGAGTAGATGGTGTTAAACATATTCATGTAAATTATTCAACAGGAAAAGGCCATGTAGAATTTGATGCTTCAAAGACAACAATTGACAAGATACTTGAAAAAATTGAAGAGAATGGCTATGATGCTGCAATTTTCGATGAAACAGGCAACATTACTAATAATACTAACTCAAACTGGTTTACCTCAAGCTGGTTTGGATTTACAACATTAGCTGTTGGTATTATATTAATTGGCTACTTCTTATTAAAATTGTATGGCTTAGTACAGCTTCCTCAAATCAGCCAGAATATGAGTTACGGATTATTATTTATTGTTGGTTTATTGACAGGATTCCACTGCGTTGCAATGTGCGGAGGATTTGTTGTTTCATATACAACCAAAAATGCGCAGGAAGGAAGATCTAATCATATGTCGCATGTTTCTTACGGTGTAGGCAAATTAATTTCATATACAATTATAGGTGCAATATTTGGATTGATTGGTTCAATTATTACATTTACCCCATTAATGAGGGGAGTTGCAGGTATAATCGCTGGTTTGTTTTTGATATTATTCGGATTAAACATGCTCAATCTTTTTCCAATCTTAAGAAAGATTAGATTAACAACACCAAGTTTCTTGACTAAATGGGTTGGTGAGGAGAATACAAATTCCAGCCCTTTTATAATTGGACTGCTTAATGGCCTTATGATTGCATGCGGCCCTTTGCAGGCAATATATATTATGGCAGCAGGCACAGGAAGTGTTGTTGAAGGTGCAAAACTATTATTTATTTTTGGCTTAGGTACTTTGCCAGTAATGTTAGGATTTGGATATTTAACTAGTTTTATCTCGTCAAAGATGGCTAATAAAATTTTAAAAGCATCAGGTGTTATTGTATTATTGCTTGGATTAATTATGGTTAACAGGGGCCTTGCATTGACAGGAAGTGGGTATGATGCAGATTCATTACTTTCTTCACCATTATTTTCATCTTCATCCTCTTCATATATTCCTTTTTTAAACGGGAATAGCAACGGAAATAATAATGGTATCAATACTGATGCTGATGTTGGGACAAATAATGTAGGAGCAACTAATACAGGAACTAATGCTGATGGTTATCAAGAAATAAAGATGGATGTTCTTGCTTCTGGCTGGAGCCCTAATAAATTTGTCCTGAAAAAAGGTGTGCCTGTTAAATGGATAATTAATGGCAAAGAAATAACAGGATGCAATAATGCAATTCAAGTGCCAAAATTAGGATTAAGTTTTAAAATAAAACCAGGATTGCAGACAATAGAATTTACTCCGGACGAAGAAGGCGTTATAAGCTTTAGCTGCTGGATGGGTATGATTACAGGCAAATTTGTTGTCAAGGAGAATATTGACTTAGCAGATACACAAAGTGTACAAAAAGAATTAAACACAGTACAAGTTCCAAAAGGAGGCACATGTGGCGGTTCAGGCGGTGGCTGTGGCTGCGGCGGTTGAAAATGGGATTAATAACATTAATATATTACTATGCATCTAAATCTTAACTCGATTTAGCTTATGCATCCAGCAATTATAGCAAAGGCACTAAATTTTCGTAATTAATGATGCCTTTGCTATATACGTGGACTTTAACAAAAAAGATACGAATATTAAAGTCCACCACTATAACTTAAAAAAGAGGTGAAGTTTATGATGTTTAGGTGGAAAAATCTCTCGACTATATTTATTTTCATTTTTTTAGTTTTCTCACTATTTATTACTGCTTGTTCTAATAATAATTCTTCGCCTTACAAAGACGAGCCATGGAAATATGACACTTTTGCGAAATGCCTTACTGAAAAAGGTGCAGTAATGTATGGAACAGAATGGTGCAAATATTGTAAAGCCCAAAAAGAATTGTTTGGGAACTCTTTCAGATTTATTAATTATGTTGACTGCGAAAAACAAGCAAGCAAGTGCATCCAAGATGGTATAAAAGGATATCCAACGTGGATAATCGACGGAAAAATCTACAGCGGAAAACAAGAGTTTTTTGATTTGACATTTGTTACAGGATGTAAATTAACAGAAGATGTAATTGAGATAACAGATACTGTTTAAAATTAAGACTAAAACTAACATTAAAATTAATTAAAACTAAAATTAAAATAAAAAAATGAAATGAAATGCAACCAACGAATAAAACAACAAAGTGAGATGATGTAACCAATGAATAAAACAACAATTAAAGTAACAGGCATGCACTGCGCCAGCTGTGCTACTATAATCAGTAAAGCATTGCTTAAAACAAAAGGTGTGAAAGAAGCTAATGTAAATTATTCAACATCAAAAGCAAATATTTTATATGATGAGAAGCAAGTTAGCGAGAAAGAATTAATTGATACAATAAAAAATAAAGGCTATGGCGCAAGCATTGCCGAGGGAAAAGAAGACTTTGACAAGGAATTAGCGCTCCAAAGAAAAGAAATACGTGATTTAAAAAATCTGTTTTTGTTAAGCATGAGCTTTTCTTTGCCTGTTTTTATAATTGGAAGTGTGCTTGAATGGCTGAATATTATGGTTCCTTATCAGGGTTACATATTATGGCTGCTGTCCACACCTGTCCAGTTCGTGGTTGGCTGGGGCTTTTACAAAGGAACATGGCATGCTTTTAGAAATAAAACAGCGAATATGGATTCTTTGATAGCGATTGGCACCAGCGCCGCATATTTCTTCAGCATTTATACACTCTTTGTAAACCCAAAATTAGGGCTGTATTTTGAAATATCTGCAATATTGATTTCGTTTGTTGTGTTAGGCAAATATCTTGAGGCGATTGCTAAAGGAAAAACAAACGAGGCAATAAAAAAGCTTATGGAACTTTCTCCAAAAACAGCGACAGTAATACGAAAAGGCAAAGAGATGAAGATATCTATCGACTATGTTGTTATTGGAGACATTGTAATTGTTAAGCCAGGTGAAAAAATCCCTGTTGACGGCATGATTATTGAAGGTGATACATCTGTTGATGAGAGCATGGTAACTGGAGAGAGCATGCCTGTAAGCAAAAAGAAAGGCGATACTGTTATCAGCGCTACAATCAACAAGTATGGCTCTTTTAGATTTAAGGCAACAAAAGTTGGTGAAAATACAACTTTGTCGAGAATAATAAAGATGATTGAAGACGCGCAGGGCAAAAAAGCACCGATACAAAGATTTGCTGATACTATTTCTGCTTATTTTGTGCCCATTGTAATATTAATCTCGCTATTAACATTTGCAGCATGGTTTTTTATGTTTGACAAAAGCATTTCTTTTGCCCTCATTACATCAGTTGCAGTTTTGGTTATTGCGTGTCCATGTGCGTTAGGATTAGCAACGCCGACTGCAATAATGGTCGGAACAGGCAAAGGCGCAAAAAACGGAATACTCATAAAAGGTGGAGATGCTCTGGAAACAGCACACAAAATTAAGTTTGTTGTGTTCGATAAAACAGGCACAATTACTAAAGGCGCTCCTGAAGTGACAAATTTGGTTCCAGTTGCTCTTAATTCAGAGCTTAAATTATTGCAAATAGCAGCAAGCATTGAGAAGTCCTCAGAGCATCCATTGGCAGAGGCCATTGTCAAGAAAGCAAAAGAAAAAAAGATATCTCTTGATAATGCAAAAGATTTTAAGGCAATACCTGGCATGGGTGTGAAAGCCAAAATTAAGAATACATTATTTTACTTTGGGAACATTAAATTAATGAAAACAAATAAGCTTAAAATTAATCTTAACAAACTGAAATCTACAATAGAAAAATTAGAGCGCGAAGGAAAGACAGTGATGGCTCTTTCTGACAGTAAAAATGTGCTTGGGCTGATTGGCGTTGCTGATACTATAAAAGAAACTTCAAAGGCAGCTGTCAAAAAACTCCAAGATATGAAATTAAAAGTTTATATGATGACTGGAGACAATAAAAGAACCGCATCTGCAATTGCAAAACAGGCAGGTATAGAAAATATTTTTGCAGAGGTAATGCCAGAAGATAAAGCCAGTTATATAAAAAAACTTCAGAAAAATGGAAGATATAAAGTTGCAATGATTGGCGATGGTATAAATGATGCTCCTGCTCTTGCACAGGCAGACATTGGCATAGCAATGGGCTCTGGCACAGATGTTGCGATGGAAACCGGAAACATTGTGCTGATGAGAAATGATTTAATGGATGTTCCAAAAGCAATTAAATTGAGCAAGGTAACAATGTCAAAGATTAAGCAGAACATGTTCTGGGCATTGTTCTATAATGTATTAGGTATCCCTATTGCTGCCGGAGTTTTATACCCTTACACTGGCTGGCTTTTGTCGCCGATAATAGCGGGCGGAGCAATGGCGCTAAGCAGTGTAAGTGTTGTGACAAACTCGTTGCTGCTGAAGCATAAAAAATTGTAAATAATATCTATACATAAATCATAGGGCTTGAATTATTTTAATAAAACTATTTCAATAAACTTATTTCAGTATGTGCATAGCTTCAACATATAGAATATGCTTATGCCAGTTGCATGTGTGGAAATCTTAATGTTATCTGCATTATAAATATTGTGGTACTTATCTTTAGATTTCCATTCCAAATACAGAAAAATTAAAATGCACATGCAACATATTTGAGGCATAAGCATATTCAGCAAAAAAGCTATGCACATACTTATTTCAATAGAATTATTTAAGTGTATATTTTTATCGAGGAAATAATCGTGAAAAGCAATAACCTTAATGCAAATCATCCTTCTTATTACAGAAAAGGATTTGATACATGGATACCTTCATTTTATGATTTATTTGTAAGTATAGCTCTGTTTGGTAATCAAGATAAAATAAGAGAAATGTTTGTAAATAAATTAAAAGAACAAGGCAAAAGGCCAAAAAAGATACTTGACATGGCAACAGGCACAGGAGATGTTGCTATTAAATTAAAAAAAGCATTTCCTGAAGCTGATGTTACAGGCATAGACCTTTCAACAGAAATGCTTGCATTTGCAAAGAAGAAAGCAGATAAGAACCTTCTTGATATTTCTTTCATTCAACAGAATATTGAGACAACAACTTTTAATGAAGGATATTTTGATGCAGTAACAATCAGTCTTGGGCTGCATGAGATTCCTGAAGAAAACAGGCTGAATACGATTAAAGAGGCATATCGCATCTTGAAAAAAGGAGGGAAGTTTATAATAATGGATTTTAACAAGCCAACTAATTGGTTATCTAGGCTACTGCAAAATCTACATTTTATTTTATTTGAACCAAAATATGCTAAAAGCATATTAACAGAGGATTTAATAGGAGAATTAAAAACACAGGGATTTAGAGAACCTAAAAAAGAAATCGCTGGTATGCTTCAAATTGTGTATGATGTAAAGTAGGAGATAGGCAAACCTAACATATAAATAATTTATGTACTCAACTTCCTTGAGTTCGAACAAAAATCAACGACTTTTAATATATTTATATATTTTAACTCTTTTTTTATATTTTTACACTATTCACTTATCTGTCAGTAACAAAAAAATACATTCGTAACATTTATATATTCTTAAACTATTAAATTATTTACAAATAGAAGTATGTGTTAATTATAAAATTAAAATGAGGTGGAAAATATGGTAATGAGCGGAATGATGGGAAATATGATGAATAATATGATGACCAATTATGGCGCAACTGGCGTAATTGGCGTAGGGCTTATTTGGCTGATTTATTTTGCAGTGGTTGTATTTATTTTTTCAGCAATATTCTGGCTGACACATAACTGGCTTGTCTGTAAATGTGACAAGAAGAAAAAGTAGTATTTTTTATTTATTTTATTTATTATTACTTTTATTGTTATTATTAACTCAACTTTTGTGGTTATATACAAATGGTTGAATAAATTATATTTTACATTCTTTGCAGTTCGCATGTTCACAAACTTTATTATTTACTTTCCATTTTAATGACCACGTTTTAAGATGCTGAATTATTTTAATAAACTCTTCGCCGCTTTTTGTAAGCTTGTATTCACACTTAATTGGGATAGATTTAACGTCAATCTTTTTTGTGATTAAACATTCTTTCTCAAGCTCTTTCAATCTTGCAGAGAGTATTTTTGGTGTGATATCAGGTATATTCTCTTTTAGCTGCGAATATCGCTTAGTTTTGGATTTTCCTCTGTATAACTCTAGCAGTATAACTATTGTCCATCTTTTGCCGATAAAATCAGCTGTTTTGTAGATTGTGCATTCTTCATTCATGTTAATATTCTAATTCATAATAATTCATAACTTATTTAAATGGATATCGTTTGTATAGTTACTATAAAAAATAATCATTAACATATAAAATAATAATTACATGAAAAACAGTATTAAAATAAAATAAACAAACAATAGAGAAAACAAATGGGGTGAGAATATGTTTGGAAAAGAAGGAGAATGTTGTGTAAAAACATGCTGTGAAAAATACAGCGATTGGTTGTTTCTTGTTTTTAGAGTTGTTGTTGGCTTAATGTTTGCTGTTCATGGTGCCCAAAAGTTTGGTATTATTGGAAACGGCAGTATTTCTGGATTTGCAGCAGCATTTGGTTTTCCTGTATGGCTGGCGGTTGTAGCTGGATTAGTTGAGCTTGTAGGAGGATTATTCATTGCTCTTGGCTTGTTCACAAGAATTGCAGCAGTGTTTACATCAATTATGATGATTGCAGCGCTTGCTATTGCACATTTTCCCAAAGGATGGAATCCATTTACAAATGGCGGAGAGCTGGCATTGCTCTATTTTGCGGCATTTTTAGTGCTGGTCGGTTATGGTGGAGGAAAATTCAGCCTGACTAAGCTGTTTTGCAAAAACAGTTAGACTGAAATTTTAATTTTTTGTTTTTTTCTATATTTTGTTTATGCTAGTCAACCAGTTTATACGCATAATTATTAAGTTGGCTGACTATAATTGTTTTTGTTTGTTAGGCAGCCAAAAAAGTAAGGTGATTCAAAACATGAAAACATTGATAATCTATGCCCATCCAAATGTAAAAGGTCACTGCTCAGCATTTTTAGATGCTGTCGTGAATGGACTAAAAGGCAGAAACCTTGAATACAAACTGATAGACCTGTATAAAATAGGCTATGATCCTGTGCTTAAATCAGACGAGCTTTATTCTTCCGACAAAACAAAGATAAGCAAGGAAAATCTAGCTTTCCAGAAAGACATTGCTGAGGCAGAAAGATTAATCTTTATCTATCCACTATGGTGGAATACCATGCCTGCAATATTAAAAGGTTTTTTTGACAGGGTTTTTGTGCCAAAATTTGCATTTGAGTTTGTCAAAGGAATACCTTATGGCTTATTAAGAGGCAAAAAAGCAGCAGTTTTTATTACAAGCGGAGCAAGTAATTTTGTTTCTTTCCTATTTATGGGTAATAGGGGGAAAAAGGCAATAACAAAAGATGTTCTTGGATACTGCGGCATAAAAACAAAGGTTTTTCAGTTGGGCAGTGCTCGGCATTTAAATGATAATACTTTGGAAAAAATAAAGATAACTGTTGATAATGGTTTTAATTGGCTCTATAGATAGTTTTTGGATTTTTTATAAACACCTCTTTTTTAGCTATTGCTTATTCAAGTATCCTTTTAGAAACTAACATATATTTAAATAAGTTACTTCTTTATACTTAGTATCTAAAAGATACCTATAATGTCGGACATAAATATTTATTGAAAATTTAATAAATTAAATTTTTAATCTGTCAAGAACCACTAACTACAATTAAGTAGCATGATGGTACAATGATACAACAAATATGTGGTTCTTGATGCTCAGAATTACACCAATCGGTGGTTCTTGAGCACACAGAATCCCACTCGATTATAACCTCATGATTGGTGGAATTCTGTTGTTTCAGATTAAATGTGACTTAATAACTAATTTTACATTTAATCTGAAATATACAAAGTGTTATGTCCGACAAAGGTTGGAAAGCAAAGCTTTCTAACCTCTCAGGAATCTTCGATTCCCGAGATATAGTAAGTGACACGATATGTATAAAAATTTACGTCACTTACTATACTTCATGTTAATAAGATAATTATTGTAATAACTGGTTAGCTTATTGACTTGATAGGGCAAATACAACAAGAAAAAAAATTATAAAGGTGAAAAAATGGAGCTTGTACAAAAAATGAGGCCGACAGCTATATTGTCAGAAGAGCATAAGCACATATTAAAAATAACAGAAGCACTGAATAATGAATGCGATGCACTTCAATCAGGAGAAGAGATAAACTATGCCTTCTTTGCAGCTGCAATCGACTTTATAAGGAATTATGCAGATAAATTTCACCATGCCAAAGAGGAAGATTTTCTTTTCAAGGAGTTTTGCGCTGCAGCTGAAGAAGGATGTGTGCACTGCAATCCAACGGAACAGATGCTTCACGAGCATGAGCTTGGCAGAGGATTTGTGAAGGGTATGGAAGAAGCCCTGCAAAAAGAAGACAAGACCAAATTAATGGAAAATGCAAGAGAATATGCGCAATTACTCCAAGAACATATCTTCAAAGAAGATAACATTCTGTATCCAATGGCAGATGAAGCTTTAAGCGAGAAAGTACAGAATGATTTATTAAAAAAATTTAAGGCAGTTGAAGTAAAAAAATTTCCAGAAGGGTACAAAGATAAATATATTAATTTTGCAAAAGGGCTTGGGAAGTAGAAGTAAAAAAATGACAGAAGAAAACGATTATAAAAAAGAAGATGGGCACGGCAGCTTAGGCAATGTACAAAAGCTAGTACATTATTCTAATTATGGCGTGCTCAGCAAAGTTCTGAGAAAGACAGACAAACAGAATATTACCTTATTTTCTATGGCAAAGGGAACAGAAATGACAGAACACACTTCAACAAAAGAAGGTTATGCGTATGTCTTAGAGGGTGACGGCGTATTCAATCTTGAAGGAAAAGACATAAAAATGGTAAAAGGTGTTTTAATTTATATGAAGAAAAATGCTGTCCACTCTTTGAAAGCGAATAAGAATACAAGTTTTTTGTTATTGTTGACATAATAAAGTTAATAAATATTTATGTTTGACCTTATCGTATACAACTATCTCAAAAAATTATTCATTAGACGGTGGACTGCGTCCCACAAACGGGTTGAGAGCAAAAAACAGAGTTGAAAGCGAGAAGAAGTTAAAATTTTATGAATATAAACTCATTAACTCAGGCTAACATCTACAAAAAGACATTTTTCTACTTTCTCGCCTTCACAAACCAATCCCACAGTTTTTCTTCGTCAGGAAAATCTTCATAATCGCTTATGTTTTTGCCCCATGAATATTTGACTTTGCTTATTTCAATATCTTTAAATCCTGCTTTTTTCAGAAATAATAACACCTCATGCTTATAATAAAACTTTTGCCTCTCATTTCCGTCGGTATAATATCCATTGAAAAAATCATATTTCTTATTTTCAAACTTAATTTTCGCTGTTCTTTTTGCAGTGGGCTCATTAAATTTCTCTAGCTGCTTGTGCAAAATAAGCGAGCCGTTATAAATCACAGATTCCATTGAGGGTAAAATCATTAAAATTCTTCCCTCTTTTTTCAATGCTTTTTTAAGATTACTAAACGATTTATCAATATCATTATAAGAAGGCATTATTATTGAGTTCACTGAAATAATGACGTCAAACTTATTTTTGTATTTAATTTTTCTTATATCTTCCAAACAGAGGCTTACATTTTTGTATTTTTTGTTTTTTTCTGAAGCTTTCTTAATCATCGCTGGAGAAAAATCAGATGCATATACTTTCTTGAACTTTTTTGCAAGGGTTTCCCCTAAATAAAATAATCCACACCCAAATTCAGCAACAATTTTAGCCTTCTTGTTTTTTATCTTTTTAAGCTCATCAAATAAAGGGTTTTCAACATCGCCATAAAAAGGGCTTATAACTTCCTCGTGATAATCCTCAGCTAGCCTATCCCACTCTTTTTGTTCCATATTATAGTTTTATTTTGAAATGGTTTTATATAATTTTCTTTATTTTCTGATTATATTCTATTTTCTCACAGATTAAAATTTTTGGGTGAAGCTAGATATAGGGTAAATAATATATATTAGATCCCTTTTCTTAATTCTCATGAAAAACATTTACTCATTTTGGGGCAAAAGGCCTTTTTTGTATAGTCTTTCTTGTGTAATCACCTTTCTTGGCAGAGAAGAGGTGTTAAGAAAAAAAGCTGTTGAAAATTTAAAGCTGAGAAAAGGCGATACTGTCATTGATATTGCCTGCGGCACAGGCTTAAATTTTCCTTATTTGCATAATGCAGTCGGTAATGGAGGAAAGATAATTGGTGTAGATTATTCACGAGAAATGTTGTACTCTGCAGGAAATCGCATTAAGCAGAAAGGATGGGAGAATGTGGTGTTAAAACATATGAATGCTGCTGAAATGTCTCTTGATACCTTGTTTCTTGAGCATGAAGTTGATGGAATACTTTCTACTTTAGGGATTTCTGCAATACCAGACCACAAACAGGCGCTTGCAAAAGCTGTTGAAATGCTAAAATATAAAGGAACACTTGTAATTTTAGATGCAAAGCCGTTTCCCGAAACTTCATTGTTAAGATTCTTTAACCCCTTAATTAAATATATTTATAAGCAATGGGCTAATTGGAATTATGAAAAAGATATTATCGAAACACTTGAGAAACTTGCTGGAAAAGTTGATATTACCGAATACAATTCAGGAACAATTTATATTGCAACTGTTATTAAGAGTTAATTAAATTTGTATAAAATCAACCTTAACAATTAGTGATTAAAATAAAACTTAAAAATCAAAACTAATAACTAAAACTAATAACTAAAACTAATAACTGGTGGTTAACATGGCAGAAGCACTTTACTTAAACGATGCATACATTAAAGAATGGACAGCGAAGATTGTTAGTGTCAACGACGCTGGTAATGGACGCTCTTTTATTGTACTGGACAAAACAGCTTTTTATCCAAAAGGCGGCGGACAGCCACACGACGAGGGTGTTTTAATTAAGGACTGCAAAGAATACCAAGTGATTTTTACAGTCAAACTTTCAGGAGAGATTAGCAATGAAGTTGATAACAATGGAAACGAGCCGCTAAAACAAAATGATATTGTCCAATGCAAACTAAACTGGGAAAGAAGATACAGGCTGATGAAAATGCACACAGCATGCCATGTTTTTGCCGGAGTTTTGCACAAGGAAACAGGCGCGATGATAACTGGCAACCAGCTTGACATTGACCAATCGCGAATTGATTTTTCTGTTGAGCAGTATAATCCTGAAAAATTGATTGAATATGTTAATAAAGCAAATGTAATCTTAAATGAGGGGCATAATAATAAGATTTATTATCTCGACAAGAATGCAGACGTTGACAAATTCTTAAGATTGGCAAAAGGACTGCCGCCAAACATAACTAACATAAGAATTGTTGAGATTGAAGGTTTTGATGCGCAGCCAGACGGCGGAACACATGTGCATAATACTAAAGAAGTTGGAAGGATTATGTTTCAAAAATCAGAAAACAAAGGAAAGAATAACAGAAGAGTGTATCTTAGTTTGGAGTAGATACTAATCATTGAATTGTATACACTTTTCTTCTTTTGCATGATAATCTAACCAGTTTAACAATATTTTTAAACCCATCTTCATTCCCTTATCTTAATTGTTATCTAATGTTAATTAATACTTTTTAATATCAACTTTTGGGAAATAAAAATGGCAGCAACTAATGATGGAAGTATCGACGATACAATAAATGGCGCTTCTTTTAGTGTACAATCTCGTGCTGCAGATATTGTAATCATGACATTGAAAAGAGAAGTTTATTATTATATCCCTCGAGAAGAAAGGTATGCGCCAAAAACTCAAGAAGGGAGAGACAAATTACTGCGAAGTTTTAAATTAAGTATTGAAGGAGATTCTTCACCTTCTTTAACTCATGATGGATATGGTGTAGTTAAATTAATTGACGAAAAATATGATGGTGTGATATTAACCAATGAACTTAATTCTGAAGAAGGTATAAATAAATGGCTCCTGCTGGGTTTAATAAAGGAATTAGTCCCAAAACTTAAAGAAAAATATCGTGGATTAGAACTTCCAATAAAAATAAAAAGTGCTGTTATTGATATTAGTAGCATAAGACCTTATACCGGAAGACAGCCACAACCATTTAATATTCTCAAAAGCGATAACCTTGATGATACGATGGTTCCAATTCATAATTTCTACACCATTAACTCTGTTTGTGACATGACAGTAACATATGAATTTTTCAACAGAAGTATATCACACATAGTATAATTTTATGCTGATTTTTTTGGTTTATTTTTTGTTTATAGTGGCGGACTTTAATATTCGTATTAATTTTGTTAAAGTCCGCGAATATAGTCACGGTATTAAACATACGAAAATTAATGTCCGTGACTATATAACCTTTTCTTGCTCATAAACATACAAACTCTGTCTTTATCTGCTTTAATGAAGTTAATGTTTTTATTTTAATTATTCCTTTTCTGGAGATTACATTCCTTACAAGATTATAATATTCATCTTGGTTTTTTGTTCTTACTTTTAACATTAGCTCCCAGTCTCCTGTAATAATATCTACACTTTCTATTTCAGGATGTTTAGATAATTCTTTAGTAATTCTTTCAGGATCCCCATATTCATCAGGAGAAAGACTGATCAACACAAACGCACAAAAACCTTCATCAATCTTTTTGTAGTCAAAAACAGCTTTGTATGTCTTTATCTTCCCTTCTTTCTCAAGTTTTTTTATGTTATAATGTATTGTTGTTGACGGCTCTTTTAGCATTTTGGCTATCTTAGCGATTTGTGGTGTGCAATATCCTTCCTTGAATAATTTGATTAATTTTGGCTTTATGTCCTTCATTTTTACTCAACTCTCTAATTAATTGAAGTTATAACTATTTTAATTGTCTTTTTTGGCAATAAAATTGAATAATATTCAATTATATTTAAATTTTTCGCTTAATAATTGAATAAAATTCAATAGAATATATATTGGTAACTCACAAACTATACTTATTCTGGTTAAATCATAATAACTAATAATAATAAACAACAAAAAATAACAAATAATATAGTGAATGATGAAATAAACTGTGAAATAAATGGTACTAGAAGATGTAACTAAAATAAATGGTGGTTGCCGGTATTGTGGCAAACACAGAGCTGGAAAGATTGATAGTTCAGGATCCTTTGATAGAGACAGCACCATCTTTAAATGGTGTTAAAGATTTAATCCTGCCAACTTCAACTTACTTTGGCGTTGGCCTATGCAATGGTTCTGAGCATCCGCAATTATCTATTGGTCTGCCAATTGATGTTCTCAGTATGATACTATTAAGTGAATTGTTGGGACAAAGAAAATATATCTTAATAGCAGACACGCATGCTAAAACAAATGGTTTTTCAGACGAAGATGTAGCTGAAACTGCTTTAAAACAAATGAATATATTAACTCATTTAATTGATAATCTTGGCTTAAATAATTGGGAAATGATGTTAGCTTCTGATATTGATACTTCACCAAGCTACACAGCTATTTTTAACAGCTTTGAAGAGCATAATTTGTATTTTAAAAGAGAGATTACAGACATGATGTGGTTTTTTAGAGAGAAGGATGTACATTTGAAGGTAGGCTGGGCTTTAAATGGAAGCAGAAACACAGACGAGGTTTCTTTCGACAGGAAATTCAAGGATGTGTTTGGAGCTACTATTTCTTTTATTTATACTATTTCAGGCAGGACATTTAATCCTAAAAAGATCAGGGCATCGCCTTATTTTTGTGAATCATCTGAAACAAGAATTCTTTTAAACAGTGATGAAAATGTTCAAGCTAAAATAGATTATGCATTGGATACTTTTGGAGAAGATGCTGTAAATTGTTATAAAAATCTGCTTAAAGGAATTGTAAGATTATATGAAACGGTGGTCGAGCTTATAGGAAAAATGCCAATTGAACAAAAAGTGCAATATGTTCTAAACAGGTGTACAAAATGAAAATAATGAAAATGTACAAAATGAAAATAATGTGAATAATGAGAATAATGAATCAAATAAACCAAATAAAACAGATGAAACAAATAAAACTAATGAAAAGAATCAAAACAATTAAACCAACGGAAAGAATAAAAATAACGAGAATAATGAAACAGACGAAACAAATAAAACAGATGAAACAAATGAAAAGAAAGCATAAGCGTTTAGGAATAATTGGCGGTCTTGGTCCAGAATCCAGCTGTAGTTTTTGCCTTAATGTGAACAAACAATTCAGGCAGATTAAAAACTGTCAGCCAGATATTGTACTGGAACTTCTACCTATCTCAGCTGAGGCAGAGAAAGGCATTATTAACGGTGACATGGGAGAAGAGCACTTTCAGCTTATTACAAAAGCAGTTAAAAGACTGAACAAAGCAGATGTTGATTTTATTGTTATCCCATGCAATACTGTCCATGTTTTTATTGATAAGCTGAGAGCAATCTCTAAGAAGCCAATCTTAAGCATTATGGAAGAATGCGCAAAAGAATGCTTGAAAAACAGAATTAAGAAAGTAGGATTGCTTGGTTCAACAAAAACAGTAAAAGAAGGATTGTTTGATAAGGAATTAAAAAAGATAGGTGTTAGAGTTTTATTACCTGATGCAAAAGTACAAGAAAGAATAACCAGCATAATTATTAAAATAGTTCATAATCATATGAAACCAGAGGATAAATTATTTATTTTAAATGTCATAAAAAATCTAAAAAAATCCGGCGCAGAAGCAGTTGTTCTTGGCTGCACAGAATTGCCACTGTTTATTAAAAGTGAAGATTCTTGCCTGCCTGTTGTCAGTTCTCTTAATGTATTGGAAAATGCTGCTGTAAAACTTCTGCTTAATGTCAAAACCATTTAGTTTCAAAAGCTGTTTAAACATTATAACATACCCGCATCTCATACTAAAAATCATAGCTTTTCTAACAAAAATCAAGGATTTTGGTATATAGTTAACCTAATTCTTAAAAACATTTAAAAATGACAGGATTAACCTTTATTAAATCAAGATTATATACTTTGTTTGTAATCAAAAGTTATTAATTTATTTAATAATAACTATTTAATAATCTACAAAACAAGCTACAACGAATAACCATGAAAAAATATCATCATATGTTTGAAGCATCAAATTGCAATGCTGAAGCACTGTCAGAAAGTGCGCGAATATCTGCCTGCATAAGAAGAATTGCCGAAAGCACAAACTCATTTGTTCTTAATGAGCCGATTATTGTGCCAAGAAAAATTGGCGTGATTGGAATAACAGGCGCATTGGTTACTCAGTCTTCACATATAATTGTACATACTTTCCTTGATTCAAAAGAAGCAAGCTTAGATGTTTATTCTTATCATCCTCTTAATCTTACACATATTAAAGAATTGTTTGCACAACATTTTGGCACAAACACTAATTTTGTAACTGATGAGAGTGCTAGAGATATTAATAGTATTCAAAGTAATAATCATTTTCAAAATAATATTCCCAGTAGCAATAATTTCCTTAATAATAATTTCCAAAATAATATTCAAAGCAGTAACGCTCAGAATAATATTCGAAAGAGTCCATCTGTATCTGCTACTTCTTCATTTGGTCATCATGAAACCCAAAAACTTCAGCCGCATGACCACGAAGAAGCCGAATGCAAAGAACCGGGTTGTTCAAAAAAGGCAACAAAGGTATGGGGAGGAAGAGCTGTCTGCAATGATCATTATGATTATCACAGAGACAAAGAAGACCAGATTAAGCATTTGTATCCGTTTGAGTAATTTTGTAATTTTGAGTAATAATTGAAATAAATAAATTATCATTATCCATAACTTAATTCTAAGGTATTTTCCTTAAATATATTAATTAAATTCGCATTAACTTTTTAAACCACCTAATTTCTAAGTTTTTCATGATCAAAAACTCATTCATCTTTCTCCCAAAAGTCAGCCATACTAAAGAGCAATCTATTTGGCAGCAGGGCATTAATGGCTGGGATGATTTTCTCAATACAAAAAATGTCGCTGGCATTTCGCCAAAAATAAAAGGGTACTATGATTTATGCTTAACAAGAGCAAAAAAAGAATTGCAAGAGGACAATGCATTGCATTTCTATGAGCGAATGCCAAATGTTGAAGCATGGAGATTATATGAATATTTTAAAGAGCAGACTTGTTTTCTCGATATTGAAACAGTCGGCTATAATGGATATATCACTATCGTCGGTCTTTATGATGGATATGATACAAAAATAATGGTAAAGGATATTAATTTGAATATGAAAGTTTTGAAAGAAGAACTTGCTAAATACAAGCTTCTAATAACTTTCAACGGCTCAAGCTTCGATCTGCCTTGTTTGAACAGATATTATCCTGGTTGTGTGCCAAAAACAGCGCATATTGATTTAAGGCATGCTTGCAAAAAGATTGGTTTAACAGGCGGGCTAAAGATGATTGAGCAGCAGGTTGGTATAAAACGTCCAGAACATCTTAAAGCAATTGGCGGAGATCAAGCAATAGATCTATGGAGAGCATATAAAGCAAGCGGAGATAAAGAATATTTAGATTTACTTGTGCAGTATAACGAGGAGGATATTATTAATTTAAAGCCGCTGATGCGGCTTGTGTATAATACACTGAAGAAAAATTTTGTAAAACCATGTTCATCACTACCCTTTTCAAACCAAAAAATTTAAATATATGTTAATACAACCATAATATTATGGTGATATTACCATGATTAACAAAGACACAACAATTATCAAACATCTTTTGAATAATAAAACTAAAGAATTGAATATTCTTAATATCTCCAAAGCACTGAAAATGGATTACAAAACCGCTTATTCGATAATTAAGCGGCTCAAAAAAAAAAAAGTAATTGCTATTGAGCAGTTTGGCAACTCAAACCGCTTGAAACTCATCAATAAAGTACATCCACTTATATTTGAAGCAGAGTATGAACGCAGAGAGGAGCTATTAAAAAACAAGAATATTAAAGTGTTGCTTGATTATTTTAAAAATTCATTAAAACTAAAATGCTATGTATTGCTTCTTTTCGGTTCTTATGCAAAAAAAACCCAGAACAAAACCTCAGATATTGACTTAATGTTTATATGCTCTGATGGAATTGAAGAACAGTTTGAGAAAGAGGTGATTGCAATAGCAAACATTTTACCGCTGCCTCTACACTGTTTGGTATTTTCTGATAAACAATTTATTGAGATGTTAAATACAAAGAAATCCAATGTTGGACATGAAGCTTTAAAAAATAATGTTATTTTATATGGTATAGAAACATATTATGAGATGATATAAATGATAGATGCAAAACGAAAAAAAGAAGCGCAGCAAAGCTTTTCACAATACTTGGAGCAAGGGCTTATTAAAAAAGAAAAAAATGAGACTGCAAAATCAATGTATCTTAAAAATGCAGATTTATCATTAAGGCTTGCAGAACAAAATATAAATAGTCAATTAAAACCATATCTGTGGATAGTTGTGATGTCATATTATTCTATGTTTTATATGGCAAATGCAGTTTTGTTGGAGCTTGGTTATAAAACAGGAACACAAATAGTGCATAAAGTCACTTATGATGCACTTATAGTACTTGTGATGGACAAGATAAAGAAAGATATGATTGAAGAATATGAAAATGCAAAAAATGACGCATTGGAAATAGCCTCAATTAAATCAGAAGAGCTTATAACCTTTTATGAGCAGGAGATGAACAAAAGATCTAGTTTCCAGTATGATATGACTGAAAACATTCAAGAGCAAAAAGCAAAGACTTCACTTAAAAGAGCAAGTATGTTCATGTTAGAAATGAGAAAATTATTATTAAACCTAAAATAAAATCTATAATCATAAATAAAATATATCTTTTTGTGTAGTATTCATGTTAAATATGAAAAGATTATTAAATCAACAAGATATACAAACAGTAAATTATAGTCACGGACATTAATAATCATATACGTAGTTCCGTGACTATATGTAACAAACACACTAAATTTTAATAATAATGTTTTATGGGTTTGTTATAATGTCGGACATAATTACTTATATCAATTTGTTATGTCCGACAAATGTAGTAACTAACACGAATAATACACAAATATAAGGTTAGTTACTACACATTGAACGAACTAAACTAATAAAGATAATGTGATTTAGTTCGTTCGTTATTCGTGGACTTTAACTAAAAGGATAAGAATATTAAAGTCCACCATTATATTATGAATAAACCATGAAAGCCTTCATCGTATACCCAACATACAGAATAATTAATAATACAGCATATGTTTATTTATTTGGCAGGCTTGAAAATGGAGAAAGTTTTCTCACGATAAATCATTTCCAGCCGTATTTTTGGATTAAGAAGAGCGAACTTGATAAGGCAAAAAAAACTGCAGATAAATCTAATATTCCCTTTGAAACAGACAAAACAGGCAGGGAGAAGATCAAAAACTTCGACGATGAAGAAGTTGTAAAGATTATTCTGAACCTGCCTTCAGATGTTCCAAAGCTAAGGGAGCAATTAGACGCAGAGAAAATTGAATGCTATGAAGCAGATGTCAGGTTTGTTTACAGGTTCATGATTGACAACGAGATAAAAGGCGTTACAACCATAAAAGGAGAATATAAAAAAGGAAATTTTGTCAATAGGATTTATGAAAATCCTTATTTTGAACCTGTTTCACAAACTATCAAATATGAACCTAACTTAAATGTGCTTTCTATTGATATTGAAACTAGTGAGAATGCTATTAATAAGAATTGTACAAATAAAACAGGGACTAACAAAACTGAAAATAACAAAAATGAGAGCAATAAACATGAGGATAATGAAACTTCTCCAGAAATTATTTCTATTTCGTTATACACAGAAAACTACAAAAAAGTATTGATTACATATGATGAAACGAAAAAAGGCAAGCTAAAAAATGCAATGTGTTTTGACAACGAAAAAGCAATGCTTGAATATTTTAAAGAAAAGATACAAGAGCTTGATCCTGACATTATTACAGGATGGAACGTGATTGATTTTGATTTTGCAGTTATTCGAGAAAGATTTAGAGTACATAACCTACCTTTTGTTCTCGGAAGAGCAGAATGGGAATCATCATTAAAGATTCAACATGATTTTTTTAAGGAGAGCACAGCTGATATTGCTGGAAGACAGGTTTTAGACGGTATGGCTATGATGAGAAGCTCATTTATTGCCCTCGAAGATTACAAGCTTGAAACAGCAGCGCAAAGTATTCTTGGAAGGGGCAAACTCATAAAAGGCGACAATAGGGGCGCAGAAGTCATGAAACTTTACAAGACAGAGCCTCAAAAGGTTGTTGATTACAATCTTGAGGATGCCAAGCTGGTTTATGATATCCTTGAAAAAAAAGAATTAGTTCGGCTTTACATTCACAGGTCAACATTGACAGGAATGCAGCTTGACAGAGTAAGCGCATCCATTGCCAGTTTAGATTCAATGTATTTAAGAGAAACAAAGAAACAAGGATTAGTATGCCCAACTTCAAAATACGGCGAAAGAGGAGAAAGGATTAAAGGCGGCTTTGTCCGTGAATCATCACCAGGAATTTATGATTATGTTATTGTTCTTGATTTCAAGAGCCTGTATCCAAGTATTATCAGGACATTCAATATTGATCCATATTCTTTTGATTCAGGGACAGATACAATTACAAAAAAAGGCGAAAAAGGAGAGATTATTGCGCCTAACAAAGCACGATTTTTTAAAAAAACAGGCATTCTGCCGTCTATAATTCAATATTTATGGGATATGAGGGACAAGGCAAAGAAAAAGAAAGATAAAATTACAAGCAATGCCATCAAAATAAGTATGAACTGTTTCTCAGACGATACACAAATTTTAACATCAAATGGAATAAAATTAATTAAATCTGTAAAAAAAGGAGAATTAGTTTACACGTTTAATCCAGAAACAGAGAACTTGGAATTAATGCCCGTTACCAAGTTATACAAATATAATTATAATTCATACTTAATTAAACTTCACACAAAACATGTTGATTATTTAGTGACGCCTAATCATAGATTTCTAATACATAATGAATATGGTTATTTGTGGAAAGAAGCTGAGGAGATGTCAAGAACATTAATTAAAGGTTGGCTGCCCAGCATTAATAAAATAGAAGGGCAAAAAACAGATATTTTTGATTTAAAAGAGAAATGCAAAGAATTGGGTATAAGTTATAAAATAAAACAACATGGATTACAGAAAGATAGAAAACATAGTACTATCTCACAAGTATATTTTATGAGTGATTGGCTCCAATTTTTAGGTTGGTACATCTCTGAAGGGCACATTTATATCTCCACTCCTCGATTTTATCAAGGGAAAGTTTCTTGGAGAGGTATAACCCATGCAATAACAATTACTCAACAGAATGTTAAATACAGAAAAGAGATTATCAATCTTTTTGATAGAATGGGGTTTAAATATTCCATAGGAAAGAAAACAGTTACTATCTCAAATGAAATAATTGCTAAAGTATTATTAAAAGAAATTGGTCATGGGAGCCACAAAAAGAGAATTCCTCAGTGGGTTTTTTCTTTGGATCATTCTCTATTAATACATTTACATAATACTTTAATGAAAGGGGGATGTGATGCAGATGGGCGTAGATATTCTAGTGTAAACAAGCTCCTTTGCGAGGATTTTATTAGATTATTAATTCATATTGGAAAAAAAGGATATATTTTCGAAGAAAAAGGTAAATCTAAGATTTATAGAACATTAATAACAACTAATAGAGGAAAGGCACCATATTTAAGTAAATATAGAATTTTTGGTAGAGAGAAATATAATCGTAATGTTTATTGTGTTGAAGTAGAACCATATCATACAATTGTTGCAGGAAGAAATTACAGATTTAATGTATGTGGGCAATCTTTCTATGGAGCACTCGCCAATCCTTTCTGCAGATTTTTTAATCTTGATATAGCAAATGCAATAACCAGTTACGGCAGGTATATTGTGCAGGAAACAGCGAAAAAAGTTGAAGAGATGGGCTATACAGTAATTTATGGAGATACTGATAGTATTTTTGTGTTAACCAAAACAAAATCACTCGAAGATGCAGATAAGACAGGAAAGAAAATTCAAGACGAGATAACTGAATTTTGGGCTAAGACTGTCAAGGAATGGTATAAAATGCCAAGTTTCCTAGAACTGCAGTATGAAAAGGTGTACAGAAAGTTTATTATGCCCAAATTAAGAGGCGTTGATGTAGGCGCGAAAAAAAGATACGCTGGACTCATTATCAAGAAAGATGAGCATGGCAAAATAACAGAAAAACTTGATTTTGTCGGCATGGAATTTGTAAGAAGGGACTGGACAGAACTTGCAAAAGTTTTCCAGGTTGAATTGTTGAATAGAATATTTAATAATAAAGAGGTCAGCGAATATGTCATTAATTTTGTCAAAGACCTGAAAAAAGGAAAATATGACGAACTTCTCGTCTATAAAAAAGAACTGAGAAAAGGCGTGGATGAATATACAAAAACAACGCCGCCTCATGTGAAAGCAGCAAGATTATTGGATAAGATTGACAGCACAATAATAGAGTATGTATTAACTGAAAAAGGTCCAGAACCAATACAAAAGCTGAAATCAAAAATAGATTACGAGCATTATACTGAAAAACAGTTAAAACCGATTGCTGACAGCATTCTTGTATTTTTTAACCAAAACTTTGATGATTTAATCAGCGGGAAGAAGCAGACAAGCCTATTTGACTATTAGTGAGAAGAAGCAGACGAGTTTGTTTGATTATTGATGAAAGTTATTAACTTGAAAGAAAGCAGGAGTTTGTTTGATTACTAATGAAAGAAGCAGAAGAGCTTGGTCATAAATATTAAATGAAAGATTTAATTGTGCTAGATGCTCTGTAATACAGTTCATGAAGAAAGGGAAATCTGATTGGTTTATAAAAGTTCTTTATGTCATTTGTCTGGAAAATTAGACGCTACGCTTTTACTTTATTAATACAATATGGAAGAAGCAGGTGAATCTTTTTTATTGTTTTTTGCGCGCTTAAGTTTACAAGATATGTCTTCTTTGTTTTTGGATATTCTTTAAGATATGTATTTATCCCGCTAAAATCTTCATTTTTAAGGTTTGATTTAAATTTTACTTCGATTGGTATCTGATAGGAAATATTATCTATTATTATATCCACTTCTTCACCATTTTTACCCTGCCAGAATTTAAGTTCTTTAACCTTCTTTTTAAGCAATTCCATGATTATAAAACTTTCAAACAAAAACCCAGCATCATTTCTTAAGCTTAACTCATTAAAGTTTTTAATAAAATAATTTCTTACACCATTATCCATGAAATATACTTTTGGTATTTTTACAAGTTCCTTATTTTTGTTTGTATAAAAGGGCTTTAGTATCTGTATTAAATAAGTTTCTTTCAATATTTCAATATACTCTTTTATCTCTAAAAAACTAAGCGATGTTGCATGAGATATCTCTTCATATTTTATTTTTTGGGCATTATTCACAGCCAATACTTCAATCAGCTTTTTCATATTCAATATTTTCTCTATTTTCATGTAATCTACAAGGTCTTTTTTTACATAAAGGTCAAAAATGCTTTCTAAAACCCCTATTTTCTCCTCTTTTTTTTCTTTTAGAACTACTTCAGGATACCCGCCAAATATTAAGAATTCTTTTAATAGTTCATTCAACTCTTTCAATACTTTATTTAACTCATCGCCGTTTAATTTCCTTGAATTAATAAATGCTTCAATTAACTTTTTATTGCCTTTAAACCACAAAACTTCTTCAAAATCTAACGGATAAATCTCATTAATCTTTTTCCTGCCTGCCAATGATTCCTGAACTTGGTCTTTTATCAGTATTGATGATGAGCCAGAGGCATAAATTTTTACATTTGTAAGATTATCATAAACATTCTTCATGATAAGCGCTAACTTAGGGTATCTTTGGAATTCGTCTAAGAATAAATAAGTGAACGTCTTCTGATTTTCTTTATATCCGTTCAATTTAAGTGTATTCACTAAATTTTCAAAGGTGCTTACCTTCTCGTAATTAGTAATTATATCTAAGTCTATAAATATGCAATTATTGGTTTTAGCTGCCTCTTCAAAAAGCGCTTTAAGCAGCGTGGTCTTACCAACCTGTCTTGGGCCAATAAGAAAAGAGATTTTTCTATCTTTCATTTGCTTTTCTAATTCTTTGAATATTTTTCTCGGCAGCATTTTACAACCCTTACTCATCCATTTTTCATTATCTTTCGTTATTAATTTTTCTTAATTTATATATATGAATTTATACTAAAATTTCAATTGTTTAAATTTTAGTATATACTAAGATATGATCTGTTATAATTTTAGTATTTATATATTTTTTGCTTTTTTTTGACAAAAACACTTTTCTATAACTATTTTACAAAATTTTTGGATTGTGTAAAACTAAAACAAGATATTTCATCTAACTCTTCTTCAATATCCTCACTGAACCATGATTGGCATTAACCTCTATTACTTCATTATTTTTCAGATATTTTGTTGCAATTTTTGTTCCCACAACACAAGGAATGCCTAACTCTCTTGAAACAATTGCTGCATGGCAGGTTATACCGCCTTCATCGGTTATAATTGCTGCTGCTTTTTTCATACCTATAACATAATCAGGTGAAGTCATAACTGCAACAAGGATATCATTTTTGTGAACCTTATAAATATCGCGTGGATTTAATACAACCTTAACTCTGCCAACTGCCCTGCCAGGTGAAGCAATAATTCCATCAATCTTTATTGCGTCTGCTCCTGCTTCAATTTCTTCTTTCATTAAAGAGTCAAACTTCTTCTGTGCTTCTTCAGATTCATAAATCTTTGCAGTTCTACCTTTCCAATAAACTAGACAACGCGTTGTTAGCCCTAATCTCTTGCCAATTTCCCCCATAAGCGGCATGATATATAAATGAGATTTAGTAAATTCCTCTTTTTTATAATCCATCAAAAATGCGCAGTCTCTTAACGCAACAAATAACTTTTGATGATTAATGTCAATATCCAACTTCTTTGCTATTATCTTTTGATTATTGACAAGGTTTTTAAAGTATTCCTTTGTTTTTCTAAGCCTTTCTTCAATATTTCCATCTTTTAACATCGCCTTTAATGTATTCAAGAAATAATCCTTGCTCCATGTTGATACACCATAGTCAAACGGAACCCATTCATATTCATTTGTATGTTTGTTGATAAAATTATTAACTGTACAATTAACGCCATATTCTTTTTTTTCTTTTTTTAACTGGGTTTTTATTTTTGGTATATCTTGTGTCACAAATAGGTTTAATAATTCTTTATTTTTCTTAATAATCATTGCTATCTTAAGAAGATCCCTATCTTCTCTTTTAATGAAAGACATTTCCTGCGGTGAGACAAGCAGATTATAATATTCTGTAAGCTCTTTTTTATTTGCAGTCTTTGTTGTAAGATATTTCTGTAGGTAACTGCCTAAACTCTCATTTAATCCTAATGTAATTGGCTCTCCATATGTATAAATCTCGTCGTAAAGATTAATGTACTTAAGATATGATTCCCACAATTCTTTGTTGCTCTTTTTTGAAAGGTCTGCTTTATAAAATTTTAGTGAAAATTCAACCAGCAGAGGCACTGATTCAATAAACTTTTTTCTTAATTTGTGAAGATACTCTGGATCTTTCTTTACAATGGAAAATGCTTTTTGCGCAGCTTTATCTAATGCATCTTTCATGGCATACCAGTACATCACTCTGTCTTTATAAAACGCGATAGTATCTTTGAATGAAATTCCACCCAGAACCTTTTTCATTGTATCGCTGTAGATAATACCAATACAATGCGCCATTGGCGAAACATGAATATGCGTCTTTGTCTGTGCACAGATCCATTTCATAATGTCAACCCCCTAAGTTATATCAATAACTATAATCTCTTTAAATCAATAACTACAAACTCTTCAGCCATCTCATCAGCATTCTCACAGGCACTCCTGTTGCGCCTTTTGGGTTGTATGAATTGCCTTTACTTGCCCATACAGTTGCGCCAATGTCCAAATGCGCCCATTTATTCTCGCCGACAAAATTCTTCAGGAAAATGCCGCCTATAATTGTTCCTGCTTCGCCGTTTGCAGCGCCCAGATTTTTCAGGTCAGCAATATCGCTTTTTATGTCGTCTTCATACTCTTTTATCAATGGCAATTGCCATGCTAATTCATGTGTTTCTTCTCCTGATTTGATTAAATTATTGACTAAATCCTGGTCATTGCCCATAACAGATGTGCATTTTGAGCCAAGCGCAACTAATGCTGCGCCTGTTAATGTTGCTATATCAATTATATAATCAGGCTTGGAAGTTGAGGCATAATGCAAAGCATCTGCTAAAATAAGCCTGCCTTCTGCGTCAGTATTCTCAACCTCAATAGTTTTGCCGTTTGCAGCTGAGATGACGTCGCCGGTTTTCAATGCAGAACCAGAAGGCATATTTTCCACCAACGGCATTATTCCTATAAGTTTCACAGGCAGCTTTAATTCAGCAGCAATTTTTATCACACCTGCAACTGTTGCGCTTCCTGCCATGTCGTCTTTCATGTTAGTAAGATAGTTTGATGGCTTAAGATTTATTCCGCCAGAATCAAAAGTAACTCCTTTGCCGACGAGAGCAATGGTTTTCTTTGATTTCTGCGGTGTATATGCAAGCAAAACCAGCTTTGGCTTCTCCTCACTGCCTTTTCCAACCCCAATTATGCATCCCATTTTTTCTTTTTTTATTTGATCAAATTCCATAACCTTAACTTTTACTTTAGTTTTTCTGAATGTTTCTTTTATTACTTTTGCATATATCTCCGGCGTTAAAATATTTGAGGGCTTATTGACGAGGTCTCTGACGAGATTAACATTCCTGCAGATGATTTCTGCCTCTTTTATTACATTTTCAATGAGGTTAATATCAGATGAAACCTGCGGGATAATCAGCAATGACTCAATCTTCTTATTTTTCTTTTCATCATCTTTTTTCTTTGTTTTTAATTCATCATAAGAATATGCACCCAGCAGAAATCCTTCAACAAATGCCTTTGTTGCATCATCTATTGCAATATTTTTCAGGCTGTAACCGAAATTAAGGAACGCGACATTAGACATTGAGTTGGAGGTGCAAAAGCCGGCTAATTTCCCGCCTAATAATCTTATCTTTTCCTGATCCATTTCCTCAATCTTGCCAACTCCGGCCAATAATATGCGCCTTAATTTTATTCTGGCTGGTGTATAAAAAAGATTGAGCTTGTATTCTTCGCAGATATCTTTATTCTCATAAATGGTCTGTGTTAATAATTTGTTAAGAATATTATCAAGCTCGAGAAACAATGTCTCTGTGTTATGAGTATCTTTAAACACAGGTATTATTAGTACATCTTCATTTAAGTTTTTAACAATGCTTTCTTTAACGCTTATTTTCATGATATCACCTTTCTTAATTTATTTTATAAGTTCTTAATTAAAAATTGTTTATCCTACAAATCCGACCACTTTATGCTCTGCTTCGCTACGCTTGTGCAGAGTTTTTTTTGTGTATCTTCTTGAGTATATGAATATATTCTTTTCTAATAATCTTTCTCATATAAGTGATATTATTATAATTATCCTTCTGATTATTATTCTCATTTATATTTATCCTTATTATTATTTATTGCGTTCGTTATCTCTTTTAAAATTGTTTTGAACTCTGGAACGTCCTTAACATAATTTCTCATTTCTTTTTCCCATATATTTTCTTTTTCCTTTAATTTATCAATAAATCTCTTCATCTCAAATTGCTCTTTATAATACTCTAATTTTTTATTTATGAACTCCAACTGAAATTTAGCCCCTCTTTTTAAAATAAATCCTAAGTCAAACACATCTCTCGGTTTATTCCTTGTCATAATTGCTCTTACTTTCTCCGCAAGTATTTCTTCCTCATCCATGATCATTATGGTGTAAGGTTGTAGATCATTGTATCTAGGCATAATCTCCTTAAATTGTGGCTTAAGCAAAATGCTTTCCCGCTGGCTAATCTCAATTTTTAGATTACAAATACTCATTTTGGTGCCAATGTATAATGGTCCATTTATCTTGAGAATAAATGTTTTACCTATTGTTTTCTTTTCCTCTACTTCTGTTTTATAGCCAAAATCACTTATATCACTGCTGATTTTATTAATAATCTCATTTATATTATTTTCATGGACTTGTGTAAAATCAAGGTCAATACTAAATCTGTTCAACCCATAACCTTTTTGTAGTGCTGTTCCTCCCTTAAATATATAACTGTTTCCAGAATGCTTTGAAAAAAAGATAAGGAATAAATGCTGAATATAATCTATCTCTGCTTGTCCAAGGTTTAACCCCAATACATTGCAATATTTTACAAGTTCAGTTTTGATTATCACACAAACACCTCATTTTTGATTATACTAAAAGACCAAAATAATCGTACTTTATTTTGGTCTTTTGTATATACAAAAGTCATTAATTTGTTCGAAAATTAATGACTTTTAGTATATATCATTCAAACACATCATTTATGTTGAGTTTCCACTTTGATGAATTCTTTTTAGAGGTTTTCATAAATGGATTTAATAAGTCATATCTTTTGTTTAATTTGTGCTTTACTTTTTCATAAATATCTATACCATGTAGTTCCAAAAGATAACCTAACCTTTTTAGAGTTATAATTGAATTCATCCTTAATCCGTATTCTAAAAGTTTATTTATGTCTAACTCTTTATTTTCAAGTGCTTCATAACTTTCACTTATTGGGCAGTATTTTGGAAGGTATAAAGAATCTATTATGGCCTTTTCTGGTTCAGCAATGAAGATATATTTATCTCTAAATCGTTCTCTTTTATAACCAAATATTCTTTTATTCTTAAAAGAAATAAAGTTTACCTTAATATTCCCTATGTTCATTTCTTTTTTAGGGTTTTGGCAAACTATTTGAGCAATTATGGGGATTTGTGTAGTGAACCCATAAATATAATATGCACCCATGAATGAGATATATGAAGGAAAGACAAGGTTCGAGGCAATCTCAAAGGGCTCTTCAGATAGCGCATATTTCCCTTTTTCTATTTCAGTTATAATATTCTTTTGTTTAAGGCGATGAATATACACTCTTGAATATTCTTTGCTTTTTCCTATAATTCTAATTACATCATTGAATGATAAAACAGGAGACTGAAACTGTTCTATTTCTTTTAGAAACGTGATGGCTTGCATATTTGTACTATAATTTATTACAGCTATTTAAACTTTTCGATTATACAAAGTAATCAAATTTGATTACTTTGAGCTACTGAAATAGTTTATTTATACTATTTATATGATTATAATTAGCAAAAATGATAATTATGATGGAATAGAAAGATTGAATGTCTGCTTTTTCTAAGTTTTGCGCTTATTTTTTGCACTTTTAGTATAATGTGAAAGTTCAGATATCTTTCACCATATACACACCTTCCAGTTTATAACCTAACCTTTTATAATATTCTCTTGTGCCTATGGCTGAGATTACAATCATTTTGTTTTTTTCGTGTGTTTTTACGATGGATTCAGCTTTTTCTAACAATTTCTTTCCCAAACCTTTGTGCTGTGTAGCTGTTGCATTTTCTTCTGTTTCTGCTTTTTTGTTTCCTTTTCCGCTAATCTCAACTGCTTCGCCGAATACATGCAGTTCTCTTATTAATGCAGAATCTTTGGTTATTTCTTTTCTCAATTTTCCAAATGATTTAAATTTTCCAAATAATTTATGCGTATCCTGATGTATATCTTTGCTAGGAAATCTTAATCTGCAGAATCCTAACAATATATCCTGCTCAACATCTTCACAGCTGATAAAGAATTCTTTGCCTTTGCTTGCGCTGTATTCTTTTACAATTAATTTAATTTTTTTTGGTGAAACTCCTGTTTTTTTAAAGACATGGCCGACTTCTCTGCATCTTATACATCTGCATTTTATTCCTTTTTTGTTTCCTTTTTCGCTCCTTTTTTCGTTCATGAGCTTTTCAACATATTGCCTTAAATTAGTCTTATCAACACCTGCTTCTGTCAAATATGTTGGAATATCTCTCTGTACCCTCATTATCCTTACATAAGTTGGCACATATTTCTTGAATTCTGCAATTAATCTTGCAGCAGATTCTGTTGTTATCGGCTTAAATCTTCCCTGTTTCCATTCTTCATACAGTTTTGTGCCTTTCATGACCATGCACGGATAAATTTTCAGCATATCTGGCCTGTAATTCTCGTCTTTAAACAATGTTTTTAATGAGTTCAAATCTTTGAGATAATTCACACCAGGTAAACCAGGCATCATATGATAATTAATTTTAAAACCTAAATCTTTGAGAAGTTTTGTTGCAGCAATTGATTCTTTTATTGTGTGTCCGCGGTTTATTTTCTTTAAAACATCGTCGTAAACTGTCTGCACACCTAACTCAACCCTTGTTGCCCCTAATCTGAGCATTTCATTTGCTTCTTTTAATGAAACACAATCAGGTCTTGTTTCAATGGTTAAGCCAACACATCTGATTTTTGCATTCTCGTTTTTCCTCTGTTCTGCTTTTAAAGAAGGCCTGCCTTTTTTCTTAAGCACTAATAATTTTTTCTGTATTGCTTTTGTTCTTTTCTCGTCGCCAACATTGCCGGGAAGAAGAAAGAAAGTTTTGAATTCAATTAATTTGAACTTTTCATTTTTGTCAAAAAACATCCCGCTGAAATCATTCAATGCCTTAAATGCATACATTATAAACTCTTCGCAATATCTTTTTGGCATTGCTGTGAATGTCCCGCCCATTATTATTAATTCAATCTTGTCAAAATTATGGCCAAGAACAACATACTGCTCAAGTCGGTTCATTGTTTCCAAATAGCTGTCAAATTTATTTCTTATTCCTCTCATTGTCGACGGCTCTCTGCCTGTGTATGACTGGGGAACATCTCCAAATTCGCTGTTTGGTCCGCCGGGACAGAAGATGCAGGGTCCAACGGCTTTAAAGTTTGATGGCCTGACAGCTTGACAGCTTGAAAGTGCTGATGGTTTTTTCTCTTTCAAACTTTCAAGCTTTCTAACTTTTAAACTTTTTTTAGCATGCGGACATGGATATGGTTTTGTCATCAATGCAATAACACTTACACCAGAAATTGTTCGTGTTGGCTTTACTTGTAAATATGTTAATTTTGGCAGGTCTTTCTCGTCTGCATTTAAAAGAATCTGAATATTTGTTGGCATCTCTTTAATCTTATATTTTTTACATAAATCCATCTTTAGCCTGTTGACTGCTTTCTCTGGCAAAGGTTTTTGGGTTAAAAGGGATATTAACTCATTGAAGTATGCTTTATTTGAAATCATATACACAAAAGATGGAAGTTGAGTTTATAAATTTAATCAGGTAAAAAAGCTATTCCAAAAACTTTATAAAAAAACTAAAAACACATGTATCAATGGCGAAAACCTCAACTTCAAAGAAAAAATTAATTCAACCAGTTTCACTAAGTGACTTAGCTGACGTGTCTTTTGATGAGTCTGGCAATCTAATCTTTCTTCCTAAATCAGTTAACGGATTAGATGAAGGAGAAACAGAATCATATAATGAAAATTATGGTGCATCATATATACTTGGAACTGGAGAGTTTGATGAGGATAGTGATGAGATAGATGAGAGTGATGACCAAGATGATGATAAAGAACCTGACGAGAAAGTAACTCCTGAAGGATTGGTTGCTCTTGTAAAAAAAGGCGCATTTATTTTTTATCGCTGTAATGTTTGTGAAGCATTAAATGTTGGTAAAACAGTTTATGCAGGGGGCACATACGACCTAAATTTAGTAAGATCTCATTATCATATTTTACCTTTTCAAGACAAGCCAAAACTGGTTATTCTTGATGTATATTTATCGAGAGAATGCATGTTGGAAGCAAAAGGGAGAAATGTGTGTTTTACTTCTGAATATCAATCTTTAGAATTAACCAGATGCCCAAGGATAAGACTGTAACAGTATTTGTTTAACATTGGGCACAGTCACGCATTCACAAATAAAAGTAAGAGAGTTAGATGGTTTGAAGGTAAGAAGGTACTACGAAATGTTGCGACAGAAATTAGCCGTTATAATCAAACCATCTGACCTTCAGACCTTCTTACTTTTATATTCATGAGACGTGGGACTGCGTCCCACAAACGGGTTGAGAGCGAATAACGTGCTATGAGCAAAAAAAAAGATGAACAATAAAACCAATTCACCCTTCGCACTTCTTCACAATATCATTCCATCTTTCATTAACTGTTTTTTGTATCTGCTCAAGAATTCCTTTGTTTTCTGGCCTGAATAAATGCTTGAATCTGCCCTGTGTTTTTAGATATTCAGTTACTGGAACATCTTTTGCTGGCTTGTAATTTATCTTATATTTTCCATTCTCTATTTCATACAACGGCCAGAATTTTGTTTCAACAGCTAATTTTGCTATATCAATAGTCATATCTGTTGGAAATTTCCAACCAAGTGTGCAGGGCTGCAATACAACAATAAACGAAGGCCCTTCTGTATTGAATGCTTTTTCTGCTTTCATTGAAAGATCAATTAAATTATGGACAGATGCCTGCGCCAGATACGGAATATGATGCGCTTCGACAATTTTCATAATATCTTTTTTCCATTCTTCTTTTCCATGGTGAATTGTTCCGTCTGGAGTTGTAGTTGTTGTTGCACCAAGTGGTGTCGACGAGCTTCTTTGTATATTTGTGTTCATATAAGCTTCATTATCGTATAGAACATACAAAAAATCATGGCCTCTTTCAAGCGCTCCAGACAAAGATTGTAATCCTATATCATAAGTGCCGCCATCTCCTCCGAATGCAACAAATTTTATTTTTTTGTCTTTAGGTAATTTACCTTTCTTTTGCAATGCTTTGTATGCTGACTCAACACCAGTTATTGTCGCTGCTGCATTTTCAAAGGCAGAATGAATATAAGGAACTTTCCATGACGTGAAAGGATATATTGTAGAAGTTACTTCTAAACAGCCGGTTGCATTAGCTACAACAACAGGATTATCAGTTGATGCAAGAACAGTTCTAACTATTTGAGGGAATCCACAGCCTGAGCATGAACGATGCCCTGGTGCAAATCTTTGCGGTTTGTTGGCTAGCTGTTTTAAATTCATTTATTCCACCTTTTCTCCTCTTAGACCAATGTATCCTACTTTCTTTTCTTCGATATTACCATTAATTAAATCTTTGAAAACTTTTTCTATGTCGTCTTCAAATATATCCCTTCCACCAAGGCCAAAGATATAACTTTTTAACTTAGGCATTTCTTTATTATTTTCAGATTTATTATTAGTCAAATCGTAAATAGCATTCTTTACTTCTCCATACAAAGGCGCATTTGCGCCGTAACTTTCTGATCTGTCAAGAACTGCAATATATTTTTTCCCCTGTAATGCTTTGCTTACTTCTTCATAAGGAAATGGCCTGAATAATATTGGTTTCAGCAAACCCACTTTTCTCCCTTCTTTTCTTAGTTTGTCAATAACTGCTTTTGTTGTGCCAGCAGTTGAACTCATTACAACAACAACTGCCTCGGCGTCATCGAGCATATACGATTCAAACAAAAGATGTTTCTTCCCTGTTATTCCACTAAATTCTTTTCCAACCTCAAGATAAATCTCTTTTGCCCTGAATATTGCATCTGCCCTTTGTTTTTGCGATTCAAAATAATAATCAGTTAATTGTAAAGGGCCAACTGTCACAGGTTCATCTGTGTTAAGGAGCCATTTCCTCGGTTTGTATTCTCTAACAAAGTTTTTTACAATTTTGTCGTCATAAACCTTAATGTTTTGTATTGCATGGCTTGTGATAAAACCATCCTGGCAAACCATTACAGGCAGCATTACTTCAGGATGTTCTGCTAATTTCACTGCGAGAATAGTAGCGTCGTAAGCTTCCTGCGCATTTTCACAGAAGAGCATAATCCAGCCGTGATCTCTGCATCCCATTGCATCTGAATGGTCACAATGAATATTAATCGGCGCAGACAACGCTCTGTTGACGACAGGCATGACTATTGGCAGCCTTAGTCCAGAAGCAATCCCAACCACTTCCCACATATAAGCTAAACCAGCTGAAGAGGTTGCAGTCATTGCTCTTGCACCCGCTGCGCTTGCTCCGACGACACAACTCATAGAAGAATGCTCTGACTCTGTGCGTATTATTTCGCTGTCGACAATTCCGTCAGCATGGTATTGTGCAAACTGCTCCATGATTTCTGTCTGTGGCGTGATAGGAAATACAGCGACGACATCTGGATTTATCTGTCTCATTGCTTCAGCGACAGCATGCGCGCCGGTGAGAGCTGTAATTTTTTGTTTAGAACTAGTTAAAGTTGTTCCTGCTTTTTCTTTTATTTCATCTTTTTTATTTGTTTGATTTTTACTCATGATATTCACTCTTTGTCCTCTTCCATCTTAATACATTTTACAGGGCATACTTTTGCGCAAATGCCGCATCCTTTGCAGTAATCAAAATCAGTTTCTTTTCTTTTTAGATTATTTACCTCTTGTTTAATCTCTTTTCTTATTTCTTTTTTTGATGAGTTATTTCTAGATTCGTCATATCCTTCATTAGCAACAGGAATACAATTATCTGGACAGTAAACAACACAGAACATACAGTGTATGCATTTCTTTTTATCCCAGCACGGCCTGAACACTTTCCAGTCTCCTGTCTTGAAATCTAAAGAGCTACCTGGATTTTCTATCATGCCGCCGATTGGTATTTGCTTGTAAGTTAATTTTGCCATCTTTGTGTTTGTTCTATCATTTATTTTATTATTACCACTCGTTTTATTGTTTAGTCTCTTTTTTTCTTTCTTTTGTGTTTTGATATTTTGTTTGAATAGTTTATGTTGTTTACGTTTTTTTGTTTTATCTTTATGCTTTTGTTTCATCGTCTTTACTTTTTTGTTTCCTTAAATGCTCTTTTTATCGCTTCAATGTTTGCATTTGTTGCCTTTTCTCCAATTTTCTTTAAAAATTTCTTTTTAATAATATTTTCAACAGCGTCAAGTGTTACAATATTTGTCGCCTTAATTAACGAGCCAATCATCGGCGTGTTTGGCATATTTATACCAATTGTTTCTAATGAAATCTTTGTTGCATCAATTGTAATGCAGTTGCCGGAAAAGTTTGTCTTTTTCTTCAGCCATTCTTGTGTGTTTGAAGTGTTTACAATTAGAATGCCTTCTTTAGCAAGCCCATCAGTTATATTTATAGTGCCAACCAATGTCTGATCCAGCACTAATACCACGTCAGGATTTGTAACAGGTGCGTATGTTTTAATCTCTTTGTCAGAAATTCTTGCAAATGCCTTCATTGGCGCGCCTGAGCGCTCTGGACCATACTCTGGAAATGATTGAATAAATTTGCCTTTTTCCAAGGCTGCCTCTGCAATAAACTGCGCAGCTGTCTTCGCTCCTTGGCCGCCTCGTCCGTGAATTCTTATTTCGAAAATCTCTTTCATTAAAGAAAATCTTTCTTTTTCTTCTTTTTAAAGCTTGTGAATTAACATAAACTTATTTGTTTTTACTCGTTTTTGGCATGTCCAACCCGTTCACTAAAAAAGGTAAGAAGGTTTGAAGGTCGGATGGTTTGATGGCAGCGACTTATTTCCGTCGTACCTTCAGACCATCAAACCATATTACCATCTTACCTTTATTCGTGGACTGCGTCCCACAAACAGGTGGAGAGCAGAAAAAGACCTCAGCTAAACAAATATAAATACCTTAATCCATATATTCTATAACTACTCGTGAAAACCGAAACTCACATCACTTCTTTAAGATATGACATTTTCTCTTCTGTCTTCAATCCCCACGCGCAAAGAACAGAATTTCTAATAACCTTGTCAACAAATTTAAGCCCATATAATTTTCCAAGATGATAAAGTCCATATACCAAATCTCCTTGCGGCCACATGGCAGGGTCATCAGGGTTTATTGTCACGAAAACACCTTTGTCTAATAATTGGTCCAAATGCAGGTCTGCAACAGAATTTATGAAAAAATTATAATTAGAGATTGGGTTAGATTCGAGCCTTACACCATTTCTTACCATCATTTCAATTAAATCATAGCCCCTATAAAAGCGCTTGTGCAATTGTATTGCGTGGCTGATTCCATGCGCCTGTAAAAGTGTAAGCGACGTGTAAATGTTTTTCAGATTTTCTTCTTCTGAGCACATTTCTCCTGCGTGAAACGTTCTTTTTAATTGTGTGCCGAATGTGAGCTTAACAGCCTCATAATGTTTTTCAGGAGGGTTGCCATTTTCAACACAAGCAAGATCAATGCCCAACACTTCATTTCTAAAACAAAGTACAGCGTTAACTATATCTATTGCCCTTTCTACATCAACTTTTCTGTCAATGCTGGCAATAAGCCTTGTTGTAACACCTGTCTCTTCCCTGCCTTTTGCAAGTCCTTCAAGAGCATATCCTATCACTTGTGTTAAACTTAATCCTTGTGTTAGATGATACTGCGGTGCAAATCTTACCTCAGCATAAGGTGAATTTTGCGTTCTTAAATAATGGCTAAGAGCAACGCAGGTTTCAACAATATCATCTCTCGTCTGCATAAATGAGATGGGAATGTCAAAAACATCATTAATGTGATATTTACTTAAAAGACCATATTGAAATTCTCTTAGTTTTTCTTCTGAATCAATTATTCTTTCTTTCTCAGAACTATAACTTATTTCTTGTTCATTAGCGTCTTTTTTCGGCAGTTTCAATACCCTTCCTCTTTTCTTTGCCATTGAAAAAAGAGTACCTACAGGTATAGAGCCGTCTATATGCAAGTGAAGCGGGAAGGTTTTTTTCTTTCTCAGTGCTTCAAGATACTCATTGTCGTCTATTGTTAAAGGCAGTTTGTTTGGCATTTTCATGGAAAATTGACGTTGATTTATAAATATTATAGATTGTTTTGCAGAAAAAATAGATTTATTCAGTTCTTGGGCGAAGCCACATGTCTTACTATTATTAATTTATTTATTTCTTACCTGATTGGACACGTATATGATGATTTATTTTTTTCTGTTAGTTTATTGTAAATTTAATTAAAATAGTCTCATTTAAATTTATTGAAAATTAAAATAAATTGATTAAATTTTCAATTTTTCATATTAAATACTATTTAACAAACTTAAATTACATTTAATCTGAAATATACTAAAAGTGTAAAATAATCGAACATTATTTTACACTTTTGTATATACAAAAGTGATTAATTTGTACGAAAATTAATCACTTTTAGTATATAATCTTGCAGATTAAATACGACTTAATAAGAAATTTTTCATTTAATCTGCAATAATACACATTTCTTAAAAAACTTAAAAAATAATCATAGGACGGGGGACTGCGTCCCTAGTTACGGGTTGAGAGCGGTCAAAAAACATTAATCAGCTAAACAAATACAAACAACATTATATCACTCTATCCCTTTTCTCTCTTCATAATCATCAAAACATTTCTGTTCGCATTGTTCCTGCGTTTCAATTAAGTTTGGCGAAGAACACTGGCTCATACACGTTTCATATTTTAAGTCATACCCTTCAACCTGCTGGTAAAGAAGCGATTGTTTGACATTGTATCCTAAATAAATTGCAAATCCCACTATGAAAAGCAAAATAATGGCTGCAGCGACATAAAACTTCTTTATTGGGTCCATACTATGTTTCTTATTCAGAATATTTATATATTTTACCTTTAATTCTCTGATTTATGGTTTTTTCAATTGGATTTAAAGCAAAAGGGCATGAAAATTTGTTAGGCACACACAGAAACACTTTAGAATTTACCAAAGATACCAATCTTACAAAGAGAGGAGACTGTATTATTGGCGTTGATAGTGATTTTTCGCTGGAAGAACTGAAAAAATTAAAAGGCAAGATTAAAATTGATATATCTGTTTCTGATATTCACGGCAAATTGATTTCTGATGAATTAACCGCTGAAATCAATGAAGAATTTAATGATCCTCATGAACTTGTTGTAAGAAAAACAGAGTTTAAGGATAAAAGAACGTTTGCAATAAATGCGTCAAAGGCAGCGAAAGATATAAAACGTGAATTAATTGAGAAACTAAAAGATCCGCAGACTATAATTAAAATTCAAATAGAAAAAACAGATTAAACAAATTATTAAACATGAAAATCCAATTAAGTAACAGCGAGGTAAAAGAATTAATTAAATCTCTTGAAACTAATTATCTTCTTAAAGAAGTCATAAACAAGAAAGATATTGTTATTAAAGAAGAGAACCTGCTCAAAGTTAACAACAAAGTTTTATTCTTTTTTTATAAAGAAGATAAAGTGGAGAAATTAACTCCAACACTTAAACTTGTTCTTGAATTAGGCGAAAGAATAAAAGGAACCACTATCAAAACAATAATTGTTGATAAAGGCGCTGTTAAATTCGTTGTAAACGGCGCAGATATAATGAGGCCAGGTATCACTAAGATTGACGAAGGGATACAAAAAGGCGAGATAGTTGTTATACTGGAAGAAACGCACAAAAAACCGATTTCTATCTGTGTTTCTGAAGCATCCTCAGAAGAGTTAAAGGCAATGACACATGGTAAAGCCTTAAAAAACATTCATTTTGTTGGCGATTCTGTGTGGAAAAGCAGTTAAAACATAGAAATAATTTTATACTTTAACTGGGTTCTTTCACTACCTATTTGTTACTTCAAGGTGGGGGTAAACATAAACTTTATAAAGCGTTTTGCTTTCCCAAGGCACTATGTCAAACGTGGTATTGAGAAAGCCTATAGTGACACCTGTAGATGAGAGAATATCTAATTTAATTACAAATGAGGCTACACCATCAGATGAAAAAAGAAAACTTCTTGAAGATATTCTCAAAGTGGTTTATCAAGGCCAAGAATCAAAACCAGAAGGCGAAGATAAAGAAATTATTTTTTATGCTTTAGAAGACATTTCTAAAAGATATGAAGAAAGCAGGAATAGAAAAAGCGGTGCTCTATATGTAAATCATCCAATTTCTGCTGCGAGGGTTGCTGCTTTAACAGGAGATACAATAGATGTTCTCGCTGCATTATACCATGATACTGCTGAAGAATATACTGAAAGAGAACATAGAAGATTTATTCGTGAGCAAACTGATTCTGTTAGTAAGCGTATTAATTTATTATATGAATCAAAAGCAAAAGAAGCATTTAGCAGAAGTTGGAGTCTTTTAAAAGAAAGACAGAGAAAAGTTATCAGAAAATCAATTAAAAAAGATATAACCCATATCAGAGAACAAGCAGAGAGAGCAAAGACAAAATTCCTTTCCCAAGAGCCGGAATCAGTAAGAAAATACTTAGTTAATTTAGAACAGGATTTCAGTACAGGTTTAATTTCGCGCGGAATTGGCGAGGAAAGAGCAAAAGCAATCAGTAAAGAACTTGCATTAACAGTTTCTGCACTAACAAGAAATGTTGATGATAACTATTACAAAGCAATTGATAAAATCATATCACCACGTGATGAACTTTCACCTGAAACAAAGTTTAGGGGTGTGCTGGCTAAATTCTCAGATTGTTTGGTTAACACAGAGATTGTCGACGACAAAGTTTATGCGCTTAAATCCTTAGTAGAAGCTGTAAGATCAAATGATACAACATCAATGGAAGAATTTGCCAAATTGACAAGAGAAGCAAATAAAAGACATAAAGAAGAGGACAAAACAGGAAGAGTATTGGGGCATAAAAGAGTGTACAGAATATTCAAAAATTATTTCCTGATAAATTCTTTCAGAACTTATAAACATCACATGCATATTTCTAATGTTTTTAATCAATTAGTAACTCAAGGGCTTCTGGAAAGAGCAATGGTTGGAGAAGGCTTATTGGAAGATATGATAAAACTTACTGACAATTATTACAAGCATAAAAACATTGCAGGAGTGCAAGAAGGTAATTTATTTAGAGCTTTAGAAACTTTGAGACTGTTTTCAGGAGAGGTCGACGCCCAATATATGTTAAGTGAACCAGAAGAAAGGCGTAATTTTGTTCATAGATGTGTTAAATCAGGTTATTTCAGGTATATTCAAAATGTTGACGAGCTTGGCGTGGTTATTCAAAGGTATGCGCGAGAATCAAAAGAGTTTATGAGAGTAAGAGATACTCTCGAATTACTTGAAGAAGCATTAATTAAAAGAAACAAAGATTGCGCAAAAGCCATTCTTGATCATTTAGTTAGTTATCATCCGCAGGTAACCCCGCAGAAGGTTGTTGATATTTTAGAAAGAAACAGAAGTTATATACATGCAAAAGGATATGACTTTGTAACCCTTCCGTCTGATTCAACAGTAGAAATAGAGAAAAGTGAAGAGGATGGTGAATTAAGGGTGCATTTAGTCAATGGCACAAGAAAATCACTTGAAACACCAGACGGACTTATTGTTATGTTTATTGATGCTAAGGTAAAAGGAGAAGATACAAGGCTTGATGAATTATATTCCAATAAAATTAATATGTTCTGGGCAGCTTTGGCAGCCAAAACATTAGGTTATAGTTATAAGCACAACCCTGATTATGTTCTCACTGGCTTAGATACGAAAGGAGCGCATCCAACAGGATCTATTACTAAGTAGATGAATTGTTGTTTTGTGTAGTTTTGATATTTTTTATTGTACTAATTTTAAACTTTTTTTTGTTTCGTTCCTGGGCGAAGCCACCAGTCTCACTATTTTAATTAGTTTATTTCCTACCTGATTGGACACGTATATGATGATTTAGTTTTTTCTGTTAATTTAATTACACCTTTCTTAAAAAACTCTAAACTAAAATCATAGGACGGTGGACTTCGCCCTTAGTTACGAGTTGAGAGCGGAATAAAAATATTAAGAAACAGGAAATCTGCAAACTCAGTTAAACAAACACAAAAATGATTATTCTCAACATTATTCAATCTTCACACTTTATTCTTCTTTCTTTTGGTATATGATTAAGAATTATTCCGTCCTTTAATCTGCCGCAACCGAAGAAATCATTTTTATATTTCACTATTACAAACGCATTTTCTTGCTTTGTATTTTTCTGTTTTGCAGTTATTTGTTTGTCTGGTTTATCGCTTTCTGATTTGTCATTAATCTTAATTTCAATATCATACCCCCTTATCCATAATCTCATCAGTCCTTCGCTGATTTCCACAACATTTTTTGTTGCAAATGGGCCGATAATCTGCGAGCCTTCAATACTTAATCTGATTTCATCCTCTTTATTATTTTCATTCTCTTTCAGCTCTCCTAAATAAAGGCCAAGAGAAGATATGTGCAATACATCCAGATTGATACTTGCTACAGAAGGGTCTATTATATTTATTTTGTTATCTCCATTAATCATAAACACATAATTAAGTTTCTCTTCATATCCTTTTTTTAGCCCATACTGTGTTTTAAGAACTTCAAAAATCTCTTTGATTCTTTTCCTGTTTAAAAAATGCAGTTGTGCCATGTTTTTTTATTATAAATTATTATTAATTTGTAAGTTGGAAAGCAAAGCTTTCTAACTTCTCAGGAATCTCTGATTCCCTAGATATACAAAAGCACAAAATAATGTTCGATTATTTTGTGCTTTTAGTATATTTATTTACTTTACATTTACTTATCTAAACGCCCCAGACAGGATTACTCTTCCTCATTATTTCTGCAATCTCGTTGAGAATCTCTTTCTCGTCAGGAGATAAGTACTCTTTGTAACTTTTTAATTTTCTAAACTCTTCCTCTGTGATAGAAACATATAATATGTCGCGTTCATGAATCTGCCTACCGACAGTTACCCCATCCATTGCAACAGCCAGCTGCTCTCCGCGTTTAGCTTCTGAAGCATTATCTTTTCCTGATTTCATAGATTTAACTTTCGTGATTACCACGCCGTCAAGTTTCATCAATTGAACACCAACCTTAATAATGCCTGCCATGACCTCTACGCCGACAATAGCAGGATTTAGCTGCCTGAAAGTGTGGTTTGGCAGGATTTGGAATTTGCCGCCTCTTGTTAATTTATCCAAACCTTCTTTTTCTATTCGTTTCTTTTCATTTCCTTTCCATAATTCATAATCTTCTATTAACTGGTAAATTACATTGCTTGTTAAAATTTTCATGCCTGTTTCCTGCAGAGATTGCAAATATGACTGTGCGTCGCTGTTTGTTGAGACATTAAATCCAATCACCACTTTTAATTCTGGCTTTGTGTTTGCTTCTGCTTCCATTATATCTTTTTTAGTGATATTGCCTATCTGCGCTTTTCTTATTGATACTTTCTTTTCTTTCAATAAAATTATCAATGCTTCCAAAGAACCAAGAGCATCAGCCTTAATTATAACACCTTCATTGTCAGTTTCAATAATCACTTGTTGTATCTCTTCCTGAATTTTCTGTTTGGTTTCTTCCAAAGAATCCTCTTTTCCGAGAACACACAACGGCATTCCGGCAATTGCTTTATCTAATTCTGGCGCAGAAATCTTCACGCCGGTTGCAGCGCAAACCTGCTTGACATTTTTGAACTTGCTTTTTTTATCTCTCATCTCTGAAAGAGGGGCAGGCTCAAGCAATGCCCTTACTTTTGTGACAATTGGCTTATCAAGACCGCCTATTATTATTGTATCATTGACTTTAATAAATCCTTCATAGATAATAACGTCGACAGTTTTTCCCAAGCCTGGCTCTTCTTTTACTTCAAGAATACTTCCTTTTGCGCCTTTGGTGACGTCGCATTTTAAGTTGTTTGAAAGATATTTTTGCGATAAACCAGCTAAAACCATTAATAATTCCGGCAAACCTTCGCCTGCTTTTGCAGATATAGGCACAATAGCAATTTGTTTGGTATAATCACCAACTCTGTCAAATCTTTCACTTTCAAAACCAAGCTCGTATAATCTACCGACGAGTTCATACATCTTTTTCTCTATCTGTTCCTGCGTTGAAACGCCTTGTTTAGAAATGTTCTCCAGCAATGCAGTGCCCTGAGTGCCTTGCGATTTCCAGCCGAAAATCATATCTATTTTATTAGCAGCGACAATAAATGGTGTTTTGGAATTTTTTAGGATTTCAATAGCTTCAATTGTCTGCGGCTTAAATCCTTCGTTTATGTCGATAACAACTATTGCAATGTCAGCTAAATTTCCCCCTCTTTTTCTCAGATTAGAAAATGCAGCGTGACCAGGTGTATCAATGAATAATAAACCAGGGATTACAAGAGTTAAGCCAAGTTTTTTTAGTAAATTTCCGCAGATTCTGTTTATAGTTTCAGCAGGGATAATTGATGCGCCGATTGCCTGTGTAATCTTTCCAGCTTCTCTTTCAGTTACAGAGCTGTGCCTAATTTTATCTAACAAAGTTGTTTTTCCATGATCAACATGGCCCAATACTGTTACAATCGGCTGTCTAATGATTTCTTTAGGCATAGACTAGAAAAAAGCAAGGCTGTTTTTAAATGTTGTTGTGGTATTCTTGTATGTGTTAACTGGCAGCACTTGTTAGTTATAGTTATTACCTAAATTTATAGCACTTTGCACATATTTATTAAACTCTATAAATCTTTATAAGCAGCGCTTAAATTCACACATAAGATGGTAACTGTAAGAAAAACAAATGATGTAAATACACATGATGTCAAGATCGCAATTATTGGCGGTTCTGGCATAGGTGACAGCCTCGAAGGTTTAGGTGAATTTAAGAGATTTGACACGCAATATGTTGAGCCGAGAGTTGAAGAGGTGTGGAAACGAATGGGTGTTGAATTAAATGGCTGCTGCCGTAAAGGTAACATTCATAATTCCATAGTTCCTATAACTATTTTTACAGAAGATAAACAAGCATCCGGGGTGGTTAAGTTTCAATCAGAAGATGATTTCCTTCTGCCTGGTGTAATTGAATACAAAGAAAGAGATGGTGTTATATTCATTCCAAGACATGGTCATAGTGTAAGATATGGGCCTTCATGCTCACAATATGCAGCTAATTTAATCGCAGCGAAAAGTCTCGGCGCAAATGTGGTTATTGCAACCAGCGCAGTTGGAAGCCTCAGACAAAATACAATAAAATTGGAAGAGCTGGTTGTTCCCCATGATTATATTGATGAAACAGGAAGAAATGATAATATTTGGGGTGTTGGGTTAGTAATACATTTTAATCCAAGACCTGCATTTTCTGAAGGATTAAGAAAAATCTTAATTGACTGCGCAAAAGAGGGAAATTATTTTAATAATGTTCATGAGCATGGTATTTATGTAACAATCCCTGGCGATAGATTTAGCTCATCAGCAGAGGGGATGAAAAGATCAACTTATGCAGATATTATTGGCATGACAGCTAACCCTGAAGCGCAGTTTGCAATGCAGTTAGGAATGGAGTATGCAGTTGCAGCATTTCCTGTTGATTATGATACTGATGCAAACCATGAGCATGGTACTTTAGAAATAATGAGACTGTTGTCTGAACCACATAGAGTTCCTGCATATCTTTCAAACGTAATTCAAAGAACAAAAGATTACGTTGCAGAGTGGTATACACAAGGAATAAAATCTATTGATCAATTAAACGGTGGGTTAATTCCTTGTAATTTGGGTTTAATACAAAATCCACATCTGCGTAAAATTGCTAAAGAGTTGGTTAGGACTTATTGCAGGTAGTGTTTTCAGTAAAATTCATATTTAGTGATAAGATTTCTGAAAATTGAAAAGTTTTAGAATATAGTTTTGACATTAACTGATAAAAGTATATTTCGTTTATATTTTAACTACTAATAAGGGGTTACAAAAACAAAAGATTTATATACTAGTTCCTCCATATAATGTGTTATGGTACAATATAATGCTGAAGAAGATAATGAAAGAATAAGAAAGGCGAAAGAATCAAGACTTGTAAAATTGATTTGGTTAGCTTCTGGTGGATTTTTATCTATATTTTCTACTGTATTGTTAGGTGAAAACGCAGTTGATTTTTATAAAGATGCATATAGAGAATGGCAAAAACCAACAAAGGCAATAGAACAATCAGTTGCAAATCCAGAGCCACCAAAAAATCCTTTATTTGAAGATTCAGGAACTCAAAACTCAGGAACTCAAAAAGGAAAACAATCACCACAAAAAAAAGGAAGTAAAGGAAGTAAAAAAGCACAAGCACCTATTTCATCTACAACATCTCATCCTACAACTAATCATCCTACCACCGCCCCTTCCCCTTCTACAAATCATACAACCACACAAAAACCAGCTCCAAAATCAGAGCCAAGAACTGCAGAAATGGATGATATCACTTCTATTGTCTTAAGTTATATGGCACAACCAAGATTTACAAGCTCTAACTTTACAGGACAGATAACTGGAACAAGCGCAGAATTAATGATGTATGACTTAACCGAAGGAATGGTCTATTTTTCAATACCCGTTAACAAATATAATAAACAGGATTTACAAAGATTGTCAAAAAATCCAAGTGCAATTAGATGGGGTCAAACACAGGATGGAAAATATGATGGTAGTGTTCTATTACTTGAAAAATATGGATTTAGAAAACCAGGGCATTATATTTTCAGATTTCCTTCAGTTGATTTTAGGGTTAATCCGTCAGCACAGATCAGTGTTCCTTATAAAAGTGCAACATACACCTTTTCTTTAAAAGAATTAGAAGATTTTGCTGAAAACAGAAGTATTCATGGTGGTTCTCTCAGGATTAATTTAGGAAAAAATGGTAATGGTGCCATCGAGATTGTACATAATCATGGTGCTTTTGTTGCAAAAAAAGGCGAGCCATCATTGGAAAGATTAGTAACTTCATTAGTTCCTTCTCCAATATCTAACGAGCATACTGCTCAGCGGCTTTTGGATTTTGTAACACGTGAAGTAAAATATGATCAATCAGAAGTAACAGGCGGTACTGAAGTTTTAAAAAGACCTAACGAAGTGCTGATGTCAAGAGGTTCTGATTGCAGTGGAAAAGTCATTCTTTATGCTTCTTTATTGGAACAAGCAGGAGTTGATTATAGGTTGGTTTATTATGATCATCATATATCTGTTGCAGTAGAATGGAAATATAGTTCACCTAATGGATTAGGATTAATAATAGACAATAAATTATTTTCTATTGCTGAAACTACTTCTGAAACCGGGTTTATAATAGGTGGCAGCAGGGTTAAAAATATAGATCTTAGCTCTTCAAACATCCAATATATACAAAAACCAGGAAAAGATTCAAAGTTACAAGATTTCAGAACAGGAAAAGCAGTTGAATTTTTATAAAGTATAACACTTTAATTTACTATATTCTCTTCAACCTTCTTAAACTTAAACCCATAATGTATAATTCCTTCTTCTCCTGACGCGAGAAATTTTCTAAACACCATTTCCACTTCATCACCAATTTTTATTTCAGAAACATCACAATCTGCTATCTGTGTTGTTATTTTCGGCCCTTCATTCAGTTCAATTATGGCGACACAATAAGGAGTCATTTCTGAGAATTCTTCTGGAGAAGATTTTATTTCTGTGTAAGTTAATATCTTTCCTCTTGGTTTTAATTGATGAGGTAAAAACTTCTTTGAACCGCATTCGCACAAGTATGTCTTAGGAAAATAAATCTTGCTGCATTGTGCGCACTTGTTTCCTTCTAATCTGTACCTTTCAGGATATCTTCTCCATCTGATTATTGGGCTTTCTCTGTACATTATTTCACCTTGTTGTGCTTAGATGCCACTTTTCCTTATCACTATTTGCAATAGATTATTTCAATTTATGTGCTTTTGTAACATATTATTTACTCCCAACACGTTTGTGGGACGCAGTCCACCGTCTCATGAAAAGTTTTTTACGTTTTTTTAATCGTTATAGTGGCGGACTTTAATATTCGTATTAATTTTGTTAAAGTCCGCGAATATAGTCACGGATAGGATATATAAAAATTAATGTCCGTGCCTATACATAAACTGTTCAAGTTTAAAATAAAAAAACCTAAACTTCATCATGAGACGGGTGGCTTCGCCCAGGAACTAAACAAAAACGAATACTATTATTTGTATTTCATTTCGAAAACACATGAACAACAACAGTGCTTCCGGTTCCGCCGACATTGTGCGTTAATCCTATCTGCGCTCCTTTTACCTGCCGTTTTCCTGCTTCTCCCCTTAATTGTTTGACAATTTCCCATGCCTGTTTTATTCCAGTTGCGCCGATTGGATGGCCGCAGGCTTTTAATCCGCCGCAGCTATTGATTGGAATTTTTCCGTCGAAATAAGTTTGTCCTTCTTCCATTATTTTTCCTGCTTCTCCTCTAGGAATAAGCCCTAAATCTTCAATAGCCATAACTTCTGCAATTGAAAAGCAATCATGAACCTCTGTAACATCCACTTTGTCAATACCCATCTTTGCCTGTAATAATGCTCTTTGCACTGCCTGTGTTGTTGCTGTGATTTCTGTCAATGATTTACGGGCATGCAGGCTTAATGTATCATTTGCCTGTCCGCTTCCAATTATCCATACTGGTTTCTCAAATTTTTTAGCAACCTCTTCGCTGGCTAAGATTATTGAAGCACTTCCGTCTGTAATTGGCGAACAGTCTAATAATGTTAAAGGATCTGCAATGATTGAGCTGTTGATTACCTGATCAACTGTGATTTCATTATGAAAATGAGCAATGGGGTTAAGTGTTGCATGCTTATGATTTTTTACGCTCACTAAAGCAAGCTGTTCTCTGGTTAAGCTATATTTGTGCATATAAGCTCTTGCCATCATTGCATACAATCCGCAAAATGTTAATCCTTGTGTGCCTTCCCATTCCTCGTCTCCTGCACCCATTAATCCTGTTGTTGCCTGTCTTGTCTGCACATCTGTCATTTTTTCCACGCCGTTAACCATAACAATATCAGCTTCTCCTGAATTTATTGCGTGAATGCCTTGTCTTATTGCAACGCTGCCAGAAGCGCAGGCAGCCTCGACGCGGATAGAAGGAACATTGATATTTAAAATTTCGCTTGCCATGCTGCCAAGATGGCTTTGTCCGGAAAAAGTGCTTGAGCACATATTGCCTGTGACTATCATATCTATATCTCTCTCGCTTAAACCAGCGTCTTCTAATGCAAGCAGTTGTGATTCAGCTAATAAATCTTTAATCCCATATCTCCATAACTCTCCAAACTTTGTTGCTCCGACGCCGATTATACCTACTTTCATATTATTTTACCTTTTTTAATGTGTTCTATATAACATTTATTCTACTAATTTCTAATGTATCATCTCAACCATTTGTCTGTATTGAGTATAATTGACATACACCTTATTGCTTAGGTGGTTTAATAACTTTTTGCCTATTTTCTGGGTTTCAGGCAAAAGGTCTGTTGTTTCAATAACAAAACAGTCTGAGCCACTGCCAGAACCATATGATGTAAGCAATATTCTTTGATTAGGAAGAGCATTTTCTAACACATTCGTCAATCCTAACAGGCAGCTGCCTGAATAAGTATTTCCTATTTCATGCACGACAATTCCAAATTTTAATTGTTCTTTTGTTGCACATAATGTTTTTGCTGCTGTGAGCGGGAATTTTCCGTTTGGCTGATGAAATACAATATGATCAAAATCATTAATCTTAAACCCTGTTTCTTGAAGCATTGCCTGTGTCGTCTCGATTACATGCTTGAAATAAGCTTCCTCGCCTGTAAATCTACCCATATGTGTTGGATATTTCTGTGCGTTCCTTCTCCAGAAATCAGGTGTGTCTGTTGTTTTTGATAATGTGTAGAGAATGTTTGCTGCGGTTTTTTCATTTCCTGCGTTGTCTTTGCCTGAGGTTCCTACGATAAATGCAGCGCCTCCTGCTGACGCACTATATTCTAACGCATCTCCTGGCGCGCCCTGAGAAGTGTCTGCGCCGATTGCAAGGCCATATTCTACAATTCCAGACATGACCATTCCTGATATCATCTGCAGTGCAGCTGTTCCTGCCTTGCATGCAAATTCTAAATCAGCAGCAGTAAAATTATTTCCTATACCTAATGCTTCTCCAAGAATTGATGCGCTTGATTTAACTGCGTAAGGATGTGATTCACTCCCCATGTAAATTGCGCCGATTTTTGTTTTGTTAAAATTATTAACAGCGTCATTGGAAGTATTTGATTCACTAGAAATATTATTCTCTGTTTTTGAATTATTTTTTAATAATTTTGATACTTGCTCTGCTCTGGCAATTGCAGTCTTTGCAGCTTCCACAGCGATTGTAACTGCGTCTTCATCTTTATTAGGAACTGATTTTTCAGAAATAAGCAAAGCTGATTTTAACAATTCAACATTCTGATTATTGGCAGCAGCAATATCTTCTATTTTTATTCTGAATTTAGGAATATAGCATCCAAATCCGACAATACCAATGTTTAGTTTTTGAAGCATTCTTAACACCATAAATATACTAAGTCATTCAACCAACATTTAATCTATTTAAACATTTAGTCTTTGTTTATAATGGTGGACTTTAATATTCGTATCTTTTTTGTTAAAGTCCACGTATATAGCAAAGGCATTATTAATTACGGAAATTTGGTGCCTTTGCTATAGTTCCTGGGCGAAGCCACACGTCTCATGATTTAATTTAGTTTGTTTTTCGAAATTTAATTTTTTAATAAACTCTTCGAAAAAACTTAAACTTTTCATAGGACGGGGGACTGCGTCCCTAGTTACGGGTTGTGAGCGGTCAAAAAACATTAACCAACTAAACAAATACACTTTTTACTCTCCTCTCGCTAATTTCATATGACAATTACATAATGCGTACTCATTTGCCAATACTGCAAGCAGATTAAGCTCCTGTGCTAATACTGCTGCAGCTATAACTTCTGCAAATGTTCTTGTGAGTGGGTTGGTACAGGTATTATTTATATTATTTCCGCTCTTTTCTTCTATTTCATGATTTATATTATTTTTTCTATTTTCTTTTATTTCTATTTCTTCTAAGTTTGTGCAGTTGTTTTCGCTGTTTTTCACGCTGTTGTTTCTGTTGTTTGTGAACATAATATCAAACGCTTCTTTTGCAGTTCCAAATTGAGTGCCTCCGCCAATTGTTCCGATTTCAAGACATGGTAAAGTAATACTAAATTTAAGTGCATTATTAACTCCAAGTGTATTATTGAATGAAGCAGATGCAGGCGCTGCAAAAGTGTAGCAAGTAGAGCTTTCAACAATCTGCGCAAGATCCTGTCCGGTTGCTGCGAAAATTCCTGCGATGGTATTTGCGGCGTTTGCATTGCATCCTGTTAATGAGCCCGCAAGGCTTGAGCCGACATGATTTTTCCAAAAATTTAATTTGATTATTCTCTCAGCGTTTACATTGAAAACTTTTTCAAGGATTTCATTAGAAATAATAACTGAAGCTTCTGCTTTGTAGCCTCTGCCTTCAAGAATATTTATCATTGCTGCTTTTTTGTCAGAGCATAAATTGCCGCTCAATGCCAAAAGTTTGAAACCTTTTGTTTCTGGATGTTTCTCTGAATTTAATAATTCCTGCATGATTAATGTTGTGTATTTTACAGCAGAGTTCATGCCCATTGCCTCGCCAGTGTTATATCTAAACCGCAACCAAACCTTATTTTGAATCTGAAATGCTTTCACGTCCATAAATCTGGAGTATTCTGCGTTTTCCTCGACGATTTTAGCGAAAAGCTCGTTGTATTTTCCAGTATTAATATTTTCAGAAAACTTTTGCGCAGAAAAAATATCAGGCGCTTCCAATAATGGCGCTCTTGTCATTCCATTGTATACAACAGAAGCAGCTGCACCTCCAGCTAAATTTATTGCTTTTATTCCCCTATTAAGACCAGCGACTAAAGCAGCTTCATTTGTTGCGATTGGAATATAAAATTCATTGTTTACATTGTTATAATTATTACTATTCTTATTATTATCATTATTTTGCTGGCTGTTAATTTTAACAGGACCCGCTATGCTTAATGGTATCTTTGCAGTGCCAATTTTTAATTCTGTGCCTTTAAGGATGTTGCCGTCTTTTAACCGCGAATTATTGACTAATAAACCATAATTAGCATCTTTTATTGTGTCTAATGTAATTCCTAATGTTTCTTCGAAAATTTCTGCGCGAAGCCTTTCGCTAATTTCAACAGCCTGCTGAAAATATTCGCTGTCAGAATTAAAAATATTCTGAAAGAGATATTCCTCTAACTCGTAAAGTTTAATTTTGCTGTTTTTCACTAATTCTTTTATGTCTTCTTTTTTAAGATTTTGTTCATTCATCTATTGAGGTAATTGAAAAAGGGTTATAAATCTTTTTGTTTGAGGGTAAAAAACCACTCTTTTCAGAAAAATATATATATTACTTGTTATATCAGTTGATATAACATGAAGAATATTAAACCTATTAAAAGCAAAAAGAAAGAAACAGCGCTTTGCACGAGGCAGGTTTTAAGATATCCCAGATTAGATACTGTGCTGATGGTAGAGAAATTTATAAAAAAGTATGACGGTGAATTTAAAAAGAGAGCATTGTGGGAGCATCTTCCGAAAAAGATGATGTATCAAACCTTTTGTGTGATAATTGATTATCTTTATGAAAACAGAAGAATATCTATTGATGCAGTGGGAAAGATTGGTTGGGCTTATTATCCTGAGAAAGTAAAAGAGTGGCTTAAGGACAAACATTTATTTAGAAGAAATTATGATTAATATCTGAATCTTCTTTCATATCTTTTATGATCAAACCATTCTAGTATAATACAAATGACAACAATCTCTTCATGTCCTATAAAATATATTAATCTCCACCCTTTTGGTAAGTTGTATTTCCATAGATTATCAACTGAATATTTTTTAATATATTCATAAGGGATTAATCTTTTTTGTATCTGTATTCCTGAATGTGCATCTTCTTCTAATATATCCATTGCATTGTTAATCCATTTATATAATTCGGGATTCTTTTCTTTTAGTCTTTCAAACTCTTTTTGTACTTTTTCATCAGCATATTTTATTCTTGATGGTAACATAGACTAATATATAAGACATAACTCCTTAATAAACCCATCGCCAGATTTTCCGCATGTTTTCCGACGAGAACCGAAAAGTTTTCAACTGAGACCGAAACAGTTTAAATAGCTCTAGAAAATATTCAAATTATTTGCGATGACATTTAAATATAAACATATAAAAAATATAAATGTATGAACTTAAACATATACACACAGCAACTACTTTTCTGATAAATTAGTTGCTTTTGTATAAATCTCCTGTATATATCTCTACTTCCCAAACCGTCTCTGCCTTTCTCTGAATTCGTTTAAGATGCCTGTAAACTCTTCTTTGGAAAACTCAGGCCATAAGCTTTTGGTAAAAAACCATTCAGAATAAATTGTCTGCCATGGCAGAAAGTTAGATGTTCTTGTGTCTCCGCCTGTTCTTATTACAATATCAGGATCTGAATTAAGATAAAGCTTTTCTGAAAATAATTTTTCATTTATTTCTTCAATATTTAAATCGCTGAATTTTACTTCCTCTGCAATTTGTTTTGCAGCGTCAACAATCTCTTCCCTTCCGCCGTATGCCATTGCAAAGTTTATGATGAGATTATCGTAATCTTTTGTTTTTTCAGTTATTTCTCTTATGCTTTTCTGCAAGTCAGGGGGAAAAAGATGGGTTCTGCCAATAATTCTTATTCTGATTCTGTTATTATGAATTTTTTTGTCGTCTTTAAGTTTAGTGAAATATTTTTTAAACAAAAAGAATAATGTTTTCACTTCGCTTTTCTGCCTGTTAAAGTTCTGCATAGAAAATGTGTAAAGTGTCAGTTCTTTGATTTTAAATTCTAAGCACCAGTCAACTACATCAAACAGTTTCTCTGCGCCTTTTTCATGGCCTTTTCCTGATGATAATTTAAGTTTTTTGGCATATCTTCTGTTTCCGTCCATGATTATTGCGATGTGTTTCAGTATTTTAAATTCGGATGTAATTTTATTCACCTGAATAGTTTTATTCTCTATTTTTCCTTTTGAGATTGTATTTAATGGTGATAACATGAAAAAGTATTTAAATTTTTGTTAATTTAACAGTAATGGTATGAAATCTAACCCAAAAATATTAATTGTGTTCTATTCAAGAACAGGTACAACAAAAAAGGCTGTATGGGCAATATTAAATAGTCTAACTTCCTTTATTAAATCAAAAAAGATTAATGTTGATATTGAAGAGATAATTGACACAAAAGACAGGTCAGGCGCAATAGGATATTTGTTCGCGGGAAAAGATGCGACACTGAAAAGCCTAACGAGGATAAAAAAATCGAGGTATAATTCTGCAAAATATGATCTAATTATAATTGGCACGCCTGTCTGGGCATTTACAATGTCAACGCCGATAAGGACGTATATCCTGCAAAATAAAGCTAAACTAAACCCCTCTGCAAAGGCAGCATTCTTCTGCACACAGGGCGGATCTGGAAGTGAAAGAACATTTAGGGAGATGGAAAAGGTGTGCGGAAAAAAGCCAGTTGCATTGCTTGAACTGACGACAAAAGAAGTGATGCAGAATCTAAGCGAGAAGAAAGTGAGAGGGTTTGTTGAAAGAATATTAATGTGATTAAATTTTTGCCTAATTTTACCCCGCCCCTTGAGGCGATTGGGTAATTCATTTGGTGAATTTCTTGTTTTTAATAATGCTTGTTTAACAAATACTTCCTCGTCAGACAATACGCCACAGGATGAGGATGCGTCTTTCTGAATTTGAAAAAAAAGAATAAATCCATTGTTATATGCGATGCCAGACCGATGAAATATGGAAAGATGACTGGAAAAAAATAAACCATTACTAAACTTAACGCCCAAAATTCTATGCTGTGGAAAATTAAAGTCAAATCCTCTTTTCCATTATAATCATCTTTGAAAAACTTATATGCTGTTTTCAGCGAGAAGTTTTTTTTGTTAAAAATCCACCACAAATAATGGTCAATGTCTATTAATACTCCTCCTAGAAAGACTAACAAAGATAGCCAGCTGTAAACAGGGAATATAAACACTGTTATTATCGCTGATACAATTACATGATCTTTGACGTTCATGGTTCTTTAAGTAAATTCTATTTTTATAAAGTTTGTTAAACAAAACGCTTCATCCATTATTCAGTTTTCTTAATTTTGTTTATTATTTGCAAAAAATAACAACAACAATGGCAACAGACGGCCATTTTCCTATGGAAAATGTCCTACTCGGCACCCCGACGGGGGCAACCCCCGCCTCGCCTGTGCCATTGTTGTTATTTTTTGCACTGAAACCTAATGCATGATTACTTTTTGGTTGAAGCTGATTTTTCCAATAATTTTATATATAACCAAACTAAAACCTCTATCATTAATACTAAAGGTGATATTTATGACAAAAACTGAAGGTAAGGAAAAGATTAATGTCAGCAAGGATGAGCAGGTTGGCTTTCATAAAGGCGCTTTATCAACACTTGCAAAAGAAAGGGAAGAAATGCTGAAAATTGTCCAAATTGTTGAGCAGTTAATGCAGATGCACATAAAGGCATTGAAAGAGTTAGGTGTTGATTTAGAGGCTCAGGCAAAAGATGCTATAAGCAAGGCTAAATCAGAAGGCAAAGAAAAAAAGCCAGCAAAAGATTTGGATAAATTATTGTAAATTTTTATGTTTTTTTTGTTATATTTTTTTATTTTGCAGGTTTTAATGTTAATAGTATAATGTTAATAATATAATCTGTAACATAGTGTAACACCAAGAAATTTAAAAAAACTAAAAAATCCAAAAAAAGAAGTCAGATGTAAAAATGGGATACAGATTTTTTGTTGACGGGCTTTGCAGAAAATGCGGAAAATCAGCTATGTACTTCTGTGATGCCTGCGGGCTTTATTTTTGCGATGATCATTTGATTAAAACACAGGTTCCTGATTCTCCAAAATTCTTTATATTCTGCGAAAGCTGCCTTCATAAAAAGAAAAAGCCGCTTGATCCTTACAGGCAGCATACTAATCCCAGCTTTAGGCACTAAAGTTGCTATTTTGGTTCTTTGACAATAAATCTGCCTTTAAAAACTTTAAAAAATTCTTCATGAGACAGATGGCTTCGCCATAATACTAGTTTAGAGCGTGAAACATGATTGAGAGCAAAAAAAGCAGAAAATTTATATATAAGTTTTTTATTATACGCTTATAAGAAAATACTTATTGTAACATTATCACAGAAAGAATATTAAATAAATAAAATAAAATGTTAAAGAAAGATGAATTAAAAGTTTTGAAAAGTTTATTTGATGATTTAACTACAGACTTGACTATAATGGATATTGCAAGAATTCTTAAACAAAAGTATTTTCAAACTTATATGACAATTAAAAATCTGGCTAAATCTGGTGATGTAATTATTAAAAATGTTGGGAAAAGCAATGTTGTGAAGCTTGACATTGCAAAATACAATACTAATTATATTATCGCTGAAATTGAAAGAACTAATAATATATGCAAAAAAAACACATCTGTAAAACTTGTCACAGAAGATATTAAAAGAATTAATAAACAATTTGTCTGCATACTTTTCGGGAGCCAAGTGAAAAAACCAAAATTAAAGTCAGATATAGACTTATTATTCCTTATTCCTAAAGAGTATGATTATGGAAGTTTTGAAAAAGAAGTCCGTTATGCTTTAATAGCAAGAGGAAAACTTGATATTAATATTGCTTTTGATGAAAGCCTGCATGAAATGCTGTCAAATCCAGCAAAATTCAATGTCGGCAATGAATTACTTAAAAAACACATAGTTTTATATGGTGCAGAGCATTTCCTGAACTTGTTGAGGAAGCATTATGTTGGATAAAAAACATTATAATCATCTGTAACAAACAAAAGTGATTAAAGGAACATTATGAGGGGGAAGGTAAGTGATGAATAAACCAGAATCATTGATAAGAAACTTTTCGTGGAAGTTTTATGTGGGAATTGTGTTAATTATAGTTAGTTTTACTGCTGGTGGGATAATTAAAATATTATTGCTATTATACTTAAATAATCAGATGATATGGTGGGCTTTACTTGTATCTTATTTTTTAACTTGGCTAATCTTAATATGGGGTTTGTGGTGGGTTGGAAAAGAATATGCAGATAAAATCAATCGTTATCTTAGTTATCGTTTTTATCATGAATCGCTAAGAGACGGAACGAGAAAAGTTGCAGTTCACGCACGAGATCAGACCAACCTATTTGCCAGCAAAGCTAAAGATAGAACAAAAAGCATGACTCTTACTGCTTATGATGCGACCAAGAATATACAAAATAAAGCGATAGCAAGGTCTTTTAAGATTGGAGAACAAGTTAAAAGTGGATGGAGTAAGGTTAGGCTGCGCAGAAGAAAACCCTAGGCCATTACTTAGAAAATGAAATAATAAATGAACAGTTATAACTCTTTCACAAATAAGTAGGTATTAAGCCTGCCCTTAAGTTGTCAGCTTTGCTATTATATTCGTAAGACAAAAAAGGAAGCGAAAACATTTGAAAAACTCTATGGTTCTATAGTACACTTATTCTGTGGGTTTTCGCCAAAGCTGACTGGCAGGCTTAGTAATTGCGATTATTTTGTGCTTTTAATACATTTCCAAGAATTTCTTGCAAATTTCTATTAATATTGGTTTAATCTTTTCTTTTAAGTTTTCAAAATCTATTTTATTATACTGAATAATAGTCAAATATTCTATTTTCTCATCACTCCTGAAAAATTCATTTTTTTCAAGAAGTAAGAGTTTCTCCTTAATCATAATATTAAGATTTCTCCTTATCAAAGAGGAACACTTAATCTTTTCTACTATCTGGTTTATATTAGGATTAAATATGTTTTTTATTAAAAAAAGATCGAAAAGGTCGCGTTCCTTAAGCTCGCTTCTTGTGAGTATTGCACGATATTTTTCGAGAACTATTTCTTCTAAAGTATAACTCATAACAACAAAATTTTCAATTTTCAGGCCAAGAGTAAATAAAAGTTCTCTTGAATCAAAAAAGTCCGTTATCGCTTTTATTGAAACTCTTTTAGGGGGGTGTATTATTTTTTCAACAAAATTTATTTCAATTTTTATAAAATTATTTTCAGAATAATAAATCCTAAAAATATAAATAACCCTTCCATGCAGAATGGTGCAAAATCTTGTGTTGCTTCTGTCTGTACTAAATTCTAAATTTAATATATTTGCAACTTCTTTTAATTCAGGAACGAAATAATCTATAAACTGTTTGATTCTTTTTTCACGCGTATTTCTTTTTAATTCACGCAATTTATTAGAGTCCTTATGAACAAAATCCAAGTCTTCTGAAAATCTATGATAGTTCAGATAGTTTCTTGACAAAAGAGTGCCTCCTTTAAATATCAGTTCTTTTTCCAACTTTCTTTTTTCAAACTCAGCAAGAATCAGAGTCAACAACAGATCTTTTTCAACTATTTCATCCGGGGCTTCTATACAAAGATTTTTTTTGACATCTGCAACATATTTATTTATATTAATTTTTTGAACCAAGTAGGATACCTCTTAAGATATTTTCCTATTTCCTTTGTATTTATCTGTTTTTTTGATATTTTAAAATAAACAAAATCAAGATAAGTTTTTGTTAAATCTGAATAGCAGTAAATTATATTATGTTTCGTTTTATTTTTTTTAAGCCCAAAAATAAGGCTGCTTTTGATTTTCATAAATCTTACATTCGAACCTAATATTTTTTTCCTTCCACTTATTTTATCATTAATTATTGATAAAACACTTGGTGTCTGCCATATTTTCCCAAGAAGATATAAAGATGAATTTAGGCCAACATACCATTTTATGCCAAGCCCGTTAAGTACTGTAAACAGAAGTTCTTTATCTTCATAGCTGCAAAACTTCCTTTCTCTTTCATCCAAAGAATTTACATAATAAAAATTTAGAAAAATTCTTTTTATATAATTATGCCTTGAAAGATATTTTAAAGTATTTTCACAGTCAATATGGCCTAGGTTTTTATTATATTCCTTTATTATTTCAACTACTTCTGTTCTGTGGCACACCTTTTCTTTTCTATTAAGTAATGCCTCATAAATCTTAATTATCTTGCCCATTACTATCACTTAACATAGTATTATATATAAAGTTTTCCATTCTGTTTTTAAAAGTGTCACATTTTGACACTTTTTGTAACGAGATATATTGCATTATTTACTTTTTAATGAGACTTATATTCATGTGACGGTGGACTTCGTCCTTAAAACGAGCTGTGGGCGGAACCCAGGATTGAGAGCGAAAAAAACGGAATTAAGACTATTAAGAAACAAAATTATATATAAACAAATAAAAAAGATTTATATATTACTTATAGAAAGATATATCTATCAATAAAAAAGTGTGAATAATTTAATAAAAGTGGTGAGTCATGGGGAGAATACATCCCAAGCATAAAATAGCATTTACTCTAGCTTTCTTAGTCTTACTTACAGCTGTTTCTCTCAATATTACAATTCTTTATGGCAAATATGATAGTTTTAAGGATGTGAAGGATTTGGTGGGGGAAGTGATAAAATATAATCCTATCTATTATAAAGAAGCTTCATTATTAGAAATAGAGAAGCCATTACAAGAGGTTCCGCAACTATCATTCGATAATATTAAAGAATATTATGCACTCTATCCAGTGTTAGAAGAACAAGAAGAAGGGATTATTGACATAAAACCAGAATACGTTAATGAGTTTTACACTCTTAAATCGTCTGGAATATTAACCGAAGATGATTTTGGTGAATTTGTATATGCTAATGCAATAAAAAATGATGTTTCTTTTGATGGTAATGGGCTAAGTAATGTGCCTGGAACTTTTGAACATTTCTTGAAATATTTGAAAGATAACAAGTTAGATGTGAATACATTAATGACTAACCATCTCAAATATTTAAATGGAGATACAAGCATTAAAGATACTATATTTACAGAATGGCATAAATATTCCAAAAGATATGATGCAGTGTTTTTGAATACAATTGATTCACCTAAATTGCAATTAGATTTGGCGATAGAGCCAAAGGAGATGGGTTTTTCAAGTGAATTGAAAGCGTATATTAATTCGTTGAATACGCTTAAAGATGAAAAAGGAAATCCGGTAGGTAACGCATTTAAGAAGTTGTTGAAGATGTTAACTGGGAATGTTGTGTTTGGAAATTGTGTTAAACTTGATAAAATTAAAGTAACAAATGGAGAAACTTATTATGATGCAAAAGACGATTTAACAAACGGATATTATTTTACAGGTTCTAATGATGATAGTATTACACCAATATGTGCAGGTACTTATGACCTACAAGGACCAATAAAACTAGCTGATCAAGGCAAATTTTTTTGTGAAAAAGGTACTATAATTAAAGCCAATAATTACAATGATGTTGCAGTTGAATTAAAAGAAAGTTCTCACGGTAATTTTATAATCTCTGGCTGCACATTTGAAGGGTTTAATACTGCAATTAATGGTGCATTTACTGCAGATACTAGTGATATAGAAATCTTTCATAATACCTTCAAAAACAATGTTGCCGCTATAAAACTTAATAACCTCAAAGAAAATGCAGGCGATGAGCAAGGTTTAGAATTCCCTACTGCAAAAATTATAGGGAACACTTTTGAGAATAATAATGAACAGTTGATGGGTATCTTTATTCCTAGCTTTGATGGTGAAGTAATAATTTCAAATAATTTATTTACGAATTCATTAGTTTCTTTATCAGGTCCAATTATTGACGAAAATGCTGTTCCTAAAATAAGAATTACAAAGAATTATTTTAAATCTGCGAATAATATGCCTGCATATTCTACTTACATCATTGTGCTCAATTTGGATGAAGGAACTGTTTATGGAAACAGATTAGAGAATGCGCAAAGTCAACAAGGCAGTATTGTTGTGAGCAGTTCCTCAAATATCATAGTAAGCAATAATTTAATTACTTCTGCTATAGTAGATCAAGCAGATACAACAACAGGAGTTTCCTTTCATACTGTAACTGAATCCTATTTCGTTGATAATAACTTAAATGGTTTTAACAAAGCAGTTGCAGTTAAGAATAATGTGAATAATCTTGTTATAGATAAAAATGTATTTAAAAATAATAAATTGGTTTTGGAAATTGAAAATTCTGATAATAACATAATTTCAAATAACGATTTTATTCAGAATGAAGGAAAACCAGTTTCACCTAATTTATTATTGAAGAAAGTAGGTATAATAATTAGTAATAGTTTAAACAACAAATTTTATGAAAACCTTTTTCCACAAATAGATAATTTCATCTTATTTGGTAGTTCAACGAATAATTACCTTTACAATGTAGCAGATAGTTTAATATACATTAACGATGAACCTTCTTCTGCCTACATGTATTACCCCCTCACCTTCGACATAAAAAGAAAATATATTGATGCAGCAAATACAGAAAAAACAGAACCTCTCGAAATGGCGCAGATTAATGTTGATGATACAACTGCAAACAATAAAATTGATGTTGTCCGAGCCTTATATGGTATAGCAAACGTGCCATTGAACCAGAATATTTATCTTTATGGTTTCACTAAAAAAGTAAATAATGTAAAAGAACTTCAAAAATCATATACATATTCTATAACTTATGGAAAGGATGATCAGGGTATTGTTATAAAATTAGATAAAAACATAATAACAGATTTAATTTCACAGCAAAATATTGCAGTTGAATTCAACGACGACTGCATCTCGCCTCCTGTTGATTATAATATTAACTATAAAATATTTGAACCATCATCTTCAATTTACACAGAGTTAATACCTCTTCTTCCTATAAAAGTCAATCCAGATAATGGGCAAAACGAATACACAAACATCCTCATCAACAAAGACACAACCTTCTGCTCTGGTTTGTATGAAATATACGATGGTGATTTTGAAACAGAAGGAAAAAAAGGAATAATACAATTTGATGTAGATGCGATTACACCCATAAACCTTAAATGCAAAGGTACACAATTTAAAGGTAATGAAATAAATGGAAATAAACAAGGCGCAGGTATCTACATAAACCAAAAAGACAATGTTAATGTCGAAGGATGCACATTAACGAATTATGATAATGGTTTGCTTGCAGTTGGCTCTAAAAATGTTGGAATCAAAGGTAATACATTTAAGGAGAATAATATTGGGCTGCAATTAAATCAGGAAGATGAGCAAACAGGAATAAGTGCAGAAATTAAATTAAACACTTTCGAATTTAATAAAGATTGGAATCTATTATTCATTAATCCAAGCAGCACAGACGTGAGTTATATTTTCAACAATATTTTTAAGAATACTAATACTGTCCATCACCCACCAGTCCAATTTGATTTGCTTGAAAATAATGCTGATACTCCTGATAGCCAAGTAATGTTGTATAAAGACGGATACGGAAATTATTGGGAGGATTATTCTGATGTAGTTAAAACTGCCTGTTCGGATATATTTCAAAATTATAAAGATGTTTATGAAGATGCAGATAAAGGCAACGATGAATTCTGCGATAAGGCTTACCAATTCAAAGTTAATGATAATGACCTTAAATATGACTTACTCGACAAATATCCCCATTTAACACTTATCGACTTCTCAACAATTATTCCAAAAACATCTGCAACAGTCTCTTTAAGTGTTAACGAGAATAATAATCTTGTTGCAACAACAAAAGATTATGAATCCTTTGTAACTGGTGTAGCATACAATTGGTTTGTTGACTATACATCTTTGACGGTGTTAAATCTTCCTATGAATAAGTGGGATACAACAGGAAATGAAATGTACAAGTTAAAAGATATCAGTGGCAACAATTTAATCGCTTATGCAGGCGATGAAACAGGACAAAATGCTCCAGAATTAGTAGATGATGGTGTTGGAAAGGCGATGAAGTTTAGTGGTGATGAGTTTATCAAAATACCTTCCACACAAAATTTAGACAATGTTGATGAAATAAGTATTGAGTTTTTGTTTAATATTGCTATTACGCAAGATAATATGTTAATTGTAAGAGCAAATAAGAATGAAGGATTTTTAATAGGAGCAAACAAAAAAGAAGAAGATGGTATAATAAAGAATAATTTTGTTTTTATGCTTTTTAAAAATGTAGATATCAATGGCAAAAAAACATCTATTCCTGTCAAAACAATTGAATCAACATTGAATCCATTATATTCATGGCATCACTTTGTTGGTATATTCGATAAAACAACAAGTAAATTAGAATTTTATGTTGATAATGTTAAAATAACAAATGTAGATAATGATGATTTTACAGGCAATGAAGATTTAATATTTAATAATAATGGATTGTACTTAGGAACGTTTCCAAAAGAATATGTAACTGAAAATATGAAACAAGATAATGGTTTCAAAGGTCTCATTGACGAGTTCAAAATCTACAACAAAGTGCTGTCTCCCGAACAAATCCAAGCAAACTATGCCCACTTATTCGAATTGGGGGGCGAACTTAAAGGTGTAATTGGAGCAAGTGGTCAAGCCTTAAAGAAAAATATAATCCTGCCCTCAATCCACGGCGACTGCGGCAATTGGAAAGTGAAAAGTTATCTGACGACAAATGAAGGGTTTTTGATATCAACAGATGCATTAGAAGCAGAATATAATTCATTTTTATGCGGTTTAGAAGTATGCACAACAGATACTGACTGCGATGCACCAAAGAAATGCTTGCTCTCTGATAAAATAATTGATGATAAACTTGTAAGTGTTTGTGATTATAATCCATGCACTAACGACGCTGATTGTGGCGCTGGAGAATCTTGCGCATTTGGAAAATGTCTTGTATGTAAAGGTTTTAAAAAGGGGGTAAATAATGAAGTCACAGACGACATGGAAATAACAGAACCAACACTTATCTGCGCTGGAACTTACACTATTAACGATGCAAATAATGACGGCGCAATAAAAATCACAAAAGACAAGGTTGCATTAATCTGCCAAAATAATGTAAATATTATTGGACCAGAAACTGAATATGACAAAACAATCTCAAAAGGAAGTATAGGTATTTCAGCAGTTGGCAAAAATGCAGTAATCTCAAACTGCAATATCTCAAAATTTAACACAGGAATTGCCGCAGGAGATTCAAATATGTTTGTAATTGACAGAAATGGATTAAGAGATAATACTGTTGCTGTTGACATTTTCAATATAAAAAGTATTACATTGTCGAATAATATTATTTATGATAATCTGATTGGATTAAAAGTGAAAGGGAAAACTTCTCCCTACATATTGAATTCAAACATAACCAATAACCAATATAATTCATTTGCTGATAATGAACTTAACAGCGCAACAATTTCTCTCTCTAATTTAAGTAATAGTAAACACTTAATTGACTTAGCAATAACTGATGATAATTTAAATTTCTTGAAATCAATAAATAACAAAGACATTATAATTAAATTACAGTCAACAAATGTTCCAATATTCAAATTCTACGACACATTCTTCGACGACGTTTATTTTTATACAGACGAAAGTTTAAGTGATACAGACAAACAGCTTGCCAACGCCAACATCAAAAGATACTGGACATTAACAGCTAACGTCGTCAAAAGCACTGACACAATGAGCCCTGTCGAGAGCGCAAGCATTGAGATAACCAGCAATGCTGACGAGCTTAATCAATTTGGAGGTATGGTTGACGTTAATGAAGACAATGTTGTTGACGACAAGGATGTTTCTTACACAGACAAAGACGGATTAACATTACTCTATCTTTTGGCGAATATTACAGACAAAGTTCAATCAACCACAAAAAAAGACTTAAATCCATACACAATTACTGCGTTTAAGGCAGCAGGATTATCAGGCGCAAAACCTGCTGTGTCAGCGCCATTCACTATAAAAGAACCAACATTCAAAAAATTAGATTTAGACACAGGCAAGGAATTTGAGATTCCAAAAGTATTTGAAAGTACAGCAGCACAATCCTCTTCGACAGGCAGTGGCGGCTCAAGTTATGAGAAAACTTGCTCGCCTTTGGTTGACGACAAATGCAAACTCAAATATAAATACACGCCGTGTGTTTTGCAGGGTAATTTAAGCTATCCGACAAAAATATTTACCTGCAATTCTACAAATGACTGCGGCATGAGACTGTTTGTTGAGCCCTGCGAGGGCAATGCGCCGAGTTATGCGCAAGGATGCAACAATAAAATTAAGGATTTGTTTGAAGAAGGTGTTGACTGTGGAGGGCCATGCTCTGCTCAATGCCCTGCAACCTGCACTGACAAGAAACAAAATCAGGGCGAAACAGATGTTGATTGCGGAGGCAGCAGTACTGCAGGCGGCGCTGGTGGCACTGGTGCTAATAACTGCGCTAAATGTCTCGACGACAAGAAATGTTCTGTAAATGAAAACTGCAAGTCTGGATTCTGTAAAAATGGTTGGTGCAAACAAGCTGCCTGTTACGACGGATTCAAAAATCAGGATGAAACTAACGTGGATTGCGGCGGGAAAACCTGCGCGCCATGCCAAGGTAAGCAGGAAGCAACGTGTTATGACAATATAATTAATCAGGGTGAAACAGATGTTGATTGTGGTGGACCTTGCAAATCATGCACACCTATTCTTGAGCAGCCAAAAGGATTCAATTATTACTGGCTGTTATTATTATTATTATTAATTCCTTTAATTGGTGTTTTGTTTTACGTCGGTTATTCACAATATCAAGCCCAGCATAAGCCAATTCCTCCAATGAGCAAAGGATTAAATGGACTCAAAGGATTAAAAGGTTTGCCGCCAATTGAGGGCTTAAAGCTTTCAAAAGAATTAGAGGCAGAGTTTGGAAAGCCGTCTAAACTATCTAACAAGCCAATGCCACTGAAAAAAGAAATATTTACTGAATTTGACAATGTAATCAAAGATGAAATCAAGAAATTGCTGGATGAAGGCAAATCAAAGCATGAAATAAATGAAGCGCTTAAAGCCAAAGGATATCCGCATGAGAAAGTGAATTATCTTTTTGAGAATTCTCTTCATGAGCTGCTGCCAAAGACTTATGATGAGCAGCTAAAAAAGTACATTAATTATTATTTATCAAGAGGCATGTCCAAGACAGCGATAAAAGAAGCATTGCTTGAAAAGGGATGGAATAAGAAGATTATTGATGGCGTGTTTAAAGGATAAATAGGAGATAATTAATGATGTGTTTGGGAAAGGAAGAGTGGCATCTTAACGTTAAAATCATATAAAACAGAAAACTTTATAAATATTCACTAACTGAATATTCAGTAGGTGAATATATATCTATGAAATTCATAAATAGAAAACAGGAATTGAAGATATTAAATGAATATTACAGCTTTTCACAAAAGCGGCTTTTTACAGTAGCAGTCTCTGGATTGCGAAGAGTAGGAAAAACAACATTGATAAAAGAGTTTATCAAAGACAAGAAAGCACTTTATTTCTTTGTCTATGACTCAAAAACATCGTTAGAACTTCTTAGAGAATTCAGCGAAGAATTGAGGAAACAAAAGATTATTGCTCCTCTTGAAGCAATCACCTCATGGTATACTTTTTTTGAGGTAATATTCACAAGATGCAAAAAATATGTTATTGTTTTTGATGAATTTCAAAACTTTCAGAATGCGGACAAAACAGTCTTCTCAATACTTCAAAAGAATTGCGATGAATACAAAGAAACTCCTTTGAATTTGATCATGCTCGGCTCGCTTATTGGGCTCTTTAGAAAGATATTTGAGGATAAGAAACAGCCTCTTTACGGAAGAATATCAGCAAAAATAAACCTGCAGCCGTTTACCCTCCAATACAGCATTGAAACACTTCAGATTTTAAAATATAAAAATTTTGCTGAAATGCTGCGGATTTACGGCATATTTGGCGGTTTTCCTAAGTATTATGCTGCTATGGAACAGTTTGAATTGTTTGATAAAGACTATGCCAGTGTCATCAAATATTTGTTTATACAAGAAAACGCTCCCCTTGGAACAGAAGTTAGTGATATTCTTAAACAGGAATTTGGTAAACGCAGCTCTTTATATTATTCTATAATCCATTCTATTGCTGTAGGAAAAGCAAAATTAAATGAAATTGCCAGCAATGTTCATATGAAAGAAAGCTCAATAACAAGGCATTTGCGCGAGCTTGAAGAGAGATTTAGCTTAATAAAATCAGTAAAACCAATAGATAACAAAAAAAACACAAGGTATTTTCTGAATCACCCATTAATAGAATTTTGGTTTGTTTTTGTCTATGACCAGTTTTCTTATTATTCATTGCAGAATACTGAGCAATTAATTGAAAATATAACGCACCAATTTAATGCTTTTTTTGGGCGAAGATTTGAAGAGATATGCAGGGAGTTTCTTATTCATCTTAACACAAATAAAAAACTGCCATTCACTATTGAATATCTCAGCAATTGGTGGGGATATAAGCGTGAATGGGATGAGAGAAAAGAAATAGAAATTGATTTTTTGGGTGTTTCAAAGCAGGGCAAAATACTGTTTGTAGAATGCAAATGGAAAGAGAATGTAGACGCAGAAGAAATATTGAAACAATTGAAAGAGAAATCTGCTTATGTAAACTGGCATAAAAATAAACGGGAAGAGCATTTTTGCATCATTGCAAAATCATTTAAGAAAAAAGTTGGGCAGAAAAATGTTCTTTTATTTGACCTAAAGGATATGGCAAAAGAGCTGAGAAGGCAATAAAAAAAGTTATGTATTGGGCATGCTCTTAAATTGTCAGCTTTGCTATATATTCACTAAGTGAATAATTAAATATTCAGTAAGTGAATATATAATCCCCAAAATCACCACTGCATACTTTTTATGTAAATTATGCAGTATGAATGCATACTATTATTTAAATATTTCTATTTAGTATCATTTTTTAATGCCAAAACTATGAAGAATGAAAAATAACATAAAAATATATAAATAAATAAATAAAATGAATGAATATTATACTAAAAAAGGTGATTTCATGGCAAAAAAAGATGTAAAGAGCAAGCTAAACAAGAATATTTCTAAAATAAAACAAACACAAGTAAAGAAATTAAATCTTTCTAAACAAACCAAGATAACAGCGCCACAAACTCCATTAAGCGTTAATCAACAAACTCGAA
>Ga0209211_10000538_pt1 | contig 76616 bp, 96 predicted proteins | sample RifGroA2_FD_183992 | JGI IMG/M metagenome (GOLD analysis project Ga0209211, IMG submission 183992) | Groundwater microbial communities from Rifle, Colorado, USA - Groundwater A2 (SPAdes) (version 2) | ecosystem: Environmental > Aquatic > Deep subsurface > Groundwater | place: Rifle, Colorado... | reverse complement strand
TAAAATAAAACTAATCACCTGGCTTGTCTGGTACAATCAAGTCAGGCCACACCAGTCCTTGGAGTATTTGTCACCTTACCAGAATTTAAAAGAAAGGAGGTTGTCTCAAAAGTAGTGAACTAGGACATATAGTTGACAAATAGCCTTAAATAAAGTATTGTTTGCAAAATGATTAACGAACAAGATAGACATGACTATGTTTTGTTAACAGGTAGATCAAATCCAAAATTAGCAAGAGATATAGGTGGTATTTTGAATAAACCTGTTTTGGAACCGGTTAGTAACTTCGCCGATATGGAAACAAGAGTTATGATTCCTGAAAGCTTAAGAAGGCGAGATGTGATTATTGTTCATCCAACATCCCCTCCTGCAAATGAGCATATTATGGAGCTTTTGCTTATGATAGATGCTGCAAAAAGAGCTTCAGCCGGTGAAATTACAGCAGTAATTCCCTATTTTGGATATGCAAGACAGGACAGAAAAGATGGGCCAAGAGTTCCAATAAGTTCGGAGGTGGTGGCTAGAATGATTGAGGCAATGGGAGCCAGAAGAATTATTACTATGGATCTGCATAGCGATCAGCAAATGGGTTTTTTTACCGGCCCTTGGGATAATTTAACTGCAAGAAACCCGTTGTTGGAATCAATAAAATCAGAGATTTCAAGTATGAATTTAGTAGTATCATCTACAGATCATGGTGGCATTTCTAGAGCTAAAAAGTTCAAAGAAGCCCTAGAGGCAGATGGTGTGGTTATTATATACAAGGAGAGAAACGCTTCTGCGCACGATCAATCACATACTGTAGATTTATTGGGAGATGTAAAGGGTAAAAATGTTTTATTTGTAGACGATATACTTACTACTGCAGGTTCTTTAGTACATGCGGCTGAATTTGTGGAAAAAATAGGGGCACGGGATATTTATGCGGTTGTTACTCATGGTTTATTTATGGGAGGGGCATTAGAAAGGATTAAGGACTCTCCAATAAAGAAATTATTTATAACAGATTCAGTAGCACAAAGACCGGAGATTTTATCAGAACCTAGAGTTTTTGTTGCTACTGTCGCTCCTTTTTTGGCAGAGGCAATAAGAAGGGTTCAAGAGGGTATTTCAATGAGTACAGATATGTTTTAATTCAAGATGAAAGAAAGCTATGGTGAGTTTGATTTACATGGTTATACAAAGTATTCTTCTTCTTAATTCCAAATTAAATAAAAAGAATAGATGTGAAGCAGGGGGCTTTACAGCGAAACACCCTCTAGAGGGGTACAAAGGAATTCATTTAATCGCTGATACAACTTGGGCGTTCCAGAGTAGCGCTTCGTTTGCCTTGTCTGACCCACCTGCAGATTCAAGATAAGGTGGGATAATTTTCTTTTAAAAAATGTTACTAAGCCTGTTTACGGGAAAATTTAGAGGAATTTTTAAAGTTAGTCTGAATGTTTAGATAAATATTGCTAATTTGGTATATTTAGCCTCCTTTTAACCACTAATAATACTAACCCTTCTAAAAAAGAGCTTAAATGCCATTAACTGTTTAACTCCAGTTGCCTAACCATCAGGTATAAACATTTTCAGTAATGGTTTCCTTGTTTGCCTTTGGATATTCTCCCACCACAGTCTAAAGTATGACCTTTTCTTTTTAGGATTAGTAAGGGTTTGGGTAAGCTGAGTCAACAGATGACACCAGAAGGATAACCAAAAGCTGATACAAACAAAGGCAAGTAAGATTCTAAAGCTTAATATCTTTTTAATGAAAAACTTCTTTAATTTAGAGACATGTTTTAAATCCTTAAATGATTCTTCAATCTCAAACCTGCTGCCTGGTTGAGGTTAGGTCATTAGTTAAAACATACCACCTCTCTTTGTTTTGTTTCTTTCCTTTTTGAGTTACTTTTGGTGGAGGTGGGGAGACAATAAGCCTTAAGGAATATCCATACAGCTTAATTTGGGTATCTTTGCTCGTTCTGCCTAAAGCCTTGGCTGATTTAATACTATCTTCAGCCTCGAGCAGTTTTGAAGCTTTGATCCTAAGGTAGAAGGTAATATTCCCTTTGAGGAAGAACTTAATCATATCCGGTATCCAAAAACCTCTGTCAAAAACAAATCCGGGATAAAAACCTAAAATAGTACCAAATGCCTTAATTTCCGAAATGACAAATGTATTCTGAGAGCCCGGTTCTTGTATAGGATAAGTTAAACAGTTATTCCAAATAGGAATAGCTCTCCCCATATTTGTTTGCAGCCCAAAAGCTAATGTTTCAAAACCACAAAATGTTGAGAAATCAATATTTACCAGGGAATTTCTGTTTACCAAATGACCCACACTTAAAAGGTTAGGAAAATTATTAAGTATTTTCTGATTACTTACCAGCCTGTAGACTTTAGATGAGGCTGTATTAATATTTTCAACCATCATTCTGGCATTAGAGTTTAGACTGTTAAATGGAGTTAAACTAAAAGCAGACATTCCAAACCTAAACAAATCCTTGTGTTTAGGGAAAACATAGGGCAAAATATTATTATCAATCAGCTTAACTGATTGTTTCAAGTAATTAATGGACAGTTCACCTTCTTCACTACAGGAGGTCCTGTCCATTAATTTTGCCCACAACATTACCTTTAAATGCAAATTAATTAGTTTTTTGAAATAAGTGCAGGTGGGTCAGTTGCCTTGTCACTTGACATCCCTTTAGACTGTAATTGAGACAAATAGCTACCCCTCGTTTGGACATGTTTACGCAAGACTGGTATAATCGAGACACCATGCATATATGCCCCGACTAGGTCCTCCATAAAGTCAAGATCCAAATGTCTGATTTGCAATCTCTCAGCGATAGGTAGTGTCTTTATCAATTCGCGTGTTGGCTCCTCCCAGACTTGGAAAAGCTTTTCTATTTCACCAACCGCAGGATCTCTATATGGTGCTGTATAAACTAACAAGTCCGTATCCTTAGTATGATCCCTGCTATGCTTATTGGCCAGGGGGCTTCCCGCTAGAATCTTGAGGCTAACTAGAATCCTTGAGTCTATTTCGTACAAACGTGCCGCATGTATGAATTTCAAGTTTTCACTAAGATTCTGTAGGGTAGCATTATGGTCGAAGAAGATGAAACCTACTTCTATACTGAAACCCATCTTCCTCAATATTTCTAGTGCCTGTTTGTTTTCTTGTACTGTAATACCCTTGCCGTACCTTCTTAGTTGTCCGGGGCTTCCGGATTCGATACCGAAAAAGATCCCTTGAATTCCAGCTTGCTTGAGCAAACCGAAAATATCTCTGCGTCGTAGGTTATTATCAGGTTCCCCTTCACGATACACAGCATCAGCCCGAACTGAGATATGCTCGATCCTAAGTCTTTCATGCCCCCTAAGACCAAGCTCTTCGTTGATTTCAATGAGTCCCATTGCAAACTGTTCAGCTCGCATGATGGAATCCTCGAAGAGATCGGGATCCTTCTTACTCCCAACTCCGATATAGCCCAAGAACTCTGAATCCGAGATATCGAAACTCCTAACCCCGCGCGTTTTAGCAACCGCGTAGATGTGATCAAGGACCAATCTTGTGGGAAACGGTCGCCAACCGCTTTGCCGCATCTTGGTTGGGGGCTTCCCGACCATAAACAGAGTTTCGATAGAACAGAATGTACATTTGCCCCAAGGGCATCCTCGTGAGGTCTCGAGATTGTAAGTTGCACTAGGAGAGACCTCGCCACGAAGACGGAAATCATATTCTGAATCAAATCTCGGATAAAGAGCTAGATCCACAACTTGCCGCTCAAACTCTTCAAGCTTTCCGTCCACATTAATGGCAACATTGGGGATTCCTATGTACTGTTTCTTGTCCCTGTAATTAGGTAGGTTAGCTTTTGCTCTCTCTACTATGCTTACAAGCGCGTCTTCCCCCTCTCCTACCACGGCTAGTGTATCCGTGAATGGGTGATGACTAAGGAGTTCCTGGTAGGCTAAAGTAGTCCCTATGTTTCCTAATAAAAAAAGGGGGGCTCTATCAGTAAGGTCGCGCTGAATTGACATTACAATCTCGCTTGCAACTTGCTTTGTCTGCCATTTAACTGATAGGCCAATAATCGATGGGCCTGCCGCGCAGGTGTCACGGATGGTATCAACAACACATTGTCCTGCGGACGCAAGCGCTTCACTGTTGCTGTTAGTCTTTGCCCGTTTGTTGTTATATATCGCCTGCATATCAACAACATTGACTGTCACATCGGGTACTCGGGCATGTAGGTAGCGTGCTAGAGTTTGTGAAGCTAAAGCATTCTGATCATAGGCGAGGTGTGGTGAGATTAGGTTAACCAAGACAACCTGCATTCGTTCTATGTCTGCTCCCATATTCGAATTGTAGTATAGCATATGCTAGGAAGATACAAGGAACAAAGAGTTATAGCTTTAGTTATGGCCTATTTGGAAGTAAATAGCAGTATTATTGTTAATTAACGATGATTCTGTAAATTTTCTGTTGGTTTCCGGGCTGACATAATGAGAACACCACCCAGATCGGGGAATATTTGTGCTAATTTCCGAGAGTCTACCCAGCGACCAGATGCGAGATACCATCTAACGAAATTCGATTCAAACGAAAGCAGTTCGAAACCAGTACTCTTAAGATCTTTCCGTAGTGAAGAAGGGGTGGAGTGACTGATATGTAAGCGGAGATGTGGATTTACACGATCAAGCTGACGTGGCCTTCCTCCAAAAGGAAAACGCATGCGATCCTGAAACGTTGCAGTGTTTGGAGTTGTGACTACTAAAATTCCACCTGGCCTAAGGATACGTTCAGCTTCCTTCAATAACCCAATCGGGTCAAACAAATGCTCAATTAATTCTCCCGCTATAACTGCCGCTAATGATGTATCTTTAACTGGTAATGGTCTGCTTGCATCAAGAAGAACAAATGAACTATTTTTGCTTTGCTGGTTTTCGTAAAGTGCGGCAAGCGGAGAAGTTTCAATATCCGCGTAAATTACATGACGACCATCATTCGCAAGACTTGCGGCGTTAACTATACTGTGAGAACTAGTGCCAAGCTCTAGTAAGGCACCTTCCGGCGTGACAGGAGATGCTAGTGCTTCATGTAGCAATTTAAGCGCAATTTCACAGCGCATTTGTTGGTATGGGTACTGCATATATTGTTTGACTAAGTCGGGTGTTCCGTAAATTTCCCTGTTCGCCCTGAGTAATTCATCAGACTCTCTATTTTGACTCATAGCAAATAATATATCACAAAAGGAAGCAAAAGTCGAATTAGTTTCCAGCAGAAATCAATCTAGCGTTTTAAAGCTCTTAATAAAAATAATATGTTATTATACTTCCACTAACTTATGCACGAAGGGATAGAGAAACACATTTCTCCAGAATTAGGTAGGTCTACATTAGAAATTCATGTTCCAAATCAATTTGCAGAAAAATTGCGAAATGCAGATGATATTATTGCTGGTTTGTTTGGAAGACATAGGGAACAAAGAATTATAGCTCTAGGTACGGCTTATGTAGAAGCTAAAATTCAATCACCAGAATTGCATCTCCCGCAACAAAGAAATCAACTTCCTGCGTTTTTAGATGCTCATCCAGAAGCAAATTTATATGCAGGTGGATCAGTCCCAAATATCCTAACATCGTTCGCTAGAATCTCAGGCCATCCTAATGTAAGACTATTCTGTTGTGTAGGTAATGACGACCGGGGAAGATTTTTTATTGAGAGCATTGATCAAAGATTGGGTAAACCACAAGTTAGTCGTCAAGGCCCGACAGGAGTTGCGGTAGGAGTGTATAGTAAAGGTTTAACAGAATTTCTTGATTTTTATGGAGCGGCAGATGATGTGACAGTTTCAAGAAGAGAGCTAAGCAAGGCAAAAACTCAGTTATTTATCTCAGACATTGATTTTATGAGTGTTCCTCGTACATTAAGACAGGTACAAAGAGTTATTAGAGCTACAAAGAGAGATAATGGTATTTTTGCTTTAAGCTTAGGTCATGTGGGATACTACCCAAGTGCTTCGGATCAAAAACATATACAAGAAGTTTTGTCGCCTTTTTATCGAACGCCAAATTTAGTTTTTGGTAACGAACATGAGGTGCATTATTTAACTGGCCAAAAAGATCTTTATGATGCAATGACAATAGCATTTCTTGAAAGTGAATTAGTTGTCGCTACAAAAGCAGAGAAAGGCGCGTTAATCAGATTAGATGGAGAAATTTTTTCTGTCCCGGCTATTTCGATAGAACCCGAAGATATTATTGATGCAGTAGGTGCAGGAGATACATTTATGGGCGTAGCGCTTGCAATATTAATGCGTACTCCTTATGCATTGCGGAACAGAGATAATGTTACGCAAGCAATGCAAATAGCAAACTATGCTGCGTCATTAGTAATAAAAAGCATGTATTCTCAATTGACTGACGAAATGGGACAACAAGTTTTAAATTACGAAAGATCAATAAACGATGAAAAAAGTTAATTAGCATATGATTACCACAATAATATTTGATCTCTCTAATGTCTATTTGGAAGGGATTTTAGGGAGCCACATATATTTTGAAAAAAAATTGGGTACCCTGGTGTCTGACGAGTACTTTTATAACGAAGGCTTTGACAAATTTATGCTTGGACAATTAAAAGAAGATGAATATTGGAGGTCTGTTATTAAAAAAAACTCATGGGATATTTCTGTTGACCAGTTAAAGAATGCAGCCAGGAAAAACTTTACTGAAATAAAAGGAACACGGGAAATTATAGAAAAACTTAAAAAAAAGGGATACATACTTATTTTACTATCAAATAATGGTAAAGAATGGGCGGAATATTGTGAAAGAAAATACTCATATCATAAACTGTTTAAACATGTTGTTTATTCTTACAAAGTGGGATTTTCAAAACCAAATAAAGAAATTTTCCTGCTTGTTCTAAAAAAACTTCAAGTCAAACCACAAGAATGCTTATTTATCGACGACTATAAAAACAATATTTTAGCAGCAGAATCTTTAGGTATGAAAGCTATTCAATTTATTTCCTCTACAGATTTAAAAAAGAAATTGAGAAGAGTTTTAAATAATAATTGACCTTAACTGATTATTCCCTTATATTTCCCTTTCTGTTCTAATTGCTTTTTCTTCAATTGTTTTTTTATCAATTAGCTTTTCAGTTTCTCTCTGAAAAGCCTGTCTCGCTTCATAAATATTATGAGTAACCCCAGTTAACTCTTTAAATCTATTGAGGATATCCAAAATATCATTTTGTCTTACTTTTAAAGAAGCCTCATCTATATACTCCCAAAAATCATTATATGTCCACAAGAGAGGGTTTAAGCAATAAAGGGATTTTTCAGTCGCCACGTGTTGTGAATTTCTAACAAATTTTCCTTTAGTCGCCAACTGCATTAAATCTAATGCCGAAAGTTGACGAGGAAAGAGATAGTGGGATTCGTCACCTGGAAAAACATATCTTAATTGTTCTGTGTGTTCCCCCCACTCCCAGCTACTATCTTTTCCTCTATGTATTCTTAGAGCTTCTAAGAATACTTTCTCTAAATAAGGATGTTGAAAAACATCAAGTAAATGATCCACCTCATCTAGAGGAGAAACCATGGTATCCCCATAAACAACTTTACCTCCCAATCCTTCAAGGAGCATTATCGCTCCACGTTTAATCTGCTTACCGCATACTTTAGGATAATCTCCTATATTTACAAATAAAGATGCATGAGTGGTATGTGTGGGTTCAAACCCCCAAGCATCCATAACAACACGATTTGTTCTCCCAGAAACAGTTGCATCATCAATTATAAGTACGCTAGATAAATTTAGTTCTTGAGCTTTTCTTCTAACTTCATCTTGTGATAGATTCATAACAAACCCAGCAGTTGTCGAGTCTTTGGAAGATATATCCATCACCCTGCTGATTGAGAAGTCGCTAATTAACTCTGCGTCAGGGAATAATGGTTTCAATCCATACCCAACCCACCCTGAAATATCAATAATTGTGGATACAGGTAAACCTATTAATTTTCTACCCAGCTTTCGGAAACTTCCTAGAGGATTAACTACTTCGTGTTCTAGCTCTTTATTACCCACGATATCAATTAATTTATTAGATAAATCTATCAATTCTTGCCAATTATTTGGATGGGTTCTTGAAACTACCTCATCTAGTAACCAGAAAATTCTAGTATGATTCATAATGATTATTCTTTCAATGCTAACTTGAGAATTTTACTATAGAGCTAGCTAATTAACAAGAAAAAACTTTTATTTAGTTTGGGTCATGTCTTTGACAATACTGCTATGGGGTGTTAAAATTACAAAGAATCTGCCCGGTTTTTATGACACTAGAACATGTTGATATTTCTGTAAAACCTGAAGGAGTAACAGACCTTTTAGAAATATTAAGAGAACATTATTTCCTATCGCCCGATGGGAAAAATGCAGATTATGCTGTAAACCTTGTAGAAATTGCAGTTCATGCAGTAGTTTCCTCTCAAGGAGAAGCACCTACTTACCCAATAGCAACAGAATTATCTTCAATTAGTCAGGTTATTGAGACCGCTGAAGTTCCATCTAGGATTGTTTCTGATCCTGATGCCTATTTAAGAAGATTACCTTTTCTTATGCAAGGAGCAGTTAGAGGCGGCCACCCGTTTATGGTAAAAAACATCATCCCCACAGCCTCACTTCCTGCACTGGCTGCTTATTACGCCGTTTCGCCGTTAATGGCAAATGGAGTAACAGGCGAAGATGCTGCACAAATTTTAATGGCTGAACCCGCATGTGCAAGCGCACTATCTAAACTGGCAGGATTTGATCATAATAAATCAGGCGGCGTATTTACTTTTGGCGGTACCGGTACCAATCTTTATGCTATCAAGATTGGTTTATCAAAAGCGCTTCCTAATCATCATATGACAGGAGTCAGAGAAGATGTAGTAGTGATTGAATCCGCGCCTTCCCATTATAGCCACAGAACTGCAACTGATTGGTTGGGTATAGGACAAAATAACCTTGTAAAGGTATCTTCAAACCGTGATCAAACAACAAATTTGGAAGAGCTGGAAGAAAAAATGAGAGGTGTAATCGAATCAGGTAGGAAAATAGCATGCATTGTTGCTGTTGGGGGAACTACCTCGAATATGGGAATTGACGACATTAAACAAATAAATGAAATGCGGGAAAGGTTAGGGGTGGAATATAAGTTATCTTATAATCCCCATCTGCATGTTGATTCAGTACTTGGTTGGGCATATTTGAATTTCAGCAGCTATGATTTCGCATCTAATCCATTAGGTTTTAGACCTCAGATTTTGCAGCAAATTCACAAAATAGTGGACAGGGTATCAACTTACAGATATGCGGACTCATTTGGTGTAGATTTTCATAAAACAGGCTATGTTGCATATAACTCAAGTATGCTAATTGTAAGAGACAGAAAAGATCTTATGCGGTTGCAAAGGGATGGGAACACTATGACTCCTCTTTTTCACGATGAGCAAGCATACAATCCAGGACAATTTACTTTGGAAACATCACGATCAGCGGCAAATATGCTCGCATCATGGATAGCTTTGCAAACTTTCGGGCAGGAAGGTTATCAAGCTCTGCTGGGACATAATCTTGAAATGGGATCAGTATTTAGAGAAGGAATCAAAAACAATATTGATAAAGGTTTGTACCTAGCAAATCAGGAATTTGGCGGCTCGGATGTTTTTGTCCGTTGTTACCCAATCGGTATCGATTCTAGAGAAGAATATGAAATCGAGATGAAAGACGATCGAGCGTTACAAAGAAATAATGAATATACCTCCAGATTTTTTAAGTGGTTAAGTAAAAACGATCGAGGTTTTGTAAGCAAAACAACCGCGGCCATTTATACTGACACAGGCGCATCAATGGTCGCATTGCGAATATACCCTTTAAGCCCGTATATTACTGAACAAACGGCAAAGCAGTTAATAGATGGTTTAGCTAAAGCTAAAATGCAATTTGATACAGAAGACAATTAAAATTATGTTTAGAGACAATGAACTCAATTTAGGATTTTCCGAGCAGGATACTCAAAAAGTTTTAGGGGTATTGTCAAGGCTTATTCCACACGTTGTTCAAGAAAATCTGGTTATTGTTGGCGGCATAACAAGAAGACACCATCTGATGAGGCATGGCATACCTTATCCTCAGAGACCTTTCAACGACTTAGATTTTATGATAAGAGACAGATCAGAGATGAAACCTTCTATTACATCTGAATTTTTACTCGCTCACTATCATCTTCCCAGAGATACCTCTTTTTTCGCAGGATTAGTAGATCCTCAAACAAAAGTAACAATTGATGTTTTTGATTATTATCACGCTCCGATTGATCTGGAAGAAGTAGAAATTGGCGGCTTTCAATTAAAAATTAGAGGATCTGAAGACCAGCTTACAAAAACAGTTTATGATCTGATGAAAATTACCAAAGGATACCCTCTTAATCCAAAAGAATTTGATTCTGCTGATCAACTTCTGGAAATTGTAGATTTAGAGAAAACCGAAAGAATTTGGAGAATGAAATATACATTTCTGTATCCTTTTTCCATAATGGAGGCAATACAGAGAGCAAAAGACGAGAGAAGAAGATATCCTGAGCGTGTTTTTGAATTCCCCTCAAGAACAACAGAACCATTTAACTGCTTAGAATGCACAGAGGTGCCTGGTTTTACACTGACTCCCAAGAAAGAAATCATTAAACTTCTAGGATATGTAGATAAGACATGATGGAAAGAATTAATTAATACTATGTCACCAGAAGTAGTACTCTTTGATTTAGATGATACTCTTGTCATTGATCAATCTTCAGCAGAGGCTGCATTTCTTGCTACTAGTGAAATTGCCAGCAAAACATTTGGATGTAATCCTAATCAATTAACCCGAGCGGTGTGGGATAATGTTCATAATTTATGGTACGCTGCTCCAACAATTAAATATTGTCAGGGTGTTGGTATTCGTTCATGGGAAGGGTTATGGTCTCATTTTTCGGGAGATGATCCTAATTTGAAGTTTTTAAAAGAATGGGTGTCTGATTATAGACGCAGAGTTTGGTTTCAGGCTTTATCAACATTTGGGATTGAAAATATGGAATTTGCTCAATACTTAGGAGATACTCTTATTGCAGAAAGAAGAAACAGACATTTTTTATTTTCAGATACTAAAGAGTGTTTGGAGCAACTTAGAGGTCGGTATAGACTGGGAATAATTACAAATGGTTCGTCTGATCATCAAAGAGAAAAAATAGAACGGACTGGAATAGCAGGGTTTTTTGATATTATTATTATTTCAGAAGAGGTTGGTATAGGTAAACCAGATACGCGAATATTTAATCTGGCATTGGAACAACTTACCATCAACCCAGAAGCAACAGTTTTAGTTGGAGATAGCTTAGAAATGGATATACAAGGAGCTCGAGATGCAAACATAAGAACAGTTTGGATTAATCGAAGTCATACTACAACGAATGACCAAAAGATTGTTCCAGATATTCAAATCCATAGCTTAGATGAATTAACAGGAATATTATAAAAAATTTTCTGGATTGTTGCAATAGAACAGAGTACAAAAAGTGTTCAATATAACACTTTTGATTATAAATTACCTATCTGTCTGGTAGTGGGACATGAGACACACGGGGTGTCAAAAGAGGTGCTGAAAATGGCAGATGCTATTGTTGAAATTCCCATGTTTGGGGTTAATAAATCCTTAAATGTTATGGTCAGTTTGGGAATAGTGTTGTATAAAGTAATTGAAAAGACAGTTATCTGATTGTCTAGGATCCGATACATTCCGTACACTTAAGACATTTAATTGAACGGCAGATATAATGGCTGCTACATGAGAGCCTACAAGATACTTCCGGTAGAGATGAAGGTGAGGGATTTCAACCTATCCAAAAAAGCTTTAAAGAGACTGGAGTGGATGGACTGGTACTTTAGCCATGGGAGAAATGCCCGGTTAACATGCAGACACTTTGGAATTTCCCCTGATACTTTCTACCTCTGGAAGAGAAAATTTAATCCATATAACCTGGCTACACTTGAGTTTAATACCAAGCTATGTACTCCCCATAGACTCCGGGAGATGACTACAAACCCAAAAGTACTTAAGCTCATATACAACATCAGGTTCAATGACCTGACCAAATCCAAGTATGAAATTGAGGAGGAATTAAAAAGAGCAGGTATTAAAGTTTCATCCAAGGTAATCCAGAAAGTAATCAACAGGCATATTGAACTGCAAAATGCAGAGCATCTTAAAAGGATCAGGAAATCCAGGAACTACAAAATAGCCAGAATCAAGGCTGAATTTGAGTTAAAAGACAAAGCTTTGGGTAGTTTGGTCCAGATCGATACCAAACACCTGTATATCCTAGGACAAAGATTTTACATCTTTGTAGCCATAGATTGTAAATCCAGGTTAGGGTTTGTATATGCCTACAAGTCATGCAATTCCACCAATGCAGCAGATTTTCTTAAAAGAGTAATTGAGTATTTTCCATTCTCCATTTTAGCTGTTAATACAGATAATGGCCCTGAGTATTTGCTTAAATTCCATCAGTTAACAGAAGAACTTAATGTTCCTCACTACTTTACCCATCCCCATACTCCAAAGATGAACGGAAGGGCAGAAAGGCTAATCAAAACACTGGAATATGAGTTCATCCTTTACCGGGATGTACTTCCTGAAATTGATGATGTTAAAAGGGTCTGCGCTGAATTTAATAACCACTACAACAACCACAGATTTCATCAAGCCATCCACTATCAAACCCCCAGAGAGTATGTTACAAGTTATCTACAACAGAAAGGAGTTGTGTACGGTATCTAGGGTTCCAGTACACTGATTTGACTTTTCCCGGAGGTTTTGCTAAACTCCTGGTAGGCTAATAATTAGACTAATTACTGGACTAATTTTAGACTAGTTCCATGAATGATTACATAACACAAAAACCATTTGCCAACACATTTCTTTCTTCTCTGGTATTTACGCCCAGCTTATTGCCATTTACAAATGAGGAGATAAAGAGGATAGATACGCAGTTAGGGGAGTATGAGCAGATATTTTTAAACCCGGATATTGAAAGAAACCTGATTAGTAGAAATGAATTATTAGCTTCATTTGCTATCTCCAAAGCAGAAAATTCCTCCCTCACTTTGAAAGAGGCGCAGGATGTATATGATGTAATTTTGTCTAATGAAGAATATACCTTTATCAGTGACAAGATCAAAGCAAAGCAAAAACTAACCAGGAAAGATTATGAAAAATTGGAATTTTTCAATATTGCTAAAACCTTCCGCAGCTTAAACCAGTCACCTCTAAAAATTGATGATGTTAGTCCAGACACAATACTGGATATCCATAACAGCTTAAGTAAAGGGCTTGATATCTTTGCCAAATATTTACCAGATTTTACTGTCTATAAAGCAGGGAACTTCCGTGATAATGACTTAATCAGAGTAGGAACCTATACACCAGCTCCACATAAAGAGATTGAAAAAGGAGTGGAGGAGTTATTAACTTGGCTTAAGGAACATAAAACTATTACTGATGTAGCATTGTTTCATACAGCTCTCTATGCACTCCATCCCTTCAATAATGGGAATAAACGAGTCTGCAGAGTTTTAGAGCACCCTTTTTTCCGTAATCTTGGCATTAATCAGAAAAACCTTTATAGCACCTCGTATTATTACCATAAACAAAAAGAGCGGTATTACAAATATCTGTTGTATTCTCTGGAAAGAAAAAACCTAAATCACTTTGTTTCCTTTATACAGGAAGCACTGGTTTTATCTATGATTGATGTGGTGAAACTGAGCCTTGAAGCAAAACGGAATGAGTTTCTTGAAAGACAAGATACTGATAATCAGATTAAATCAATCCTCAAGCCACTAATAAAACGGTCTGAGCTACAATTTAAGAATCTTTTTAAGCATAGTAAAGGGAAAATTGCTAGACAGACATTCGTCAACTATCTGCAAAAAGCTACAGATGAAGCTATTGTGACAAAAAGAGAGGAAGGCAGGACCACTTATTACGGTTTTAACCTTAAAACTCCGCAGCAGGAAGAGGGAACCTTAAAGGAATGGCTCAAGTTTGCAAAACAAAGACTTTCATTTATACCAGATGAGATAAAGCTGATATAATTTTTTCAGGTTAGCAGATGTCATTGTGGCACTACCCATGTTTGGGGTTAATAAATCCTTAAATGTGATGGTAAGTTTGGGGATAGTGTTGTATCAAGTAATAGAGAAAAATACTGAATCATATTAATTTACATACAAAGTTTAGGGTAATATCAACTTAATGGTACAAGACGCAATATGATTAGCAACCCCCTATTTACTTTTTAAGACTCACTAGCTATTATACACTTGCTTATGGCTGAACTAGAGCAAGGTTTCACCAGGGATTACAGTTTTCAGCAACACGAAGTAGTTGCGGGACTTTTAATTGGTCCTTATCTTATACGATATTTAGGAAGAGAAGGTTCTGATTTATTTTTTAGATTATCGGTTTTCGACCATTCAAACCGTTATTTCGAGCAGCAACCAGTTATCAAAAAATTACACTTATCGGAAACATTAAGGTTATTTCAAGACGGCGTTGAATTCTTAATCAAACCAAAAGAAGCATGCTCCGAGGTTGATTTGGATGTACATACCAGGGGAGAAAAAGAAGTAGCTGGTGAGGATTCAAGTGTAATCCCTCTGAAAGATGTTCTGTTAACGGGCTTAAATGAGGTACCACTTATGATGGCGATGCCTTTTAAGAAGTCAAATAGGGTAGAAACATTTGACAGACTTGACAAAGCTGTATTACATCTTAGCCGTAAAGATGATTTAGAAAGTTCTTTTCCGCCGATCCCTACCTGGTTGAATCCAATTTTAGGTTTAGCTTCAGAAACAACCCGCCTGGCTTTTGAAGATCAAGATCAAATTGCCTTATTGGCTGTTCATAGATCGCTAAAAACTCTCTATGATCTTCATTTATTTCCCAATGCTCCTGGTTCATTAAATCAACACAATCCCTTCGTAGGGTTTGTCCGCAGAATTATTGAAGACGGATGGATGGCTTTTGAGGAACAAAGAATCAAAGTTGATATTGAAGATATGCCTAAGAATAAAAAACGATTTGCTTCATATTTTCAAGATATGGTTATGTCTCATCCGGCAACGAGTAACCGCCTCTACGAGTTTTTACAACACAAAGCAACGAAGGATCATGTTACAAAGTTTCTTCTGACGGAATATCCCCTGAATGTTCGTTTTTTTGACATTATTGTACTTTCAGCACTTGGAACAGATGATGGGGTACGAAGGGAAGTGAGTGAAAATCTGTGGGATGAGAGCGGTACCGGGATGGAGGATAAAGCTCACACAAGACTGTATCAAAATTTACTCAATACGATTGGTGTTGATCATAGGGAAGAAGATCTAGCGGATCAACTAGATTGGCAAGCATTGGCAGGATATAATTTGTTCTTAAATTTAGGACTACACAGAAATAACTATTACCGTTTTGTAGGTTGTTTAGGGGCAACTGAGTTACTTGACCCACCAAACTACACTAAGTTTATGGCGGGTTGCAGGCGTTTGGGTCTTGATCAAACAGGAGACTTTACTTACTATATCGAACATATTGATGTTGACATTAAACATGGAAGCGGATGGGTTAATAATGTTATGATGCCATTGCTTGATACAGATGAAGATGCTGCTTACCAGTTTTTATTAGGCGCAAATATGCGTTTAAATATACCTAACTAACTCGAGTTTGCAACTATTAGGTAGGGACTAACTGAAAGTTATCGGTTAAAAGTGATTTCATCTCTTTCTGGTAGAGGTGGATGTTGTCAAAGAAGTTTAATACTGACTCCTTAAACTTAGGGAAAGTACCGTAGTATTGGTTGTAGGTAACCTTTTGATGAAACAGCCTCCACAGTCTCTCAATTAGGTTAAGATTCGGTGAATATGGCGGCAGGAACTTAGGGACTAACCTGGGATAACCTCTTAAGTAGTGCTGGACAGCTTTAGAGTAGTAATATCTCGCATTGTCCCAAATCAGATAAATCCTGCCTGTTGGGTGCTTTTCTAATAGTTGGTCCAGCAGATTAATGGTGGAGATTGAGTTAATCCTCTCATCTTCCCTGATAACTACCTCTAAAGTTTTAGCATTTAAAGCTCCATTTAGGTTTAATCTATCCCTTCCGGTATTACTTTTGATTAATTTATCAGTACCTTTTAATATCCAGCCCATTGATGGTCTGGTATTGTGCTGGGGATGGGTAGCATCCAGGAAGTAGATTTGATCCTCCATATCAATCTCCCCTTTTAGTTTGAAGTACTCATTTAAAAACTGTTGCTGTTTAATGGGGTCTGCTTTAGCTGGTACTAACTTAGGCTTCTTGTAGACAAAGCCTAGTCTGTGGAGCAATTTAGTCATGCCAATGACCGAGTAACTTACCCTGTAGGTTAACTTAACATAATCTGCTGCCTCTTTAGCTGTCAGGAAGATCCGCTCACTTTCTGCCAAATGAGTTTTTAGTTCCAGTTCTTGAACCCTGGTGAGTTTAGTTTGACCTCCGGTGTAATGGAACTCAAGTAGTCCATCTAACCCCTTTTCTTTAAATTCTTTTACATGTCTTCTTAAAGTAACTTCGTCCAGAAGAAGGAGCTTGGCAATTTCAGGATAGCTCAAGCCATAATTCAGGTACAAAACAGCCTTAATTCTATCAGCCAATCTTTTATCCCTAATAGTTTTGTGAGCTTGTTTCAAAACCATTACTTGCTCATCTGTTAGGAATTTACCCATACATCTATGTGACTACACTTTTACCCTACTTGTCAAATTTTAGGTTGCAAACTCATGGAAGATTGGTATATGTGGAGATAAAAAGAGAAAGAAAAGGTTGGATAGTTGATAATATTATTTATGAAAAGAGGATAAAATAAGTTCTAATAGCTCCCCACTTCTTGACGGCCTCTCGAAGTTGGTCTACTCTTAAAAGATAACCCATGACCAGACAGATTATCAAAACCATAGTTGAAGCGCCTGCTGTTGTTTTAGGGATAACTTTAGATGCTTCCAGAAAAATTATTAAAATTGTTTACAGGCATAAAGACATAAAAATGGCCAGGAAATATTGGCATTCTCTTGGTCCGGGCATGGTTACAGGGGCTGCAGATGATGATCCTTCTGGTATTGCCACCTATTCTCAAGCAGGTGCCAGATACGGGTTTGGGTTTTTGTGGACTGCTGGCTTTACCTTTCCTCTGATGGCGGTTGTACAGGAGATGTGCGCCCGTATTGGATTGGTAACAGGCAGGGGTTTAGCCGGAAATATCAGGATGTTTTTTCCAAAATGGGTGCTTTATCTTTGCACTTTTTTACTTTTTGCAGCCAATTCCTTAAACATCGGAGCGGATTTAGGGGCCATGGCCAAAGCTACCCAGCTTTTATACCCGAATTTTAGTTTTAATTTTCTCATCCTGTTTTTTGCTATTTTCAGTTTGGCTTTGCAAATATTTACTACTTATGACAGATACGCAAAATATCTGAAATGGTTAGCATTAGTGCTTCTAGCCTATGTTTTTTCAGCCATAGCCGCCAATTTGGACTTTGGACAAATTATCGCCCAAGCAATTGTGCCTTCTTTTGATTTCTCCAAAGAACAAATATTTATGATAACGGCTATTTTGGGTACCACAATCTCGCCGTATTTATTTTTCTGGCAGACTTCGCAGGAGGTGGAGGAGCAGATTCTTGTAGGAAGAACTACTCTAAAACTTAGACAGGTAGAAACAACAAAAAAGGAGATCAAAGACATGAGGCTTGATGTCTGGTCGGGCATGTTTTTATCAAATCTGGTGATGTTTTTTATAATTGCCGCTTGCGGCGCGGTCCTTTATGCAAGCGGAATAACCAATATTGAAACAGCCGAGCAGGCCGCAGAGGCTCTGCGTCCTATTGCAGGCGAGGCTACCTACTTGCTTTTTGCCATAGGTATTATAGGCACCGGGCTTTTGACAATTCCTATCCTGGCAGGATCGGCGTCTTACGCTTTATCCGAAAGTTTCGGCTGGAAATACGGCTTATACAGAAAATTGAAAGAGGCTAATGCTTTTTACGGAGTGATAATAATTGCCACTTTAATTGGTCTGGGAATAAATTTTCTAAATTTTGATACTATCAAGGTCTTAATTTATACAGCCGTATTTAATGGTTTAATTGCGCCGGTGATTCTAACAACAATTCTTATTTTATCCTGCAGTAAAAAGGTCATGGGGAGTTTGGTTAATGGGCCAATTACCACGGCTTTGGGTTTGATCATCACCCTGGTTATGGCAGCAGCAGGCATAGCCACAATATATTCTCTTTTTGTTTAAATCTATTTTGGAGTAGGTCGGGATTGTTGTATTTCCTGAAATCTTTTTCCTAGGGCTTCGGATTGCAGAAAATCATCATAAGGGCGGATTCCCTCCGCAACACCAGCTTTTGATGAATCAAATTCTGTTCTAATTAGGGTTTGTTCATCAGCTCCAAGTTCTGCAAATGAAGCTTGTTGAGCCTGGATTCTTCTAGAAAGGGGTTGTATCTGGTCTGGTGTAACTATTTTTCTTGCGGCTATATCTGCTCTGGTATTTGCTGTGTATACAGTATTTCCATATCCATCATCCCATTTATGAAGAAGTTGCATATTGGGTCTTCCATCTGGGCCGGAGCTTATATCACTTACCATAGCAAGGTCTTTTGGCCTATGTAGTCTATCTTCCCGAAGTTGTTGTTCTAGGGCATCTTGTCTTCTTCGAATATCTTCCGCGTCAGCATTAACCCTTGCTCGTGTATTTTCAAGACGGGCATTGAGTGCCGCCTTAAGTCTAGCGTTTGCTGCCTTTCCTTCTCTTTCGATCCGGTCTATTTCTGCTTGTTGTTCTGGGGAAGCTTTAAGTCCAAGAATACCATGGATTCGCTCTATAAGACTTGGTTTATCTTCTGGCATACAAATATATTATACCACACTATATGCTAAAATAGCATTCAGGGCAGCGTAGCTCAATGGAAGAGCGATCGTTTCATAAGCGATAGGTTGCTGGTCCGATTCCAGCCGCTGCTACAAAGTAGTAAAATAAATGCATATGAAAATAATTATTCTGGCTGGAGGAGAAGGGAAGAGGATGTGGCCGGTGCAAACTGATAAATGCTTAATTCCCTTTTTGGGAAAGCCATTGTTATATCATAATCTGAAAAAGATTCAAGCAGCGCTAAACCCTTCTGAAGTCATTATAGTTGCCAACCCAAATATCAAAGATCAAATATCAAATATCAAAAATGAATTGGGTATTACTGGTACAATCGTGCTTCAGGCTGAACCTAAAGGTATGGCTGATGCGATTCTCTCTGCCAAAGATCTGATAGAGGGTGAGGTGTTAATTGTTAATTCTGAAGACATACTTGATGAAAGCGTTTATGAGAAAGTTTTGGCAGTGAAAGCAGATGCAGTGACGGTAGGGTTAAAGAGAACGGAATACTTTCCAGGGGGGTATTTGAAGATAGGAGGGGATAAAGTCAAAGGGATAGTGGAAAAGCCGGGGGAGGGGAATGAACCATCTGATTTGGTAAAACTGGTGGTGGATTATTTTAAGGATGGAAAAAAACTGGTGGAATATTTAGAAAAAGTAAGCAGTGAAACAGATGATGTTTATGAAAAAGCCCTTGATAAAATGATTGCTGACGGCATGGATGTAAAATTTACAAAATACAGTGGAGTCTGGATTCCATTAAAATATCCCTGGCATGTTTTGGATATCACAGAGCACTTATTGTCTAAAATTGAACACACTATTTCCCCGGGTGCAAATGTCTCGGAAAAAGCCATTATTGAGGGAAAAGTAGTTATTGAAGAGGGTGCAAGGGTATTTGAAGGGGTAGTAATTAAAGGTCCATGCTATATTGGCAAAAATGTGATTTTGGGAAATAGTTCCATGGTTAGGGAATCTGATTTGGAAGAAGGAGTGGTGACAGGATTTAATTCTGATATTACCAGAAGTTATATTGGAGCCAATTCCTGGTTTCATACAAATTATATTGGAGACAGCGTGATTGAAGGGGATTTTGGCATGGGTTCTGGCGCGGTTTTGGCTAATTTAAGGTTAGATGATCACACTATCAGGGTTGGTGAGATAGATACCAACAGGCATAAATTGGGTTTGATGGCAGGAAAAGGTTCAAGGGTGGGGGTTAATGCTTCTATCATGCCCGGAGTCAGAGTGGGGTCTAATTCATTAGTTGGGCCGGGAGTGGTGTTACACGGCGATGTTAAAGACAATACCAAAATTCTGGTTAAACAGGAATACCAAGTTTCAGACCACACGCCAGCCCTGACCAGCTATGATCAATTTAGAGAAAAAATTAAATAACTATAACTATATAGAACCTATTCTCTTCCATCCATACTGCCGACACTTTTCAATATAACACGATCTTTTCCAGCTATTTCCCATGGTGTAGGTGCTTCACGTTTAGTTCTACCACTCACCTCTGGAAAACTGGAATTTCTAAATCTTGGTTCGGTTTTCGGCAACACAGGACTACCTTCCCATATCATTCTACTGACCTCATCTTCTAATCCCATAAAATCACCCCCTTTCCTTGAATAAACCACGCTATCATGAGTTGAAAAGGTAAGTCAAGTCGGCTACAATCTAGCTCATGCTTCTTTATGAATTTGAAGGGAAAAAGTTATTTAAAAATTGCGGGATACAAATTCCCAAGAGCCAATTACTAGAGTCAAAGAGTCAAAGAGTCAAAGTTAAGCCACCTCTTGTTTTAAAAGCCCAGGTTTTGTCAGGATACCGTGCCGGTGCAGGAGGGATTATCAAAATTGCAGAGATTAAAGATTTAAGACTAAAGATTAAAGAATTATTCAAAAAAACGATTAATAACGAAAAAGTGGAAAGGGTTTTGGTGGAGGAAGCAATAGAATATGAGAAAGAGTATTATTTATCATTTTCATATTCTACAGAGACCAGAGGGCTGGTTTTAACTTTTGGAAAAGGAGGATCTAGAGTAGGGTCCCACTTTGATGAAGCTGCAAAAAATATAGATGTCTATCCGATTGATATTTTAGAAGGGTTTAATGGAGAAAATGTGCCGGATGAGCTAAAAGAGATAGCGATCAAACTTTGGGAAGTTTTTACAAAATATGATTGTGAGCTGGCAGAAATTAATCCATTAGTGGTGGATAAACAAGGTAAAGTTTGGGCGCTGGATGCAAAAGTGATTTTAGATGATGATGCTGATTTTCGCAGGGATGTAAAATTTCCGCAAAGAAATCTTTTTGGCCGGCCTCCAACCAAAAGGGAAATTGAGGCCAGGAAAATTGATGAGGGAGATCATAGGGGTACAACAGGATCTGTTTACTGGGATCTCCCGGGTGATATTGCCGTGATTGCTGCCGGAGGCGGAGGATCAATTGTCAATATGGATGCTCTGCTGGCATATGGGGGGAAACCTGCCAATTATACCGAACATTCCGGCAACCCTCCCCGCGAAAAACTTAAAAAACTAACCAAAATAGTTTTATCCAAACCCGGGTTAAAAGGCTGCTGGTTTGTGGGAGGGACAGCCAATTTTACTGATATTTATGAAACTTTAATGGGATTTGTGGATGGTTTGCGTGAAATTAAGCCTAAATATCCAATTGTGATCCGCCGCGGAGGGCCAAGAGATAAAGAGGCTTTTGAAATGTTAAAAGAAGTGGCCAAGAAAGAAAGTTTTGATTTTCATATCTATGGTAGGGAAACACCCATGACGTCAACAGCCAAAATCATGAAGGAGTTAGCATATGGCAATACTGATAACTGACAAAACCAAAGTTTTAATACAGGGAATAACCGGCAAAGAAGGCTCCAAAGCCACTTTGCAGATGAAAAATTACGGCACCAAAGTGCTGGCCGGGGTGACCCCGGGTAAAGGTGGGCAGGAAGTGCATGGAGTGCCGGTTTATAATGCTATAGCCGAAGCCTTGGAAAATCATCCGGGAATAAACACCAGCTTTGTGGCTGTGCCTAATTTTGCCGCATATGGGGCGATAGAAGAAGCAATAAAAAATAAAATTCCTCTGATCAATATTTTAACAGAGCATATTCCTATTCAAGATACGGCCAAAGCTATAGCCATGGCCCGTTCCACTGTCATCCTGAACCCGAAGGGTGAAGGATCTCCCACGAATGTGGGTATCTCAAACCCTTCGGCCTCGCTCAGGGCGGGCAAGTTGAGAGATTCTTCGCTAATCGCTCAGAATGACAGAGTGCGGATTGTGGGACCCTCTTCAATCGGCATTATTTCCCCGGGCATTGGCAAAGTAGGTTCAATTGGAGGAGATGATCCGCGGGGAGTTTATTCCAAAGGTAGTGTGGGGGTGATTTCCAAATCAGGCGGCATGGCCTCGGAAATATCCTGGATTTTAACCAAAAACGGCCTGGGTCAGTCAACAGTCATTGGCATTGGCGGGGATATTCTGGTGGGATCCGGCTTTGCGGATTTAATGGAGGATTTTGAAAAAGATCCGCAAACAAAAGCTTTAGTTTTATTTGGAGAAATCGGCGGGACTTATGAAGAAGAAGCAGCGGATTTTATCAAAAGTGGCAAGTTTACCAAAAAAGTTGTAGCATTTATATCAGGGCTTTTTGCCGAAACCCTGCCCCAAGGCACCAAACTGGGCCACGCAGGAGCAATAATTTATGGGGAAAAGGGCAGTTATAAGTCTAAAATTAAGAGTTTAGAAGAAGCCGGAGTAATCATTGCCAAAACTCCGGATGAAATACCAGATTTATTAAAGGTGATATAATATACCTATCATGAAAGTATCCCAAGATCCCAAAAAATTAGAACAGCTTTCTGATAAATTGTATAGCAAATATGCTAAGCCTCTGGAACCCGAACATTGGGGTGAATTTGTGGCTGTTTCTCAAAAAGGACAAACAGTCTTGGGCACAAATCTTTTAGAAGTTGCCCAAAAAGCTTCGAAGAGTCTTGGTCCGGGAAATTTTATATTCAAGGTCGGGGATATAGCCGTTGGTAAATGGCGGTAAATTATGAGTTTAACCAGCTCCCGATTCCCCTATATTCAAGTAATCCTTCGCGTCTTGAATAACATTTTCAAAGTGGAGGCTTTAATAGATACTGGTTTTGATGGTGATGTAACAGTACCCCCGGAAATGATTTTAAATGGTAAATCTCCTCGAGGTTATCTTCCTTGGACTTTGGCTAGTGGAACTAAGGTCAATGCTCCTTATTTTCTGGGAAAGATTAAGATAGGAAAATTTAAGCCTTTCAATGTTTTAATTACAGCATTAGGTGATGAGCCGCTTGTAGGAAGAGGAGTAACTGATAAATTTAAGGTTATTTTTGATCATGGAAGAAAGGTTGTGATCGAGCTATAATTGATTTTATGGATAAAAAGTGGAAGACATCTATAGCAGGAATAATTGATGGGGAGGCTCATATTCACGGTTATAAAGTAACTGATTTAATTGATGGAGTGACATTTACCGATGCTATTTGGTTGGAGTTAAAAGGCGAGCTGCCAACGGAAAAAGAGCAAGCCATGCTGGATAGCATTTTAATTTCCACTATTGATAATGGTTTGGGCCCACCTTCCATTACCAATGCCCGTAATTCTGCATCTGCCGGCAATCCCATGCAGGCCGCCATAGCAGCCGGAGTTTTAGGAGTGGGGGAAGCTCATGGTGGAGCTATTGAGGAATGCGCCCGGCTTTTGCAGATGGGGTTAGCAGCAGACAAACTGGTGGAAAAAGTCATTTCCTCGGGCGAGAGAATCCCGGGTTTTGGCCATAAAGTTTATAGTACTGATCCAAGGGCCACCCAAATTTTTGCCAAAGCCAAAGAACTGGGTTTTTATGGAGAACACTGCGAGCTGGCAGTGGAGGTAGAAAAAATACTGGAAGAGAAAAAGGCTAAAAAAATCCCCATTAATGTGGACGGGGCAATTGCTGCTGTTATATCTGACATGGGGTTTGATTATCGTTTGGGTAAAGGTTTTTTCCTGATAGGCAGGGTGGTAGGTTTGGTAGCCCATGTATTTGAAGAATGGGTCCGTGAAAAACCCTTTAGAAGAATAGCTGATGAAGAAATTGAATATGATGGTGTTCCTCCCCGCCTTCTCAAGAAAACTTGACTTTCTGTTAAACCCATAGTACAATAAGTTATTGACAAGATCCGCTAGGGTAGTTTAGTATGAATACATAAACATCCCTTCCAGGGATTTTTATTTTTTATGAATAATATTTTTGTTAAAAAATTTATTTTGGAAAAGGCTCGTTTTCTTATTAGGGGAAGCGGTTCTGGTGAAAATAGTCCGGATTATAAGGACTAAAACACCTTAACCGCCTCTTCAAAAAGGGCGGTTTTTTTATTGGGAGAATTATGAGAAGACATAGAGAAACAGCAGAAACATTTCCAGTAGTGATTAAAGATTTCGGCGCAGTGCCGGATGCCCTTCTTAAACTAAGAGTTTCACGAGTGATGGCCAGAGGGAGGCACATTGTTGAGATATCGACGCCATTTGATGCTTTTACCGAAGCTCGCGTGAAGAAATTTTGTGGGACAAATGGCGTGATGCTAACTTGTGGTTTGATTGTTCCATGGGAATATTTAGAAGATCATAGAAGGCTAGTTATTGTAAGACAGCCGCCTGACAGAATATCTGGATTGCCTACAGTTTTGTTGAATTCATTGGTTCGCCCAGGATTAAGCAGAATAAAGTAAATTTTTGCATAAATTGGCAATTTGGGTAATGTTAATTCATCATTTAGGTAATTTTATAAGAGCCTTTTTAGTGTTAGACTAAAGGAGAATATGAAAAGAATACTGACTGGGGATAGGCTGATAAAGTTGATATCACTTAATGATATTGACAAATGATATAATTATTGGTATTATGAGGATATGCTAAACACTTATTTTATACCGGCCAGAAATCTGCAGAAATCTTACAAGTCTATTATTGAAGATGTTAGACTAAAAAAACGCGCGGTAGTTTTAACCACCAATGAAAAGCCTCAGGCAGCCATTGTTAGCCTTGAAGATTTAGCAAGGCTGCAACAAGCTAAAAGTATGCAAGCTTCTCTGGATATGCTTAAACTGGCTATTGAAAGCAGGGAAGAACTGAAGGCGCTGCCTGCTGATTTGCGGAAAAGGGCAAATCAAATTTTATATAAAAAATAAATATGGCAAAAAAAGTGGTGGTTGATTCTGATGCTATTTTTGCTCTTTACAATCCAAATGATCCGTTAAATGCAAGGGTCACCATGACCTTTGAACAGTTGATTAAACAGGGTTTTGGGTTGATCTATCCCACTTCTGTTCTTTTTGAGGTAGTGTCGCTATTTCAACGGGTTTTACCCATCCCGACCGTGACAAAAAAGCTGGTGGAGATGATTGCAAGCGATGCCCTATTGATTTATGTAGTTGATATTAATATCTTAAAAGCATCGGCCAAACTATTTAATCCTGCCGGCAGCAGGAAAAATACCCTGATAGATTGTTCTGTGGCAGTTGTGGCCCGAAAGATAAAAGCAGACGGAATATTTGCTTATGACGAATTTTATGCCAAACATGGTTTCAAACCGGCAGAAAAGTTAATCGATTGACTTTTGTATAACAGTGTAATACAATATGACCAGAATTGTAATTAAGAAATTGATTTGGGATGAGTGGAACAGGGAACATATTAAAAAGCACAATGTGGCTGTGGATGAGGCAGAAGAAGCAGTTGCTAATTTAATTACTCACAAGAAGGGTAAGAAAGGAAGATTTATTGCTATTGGCAGAAGCGGTTCAAGGATAATTTCAGTGATGGTTGGTAGGGAGGGAACTGGGATATATTATGTAGCTACTGCCAGAGATTCCGATAAGAAGGAAAGGAGAATGGTTTATGAAAAAGAAAAAAAATAGACTTCCAGAATTTAAGACCTTAAAAGAGGAAGCGGAGTTTTGGGATACTCACAGCTTTGCTGATTTTTGGGACGAGCTGGAGGATGTGGATATTGTAGTGGAATTGGAAAAACCCAGAGATGAAACTATTGTTTTAAGAGTACAAAAACAAGTTAAAGACAATTTAGATAAATTTGCCAGAAGTCTGGGTCTTAATCTTTCTACTTTAGCCCGTATGTGGCTGATGGAAAAGTTGCAGGAGAATTTAAGAAAGGTAAAAATATGAAAAGGATACTTACCGGAGATCGACCAACCAGCGATAGCTTCCATTTGGGAAACTATGTGGGGTCGCTGAAAAACAGGGTCAAGCTGCAGGATGAATATGATACTTTTATACTCATTGCTGATCTGCATGCTTTAACTACCCATTTTGATAAAACAAAAGATTTAGAGAAAAATATCCGTGGGTTGATGCTGGGGTATTTGTCCGTGGGTTTGGATCCAGCCAAAGTCACTTTTGTCCTGCAATCCCAAGTTCCTGAAGTTTTGGAGCTGGCCTATTTTTTGGGAACTTTAACCCCCAGAGCAGTGCTGGAGCGCCAGCCGGCCTTAAAAGAAAAACTGGATCAGGGGGAGCAGGACACTTTTGCTCTTTTGCAGTATCCGGTTTTAATGGCGGCTGATATTTTACTGCCCAAAGCCAATTTAGTCCCAGTCGGTAAGGATCAAAAAGCCCATGTGGAGTTTGCCAGAGATATTGCCATTAAGTTTAACAATCTCTACGGAGAAGTGTTTCCGTTGCCAGAGCCTTTAATAGGGGATGTGCCCACTCTACCGGGAACAGATGGCCAATCCAAAATGGGTAAATCATTAAATAATGCCATATTTTTAACTGATTCTCCGGAAGAAGTAGAAAAAAAGGTCATGAGTATGTATACAGATCCCAAAAGAATACATGCTAATGACCCGGGAACTGTTGAGGGGAATCCCGTGTTTATTTATCTTGATGCATTTGGTGCAGATAATGACCATGAACAAATAACCAAATACAAAGAACTTTATAGGAAGGGCCAAGTAGGGGATATTGAGGTAAAAAAGTACCTGGTTAAAGTTTTGAATATTTTTTTGGATCCGATAAGAGAAAATCGAGCTCGATTAGAGCGAGACCCTGAGCTTGTCGAACGGGTCTTGAAAGAAGGCACAGCCAAAGCCCGCTCCGAGGCTCAAAAAACCCTTGCAGAAGTCAAATCAGCTATGAAACTGGATTATTTTGATCAAAATAATCAAGATACAAGATAACAAGAAACAAATAAATTCCAATGAATAATGATCAAAAAAGTAAAAAGTTTGATCTTGAAGAAAGAACATTAAATTTTGCAAAGAAAATAATTGATTTAGTAAAAATACTTCCGAAAAATTCGGTTAATTTTGAACATATCAGTCAGATTGTCAGGTCATCTGGTTCAATGGGAGCCAACTACAGGGAAGCTAATGATGCATTGGGCAAAAAAGATTTTTATATGCGAATAAAAATATGCAGGAAAGAATCCAAAGAAACCAAATTTTGGTTAGAACTGATTTTACATAATAATACAGGATTAGCAAATCAAATAGAACCTTTAATAAGTGAGGCTTCTGAGTTTATCAAGATTTTTTCTGCTATTTTGAATAAAGTTGTTTAGAATTCAAAATTTGAATATTGTTTGGAAAACTTGTATCTTGTTACTTGGAAAACTTAAAACATGATTTCATTTGATGATTTTTCTAAACTTGAATTAAAAGTGGGAAGTTCTCATGATTTGTGTTAGAATTTCCAAACAAAGTTTTTGGAATTATGGTACTTCCTTTTAGTAAAGTCATAACTTATGCCCATGCTAAACCCTTTGAGATTGAACATGCTTTAAAAGAATTTTTTGGCAAAGATAGACCAGCTAAAGACGAAGAAGAGTTGGTTTATCCTCTTTTTAATGAGTGGTTAATAAATGATTTCCGCCAAATCAATGGTGGCAGTTTTCTGGCAGAATATTGTGTGGTTAATCCTGATAATCTTGATGAAGTTACAAGAAAAAGGTTAGAGCAGGTTGTGGAAACAGCTTACTACTCAATGTTTGAGCTTCAGGGAGCAAAACCAGGTTACAGTGTTACTGTAGAAGATTTAGAATCCGGTAAGAAAATGACTGTTTGGGACGCAAAAGGTTCGTTTGGCCCGGATAAGGGTTTAATATATGCCCGTGCTGCCAAAGTAGAGGGGAAATGGATTTTTACCGGGGCAAACCCCATGTATTTACCCATTACTCATACTGAAAGGGCAAAAAAGTTTATTAAAGAAACTTTAAAAAATAAGAAATTTTCTCCAAAAGATACTTGGGAACTAATTAAAGACCAGCGAAAACAAAAACCCCTGCCGCCAAAGCTTTCCAAAGACGGAATTGAGAAATTAAGAAAAGATTTGAGGAAAAAGTATGAGAAAACAAAAAGGAAATATCAGGTCAAATTATCATTTGATGGTGTGTTAAAGCTTATTTATGAAGAAGACAGACAAATTGCCATGGGAGATTTTTGGCAAATGTTGATAAAAAAAGGAATACCCGAGAAATTCTTTTTTCAGAATACTCAACTGTTTCAAGATATCTGGAATTACTTTCCCCATAAAATCTTAAATGATAAAAGCCCTATTGAAATGTTTAACGAATTAAAAGGTTGACACAAAAGACTACGCTCACTGATAATAAAATCTGTGAAGATTGTATTTACAGATCATCTCTTAACCCGCCTAAAACAAAGAAAAATTTCCAGAAATATAGTTAAAGAAATATTTAACCAAAGCCTGGAAAATTATTGGGATAATTTAAGAAACCGGCATATTGTGATAGGAGAAGTTTTATATCAAGGCAAATACAGAAAAGTAATGGTGGCCTATGATATAATAGAAAAAAGAATTGAAGCTGTTACTATTCATCCAATTACAGAGACAGAGATAAAGCACAGGCTTCAATCAGGAAGGTGGAATTATGAAAAAAGCAAGAGAAAAGAAAGTTAATTACGATAAAAAAAAGGATATCTTGTACATTTTTTTAAAAGAGGGCGTGGAAGAGCGTTTTGAGGATATCTCGGAAAATATTACCGTGGAATATGATGCAGATGACCGCCCGATAGGCATTGAAATTTTTAATGCCTCGAAAGTTTTGCCCATCCAACAACAGCACATTTAAGCCAGCTTAATGTGATAAGGTACAAAAACCCGCTAGATTATGTTAGAATCTCCCCATGGTAAACGGACGCAAAAAATTAAATAATAATAAACTGCTTTCCGTTATCAAGGGCGTGGTCGTCTATATTTTAATTGCCACAGCAGCTTTGGTTTTTTTCTACCAAATGTCAGGCGGCCCCTCTAGTCAGACCAATGAAGTGCCTATCTCTCAAATTATCCAAAATGTTAAAGATCAAAAAATAGAAAATCTAGTTGTGGAGGGAAATAAAATAACTGCCAAGCTTAAAAATGAGACAGAACCGCTCCATTCCCGCAAAGAAGAGGGCGAGTCAATTTATAAAATCCTGGAAAGTTCTGGAGTTGACCCCAAATCTGTGACTATTGAAATAAAAGACTTGTCCATGCAGCAAGCCTGGATAGGTATAATTTCCGCCATTTTGCCGGTTTTACTTCTGGTAGGACTGATGTTTTTTCTTTTTAGAAATGCCCGGGAAGGGGCCCAGGGCATTTTTTCTTTTGCCCAATCAAAAGCCCGCCTTTTTACCAAAGATTCTCCCCAGATTAAATTTACTGATGTAGCAGGAGCCAGTGAAGCTAAAAAAGAGCTGGAAGAAATAGTGGACTTTTTAAAAAGCCCGGCTAAATATAAAGAAATTGGAGCAAGGACTCCCAAAGGAGTGCTTTTGGTTGGCCCTCCGGGTTGCGGAAAAACCTTAATTTCGCGGGCTGTGGCAGGGGAGGCAGGTGTGCCTTTTTATTCCATTTCGGGTTCCGAGTTTATGGAAATGTTGGTGGGAGTGGGGGCAGCCCGGGTGCGCGACATGTTTGCCCAGGCCAAAAAAACTGCTCCGGCTATTATTTTTATTGATGAGATTGAATCAATTGGTAGGATGAGAGGTTTTGGTATGAGTTCCGGCCATGATGAAAGAGAGCAAACTCTAAACCAGATTTTAGTGGAAATGGACGGATTTGCTCCCAATGAATCAGTCATAGTTATTGGCGCCACCAATCGGCCGGATTTACTTGATCCGGCACTGGTTCGCCCGGGTCGCTTTGACAGAAGAGTGATGTTAAGTATGCCTGATATAGAAGAAAGAAAAGCTATTATTGAGCTGCATATGAAAGGTAAGCCTTTTACCAAAGATGTGAATACAGAGCGCTTGGCCCGCCGGACTGTGGGATTTTCCGGTGCGGATTTAGCCAACATGTTAAATGAAGCAGCTATTTTAGCCGCCCGGGAAGCAAAAAAAGCCATTGAGCCTAAAGATTTGGAAGAGGCAGCTACCAAGGTTAAGCTGGGGCCACAAAGAAAAAGAATGCAAACAGAGGCTGACAGGAAATTATCTGCCTATCATGAGGCAGGGCATGCTATTGTGGGGCATAATTTGCCTAAAGTTGATCCTGTCCACAGGATTTCCATAGTGTCCCGCGGCATGACCGGCGGGCATACCATGTTTCCGCCAACAGAAGATCGTTCCAATGAGACTAAATCAAGATTACTTCAGCAAATAACCACTGCTCTGGGTGGAAGAGCTTCGGAGGAGATGATTTTTAATGACATTTCCACCGGTGCTGCCAGTGACTTGGAAGTAGCCACCTCGATTGCCCGGGAAATGGTCACAGAATATGGTATGTCTGCTTTAGGTCCAATTAATATTAAATCCAGATCTATGTTTGGTATGTGGCCTGCGGGAGATGAGGGGGGAGCATCCCAAACCATGCAAACCAGTATTGATAAAGAAGTCAAAAAAATCATTGATACTTGCTACAAACAGGCAGAAGATTTGCTCAAGAAAAATAAAACTAAACTTGATAAAGTGGCCAAAGCATTACTTGAAAAAGAAACCCTAGATACAGATGAATTTGAAAAACTGGTTGGGAAAAAGAAAATTACCCCTTGGCTAATAAGGGAAAATAAAAATCTATGAATGAACGAGGTAGAGAGAGAGAGGAGCTATTGGAACGATTTTTAGAGAAGCTGGGGCAGTTCTTTTAGAACCCATTAGTTTGGTTCGCAAAATGAAAGCAAGACAGATAGGATGGTGGTCAGTAGCTCCGATTGCGGTTCCCGTAACCTTGGGGGCATTGCAAGCAACTATCACACGAAGTGTGTTAGCAGGTATTTTGTTTGGTGGTGTGGTGTGGATTGCAGAAGGAGTTATAGTTCATATGATTCGGTCTGTACCTATTGCAAAATAATCTCATGGTCTGGATTCTGTAAGGATGAGGCAAAGTTACAATTCTCCGTTTGTGTTATAGTGATATTTAATTTACCTCTTGACAGATATATCAAATTTGATATAATTAATATGGAATTTGAAATTATTTTTTATAAAAATAGTTCCGGGAGCAGTCCGGTTGAAGAAGCATTAGATCGGTTAAAGGTCACAAACATTATTTTGTGGCGTCAGGCATTAAAGGGAATTGAGAAGATAAAGAATAGGGAATATCATAAAGAGCCTTTATCAAAATATTTAGAGTCTGGATTATGGGAGTTGAGGGTAAAATCTGGTACAGGTATATTAAGGATTATTTATACCTTTAAGAAAGGACAGATTATCATACTACTGCATTTATTTGTTAAAAAGAAGCAGAAAACGCCGGCTGACGAGTTAAATATTGCCAGAAAAAGATTATTAGAAATAAGAATGGAGGTAAACTAAAATGAAAAGAAAGAAGGATGACTTCGATAGATATTTGGAGAAGGCCTTAAAGGCAGACCCTTCTCTGGCAGAAGAGTTGGAAAAAGCGGATAGGGCATGGGATATTGCTTTTCAAATTTATGATCTAAGAAAAAAGGCCGGTTTAACTCAAACAGATCTGGCCAGACTGGTGGGTACCAGACAGTCTAACATTGCCAGGATTGAGGATGCTGATTATACGAGCTATACTTTAAAAACTCTGGAAAAAGTAACCAGAGCTTTAAAAGCCAAGCTGGAAATTAAAATTGTGCCCTTAGATTCCCGCCGGGATTTCTTTATGGCCGGATGAATTTGAAAAACTGGTTCGTCTGCCATGATAGAGTATAATTACTTTCACGGATGGAATAGCTGTTTTAGACGAGAAATAGGACTAATTGTTTCACTAAAACTTTTATTAACCGTTATTACTACCCCTTCAACATATGAGCTAAAATTGTCACCTGCGTATATTTCATGCCAATAAATTTGATAAGGTAAGCCCGGAAAATTAATTTTGAAACAATTGTATACAGCTGACATACGCCCTTCTTCTTTTCCTGATACATATTCAGGTGCGGAACCAGTTTCGTAAACATAATTATCAGGAAAGCGTCTAGGTAGAACCTTAAGTTTTCTTGCTAATGCTAAAATAACCCCTTTGTTGTTAATTGGTTCTCCTTCAAAGTTAGGTAAATTTTCAAGCTTCACTTTAAGTCTTTCTAGTTGTTGATAATTATCAACTTGATGATGATTGATTAGTCTGTTCCTTTCATCCCTAACACGAAATGTTCCTGCTTTTCCCGTACTTGCATAAGTTTTCAATCTAACTAAGAAGTCATCCGCTTGTTGGGTTTCTTCTGAGGTTGGTATAACTTGATCAAGAGCTTCAATACCAGTTGTTGCTCTATGCATTTGTAATAAATCTTCTTCAAACTCACTTATTATGTCTTGTCTTCTTTCCTGCTCAGCATGTTGATCTAATCCCATACCTATAAATTATACTATAGAGGAATGATTGAGGGATAATATTTTTTCCGTATTGACAGTGTATGACAAAATTTGATAATATTGTCATATTATGCAACTGGTCACAGTTGGTTCCAGATATCAAATAGTTATTCCCAAAGAGATCCGTAAGAAGATCAATGGGTTAAAACCTGGCGTCAAAGTGGCTGTGCAACAGGTAAAAACAGACACAGCTACTATTAAAATCTCTAAAAAAAGCTGGTCTGATGAAAGCTATGGTTTTATGAAAGAGGCCTGGAAAGATATTGATCCGGTCAAAGAAATAGATAAAATGAGGGACGAATGGGATGAACTTAAAAAAATTTAACTTGATTGGTTTAGATACCAACATATTTAGCTATCAGTTTCATCAAGATCCGCAGTTTGGCCTTTTAACCAAGAAGATCTTTGATGAGTTATCTAAAGATAATTTGCAGGCAGTAACATCGGTAGTGACTTTAATTGAAATACTTTCTGTCAGGGTTTCTTTATCAAAAGTGAAACAACTCAAGGAGCTTTTTCTTCGCACACCCAACCTGAGTATTTTAGATGTAAACCATGAAATAGCTCTGGAAGCTGCCGCAATCAGAAGAAAATATGGTTTTAGAACACCGGATGCTATCCAGCTGGCTACGGCCAAATTAAATAGGGCAAAAGCTTTTGTAACTAATGATGAAAGGTTAAAAAATTATCTAGGACTAAAAATTATTTTGCTTTCAGCAATTAAATAAGCGGTTGACAACCTTGCCTTAAAAGATTTACACTTGATATTGGTCGGATCCATTCATACCAAAGCTTGGAAGCAACCTGTATATGGCAATACACATACCTGATGCGAATACTTTAGTCGGCGAACCTCTAGAAACAGAGGAGGTTTCCGTAACTTAAAACTTAAATTTAAATAATAAGAGTTTACGGAAGCCCCGACAGAGTCGGGGTTTTTTAATGCTAAAAGGAAAAATTATGATACGATCAAGAAAGAAAATGAATTTTATACAGAAAATATGGCTTTTGATGAAGCCCTTTCACAAGGATTTCTACAATATTGTCTTAATTACCATTGTTTTTCAGATAGTAAGGATGGCAGGCCCGTATATTTTTGGAAAAATCCTTGATCTGCTTATTTCTACCAAAGGCCTGCTTAATTTTGAGTCAGCTGTTTTTATAGTGGGTGGTCTTATTGGAGTCAGGCTTTTATCTTTGGTGATTGATTATGCAATTGACATTGTTTTGGTAAGGTTGCTTTGGAAATCGGAGCAGTTTGTTTCCAGGCAGACTTTTAACAAGCTATTGCAACTTTCCCTTGATTATCATGAAAAAGAAAATACCGGTAACAAAATAAATATTGTCAATAAAGGCCGGGATAAACTGATTGACCTTCTGGCAACCTATGGCTGGAATTTTCAACCTGTGGTGATTCAACTGATTGTCAGCGCCATATTGATGCTTTTTGTTAACTGGATATTTGGTTTATTATTTGCCGCATCCTTAATTCCTTTTGTGATCAATATGTTTAAAACTTATCAAAACACCCAAAAATTTAGGTCCAAGCGGCATGATGCTTATGAAGCATCTTCGGGCGAAATAGGGGATACTTTAACCAATATAACAGTTGTAAAGGCTTTTGCCCAAGAAAGGCGTGAAGCAGAAATTTTCTCATCAATCTGGGATGATATTAAAACTTTTTCCGTCAAGGAATTTAAGCTGCACATGATTAACGGGTTTTTGCGCAGTTTAAGCATAGAATTTATGTATGCGGTTTTGCTGATAGTGGGGATTTATGAGATTAGGGCAGGTTTTATTACTGTGGGAAGTCTGGTGTTTTTAATTTCGCTAACAGAACGGGCCTATTCTAATATTTTCCAGCTGGGTTGGATTTATGAGAGGGCTATTGATGCCGCAGAGCCGGTTGACCGGGTTATTTCTTTGCTTTCGCAGAAGCCCAGCGTTGTTAATTCACCAAATGCTATTATCCCAAAAGATATTACAGGCAGGATTGCTTTTAAACATGTGACTTTTGCATATAACAGAAAACGGGTTTTAAGAAATGTAAGTTTTACCATACCGGTTGGATCTTTTACTGCATTGGTGGGTAAATCCGGAGGAGGAAAATCCACTATAGCTAAACTGCTTAGTCGCTACTATGATCCGCAAGGAGGGAGTATTGTGATTGATAGCAGGTATAATCTGCAGGATTTGGATCTCGATTCTTATAGAAGTAAAACCGCTGTGGTTTTTCAGGATTCTCCTGTGCCAAATAGGAAAATATGGGAAGTTATATCATACAGTGCAGGTAAACTTGATTTTGCGTCTGTTAGAGCAAGGGTATACGAGGCAGCAAAACAGGCTTTTGCCGATGAGTTTATCAGTCAATTGCCTGAAGGATATCAAACTTTGGTGGGTGAGCGGGGTGTGAAATTATCAGGCGGACAAAGACAAAGACTGGCAATAGCCCGGGCACTTTTTGCAGAGCCTAAAATTTTAATCATGGATGAACCAACCAGCCATTTGGATATACACTCTGAAAGCCTGATTCAACAAGCTTTGAAAAATTTATCTAAAGAAAGGTCTTTTACAAAGATTATTATTGCTCACAGGCTTTCAACAGTTAAAAACGCGGATCAAATTCTGGTTGTGGAAAAAGGCAGGATTGTGGAGCGGGGTACACATAATAAATTACTTGAAAAAAAAGGTGTTTATGCCAAAATTGTTGCCCAAAGTGAACTTAAGGGGTAGAATAATATAGATGAAGTTCAAAGTTCAAAATTCAAAGTTCAAAATTTTTGTAGTCGTTTCGCTTTTTACTTTTTACTTTTTACTTTTTACTTTTCCCTATCCTGCTTTTGCTGTAGATGATATAGGCCAATCTAAAATATATCCTACCTCACCTTTGTATTTTTTAAAAAGCGTTAAAGAAATTCTGGAACTTAAATTTGCTCCTACTAGTGAAATTAAAGCCATCCGCTATTTGGAATTTAGCCAAAGAAGGATCAGGGAAGTAAAAAGCCTGGTGAAAGCAAGGCGTTTTGAGATGATTGCTTCTACTCTGGAACACTACTTATTTAATTTACAAAAAGTAATGGGTTTAATGGATTTTAAGGATGAGGCTAAAATAAGACAACTCTCGGAAACTGTCTCCATTCATGTGCAGGTTCTTGATCATCTTTATTCTCAAATAGAGAGCCAGCCTGGTCAAAGAGCAGTCAGAACTACCATGTTTAAGATTACGGAACTGGATAATCTATCCAAAAACTTATCAAAGTCTCAAGGGAAAATTTGTGATTTTTTAATCAAAGAAGCTTCGAGCTCTGCCTTAAACGAGGTGGAAATAGTTGTTCTAAAAGAACGGGCCATGCTTTGTCTTCAGGATTTGAAATGACGGCCAAATTTATATTCAAAGATATTCTTGCGGATTTCTCCGATAAAAAGCAAATGAAGTTCAACGGCAATATATTTAAGGGCAATGTTTATCCGGCCTTCTTCGGAAAGCCTTCTAACAGACACAGGAATTTTATATGATTTTAAATAACCAAATTTGCCCATTTTTTTGGCCCGCTTCAAATAATCATGGTCTTCAGCCATAAACAGCGATTCATCAAAGCCGCCAATAGTTTTGTGCAAAGTGCTTTTAACAAAAATACAAGAGCCGGGGATATGGGGATGGAACTTTTGGGTCATCCGCATATAGTAATTGGCAAAATGGTGTAAAAACTTATCACGGCGTAATTTGGAGCGGGGAGTAATAAAACATGAGGTAATATCCAAAGATCGCTTTTGCATTTCCATCACAGTTTGTTCCAAAAATTTGGGAGGTAAGATAACATCCGCATCCAAAAAAAGCAGGATAGAAGAGCCCGCAATTTTGGCGCCGGAATTTCTGGCTTTGGCCGGTAAGCCTCCTGCCACTACAGTTGCTCCAAATTTTCTGGCGATTTTGACTGTCTCGTCTACGGAGAACGCATCGGCCACGATTACCTCTTGGGGAGGTTGGGTTTGGTTTTTAATAGATTTAAGCAGGCGGGGCAAGTCTTTTGCCTCGTTAAAGGTGGGAATAATAATGCTTACAGAAATAGCCATGAGCTATTAGATTATATAGGTTTAAGTTTCATTGTCAAAATCTGTTAAAATAATCTTATGCGCATATTTTTCATTGTTCTGGCAATGTACTTAATAGGTGACGGTGTTATTCATCTTCTGAATATTAGGCTGGGTTCTGTTATCAATGTCTGGCCTACCTCTGCTGTTTCTTATGCTATTTTGCTGGATTCCATCTATGCCTCGTTTGTTTTTTTGGCAGCAGCATTGATTTTAGTTGCCCAAACAGACCTTAAAAAATACAAAAGCCTGATTTTTGTCTCCGGCATATGGGCTATTTTCCATGGGACATTGCTTTTATATTTAAACTCAACCCAAAATTTTGGCAATGATTTCTTTAATTATCCTTCTTTGTTAGTTTGGATGCCTTTTTATAACCAGTATCTTTTTTTTGAGGCTATATTGGCATTTATTTATGCCATAGTCGTTTTCCTCCGACACAAAAAATTATGAAAGATATAGAGGTTTCGATTGTTATCCCTGCCTATAATGAGGAAAAATATTTGTCCTTGGCTTTGCAATCTTTAACCCGTCTGCAAACTAAAAAAAATTTTGAGGTAATTGTGGTGGATAATAACTCCAGTGACAATACTGCAAAGCTGGCTAAAAGTTTTCAGGATAAGCTTTGTTTAAGAGTCATTCTGGAGCAAAAAAAGGGTAGGGGAGCTGCCAGAAAAAGAGGGTTTGATGAGTCTTTGGGGGAGGTAGTTATCTCTTTGGATGCGGATACTGTTACTTATCCGGACTGGCTTGATACATTAACAGATCCGCTGCAACAGGAGGTGGTGGCCACTACTACCTCTTGCAAGATCGTGGATTGTTCATCTTTAACCAATGCAGTCTTTAATTTTATCCAGCCCAAAGCCATGGTTTTGTATAGATTGTTGTCCGGCCATTACTGGCTGTCCGGTTTTAGCTTTGGCATTTTAAAATCCGTTTATGAGAAATCCGGCGGGTTTGATCCGGCTCTGCAGGCCCAGGAAGATTTGGATTTGTCTTTTAAGGTGGCCAAACTGGGGAAAATTAAATTTATCAACAAACCGGTCACATTTTCCGGCAGAAGATTTAAAGACGGGTTATTGATGGGAACCTATGATTATATACGCAGTTTCACAGAAGCCTTTATCTTAAAAAAGAAAAGCGTCTATTTAGATAATCCTAGATAAAATTAATCTTTTTGAGAAATTCTGCTATTGATTCTTCCAGTTCAACAGGATTATTTATAACAATAATGTGGTTTGCGCCCTCAATTAGATCGAGTTCTGAAGTCTCGATCCTTTTATGCAAGTATTTTGCTATTTCCATAGGGAAGATGCTGTCTTTTGTCCCTTCTACTACCAAAGTGGGCACAATTATTTTGTCCAGCAATTTTCCGGCATCCAATTTGATAAAATTACTGCAAAGCAACAAATAGCTTCTCAAAGAGGTATGTAAAATATCAGATAAGATTCTTTGAAAATTTATGTCGTTTGTACCTTGGAATTTATTAAAATCCGCGTGTCCGGCTACTTTTATATCAGGTAAAGATTGCAGCAGCCGGATCAAATAATCCGCAAAAACTTTTGCCACAGGATTATTACTTATAAACGGGGGCTTGAAACCGGTATCCACTAAAACCAAGCCTTTGGAGTTATTGGGAAATTTGGCCTGGAAATAAATTGCCACCATCCCGCCAAAGCAATGACCAATGATAACTGCGTTATTAATGGATTCAATTTTCAGAAGTTCTTTCAAGTCTTTGGCAAAATTTTCCAGTTTATAAAAATCTTTTTTATCGCTTTTCTCTGAAAGCCCGTGGCCTCTTAAATCTAAAGCAATAGTGGAAATGCCTAATTTGCTAAAATAGCTTCTCTCTTTTGACCAGGCAGTCAAATCTCCTCCAAATCCGTGCAAGAATACCAGCCATTTATTTTTATCCTTTTCAGTTTTATGATAATAAATTTTAGCCCCATCAAAGCTTTCAAAATACTTTCCTGACATATGGAAATAGTTTAACAGATAATGCTACAATTCCACCATGAAACGCTTGGTTTTAGTTGATGGCAATGCCTTGCTGCATCGGGCATATCATGCCACCCCTCCTTTTACCACTTCCAGAGGAGAACTGGTTAATGCTGTTTATGGCTTTTCCTCAATGCTTTTAAAAGTTTTAAGTGATCTTAAACCTGATTTTTTGGCTATTGCCTGGGATGAAAAAGGGCCTACTTTCCGCCATCAGGCCTACACCCAATATAAAGCCACCCGCGGGCCAAAAGATGAGGGTTTATCCGTGCAATACGATAGAGTGCATCAGGTTACCAAAGCTTTTAACATTCCCGAATTTAGTTTGTCTGGTTACGAGGCTGATGATTTAATTGGTACGCTGGCTACACAGGCACAGAATCTGGAAACTATTGTTGTGACTGGAGATAGGGACATTATGCAATTAATTAATCAAAATACCAAAGTTTTTATGCCTAAAAAAACCATTAATGATGTGGGGATGTATGGGGAAGAGGAATTTATGGCTAAATACGGCTTTGAACCCAAACTGCTGGTTGATTATAAAGCTTTGGCAGGGGACGCCTCGGATAATATTCCTGGAGTTAACGGAATAGGGGATGTATCTGCTACCAAGCTGATTCATCAATTTGGCACTATAGAAAATATTTACAAAGCAGAAAACTTGAAAACTTTACCAGAAAGATTACAAAAATTGTTGGCAGAAGGGGCAGAAGAGGCAGTCATGTCCAAAAAACTAGCCACTTTGGATTTAAAAGCCCCGATAAAGCTGGATTTAGATAAATGCGTGATGGCAGACTATGATCAAAACAAAGTAGTTAAACTTTTTGAGGAACTGGAATTTAAAAGCCTGATCAGCCGAATTTCAGATGAAAAGCCAATCAAAAACCAAGTTACTTTTGATTTGGATGTTCAAGTAACCCCTGTTTTGCAAAAAATGTCTAAAACAGGAATTTTAGTGGATTTAAAGTTTTTAAACAAGATGGGGATTGATTTAAAATCCAGGCTTATTAATCTTGAACAAGAAATTTACTCAAAAATAGGGCATGAGATAAACCTCAATAGTCCAAAGCAGTTGCAAATAGTGCTTTTTGATGAATTAAAATTGCCTGTTTTTAAAAAAACCAAAACCGGCCGAAGTACAGATGAGGAAACTTTACATGAGCTGGCTGATGCCCATCCAGTTATGCCTTTGCTTTTGGAATACCGGCAGCTTTTTAAGCTGGTTTCCACTTATGTTGACGCTTTGCCAAAATCAGTTGGCAGCGACGGAAGAATTCACTCTACTTTTAATGTTGAGGGTGCAGCCACAGGCAGGCTATCTTCACAAGACCCCAACTTGCAAAATATTCCGGTAAGAGGGGAAATGGGAGGGGAAATAAGAAAAGCTTTTATCGCGCCTAAAGGCAAGGTTTTGCTGGCAGCTGATTATTCCCAAATAGAACTCCGCATTATGGCTCATTTATCCGGGGATGAGGCTTTAAAAAAAGCTTTTGAGCAAGGTTTGGATATTCACTCTGCCACAGCAGCTAAAATTTTTAAGCTGCCTTTAGAAAAAGTTAGCAAAGAGCAAAGAGGTGTTGGTAAAACCATGAATTTTGCCACGCTTTATGGGCAGGGCCCTCATGCTTTGTCCCGCAGCTTAAAAGTGCCTTTTGAAATTGCCAGAAGTTATATTGAGGAATATTTTGCCCAGTTTCCTGAAATTGCGGAATGGATGCAAAAAACTTTGGAGTTTGGATATGAAAATGGTTATGTAGAAACTTTAATGGGCAGGAAAAGATATATACCGGAGCTAAAAGCTGAAAATAGGATGATCCGTTCGGCTGGCGAGCGGGCAGCAGTTAACCATCCGGTTCAAGGGACAGCAGCAGATATGATTAAAAAAGCCATGGTGGAGATAGACTGTAACCTAAAACCTGTAACCTGTAACCTCATTCTGCAGGTTCATGATGAGCTTTTATTTGAATGTACTCCAAAATCTGTGGAAGAAGTGGGGAAAATGGTCAAAACTAAAATGGAAAATGCCCTGAAATTATCTGTTCCTGTGGTAGTTGACCTAAAGGTCGGTCCCAACTGGGGAGAAATGAAGGAATTAAATATTTAGAAGAACATTGGGAGCAGCAGGTAAGGAGGTTTATGCAACGTTACTCACAATCATACTAAATTTGTCACAAAAATCCCACGCCGTTGCTAAAAATTTATGGTATACTAATTCTATGATTAAAAAGAAACTTTTAAAATATACTGTTATTTATACAGAGGAACCTGAAGAAGGGTTTACTGTGACAGTGCCGTCACTTCCGGGTTGTGTTACCTATGGCAAAAATTTAAAAGAGGCCGAGAAAATGGCCAAAGAGGCCATTGAACTTTATCTGGAAAGTTTGAAAGCCCACGAAGAAACTATACCAGAGGGTAACAAATCTTTTATTGGATCAGTGGATCTGGAATTTCCCTACGCTAATGCCTAAAATTTATACTCCCAAACAGGTTCTCTCCAAATTCAAGAAATTGGGTTTTGTGGAAGATCGCCAAAGTGGCAGCCATAAAATTTTATTTCATCCTCAAACCCAAGCACGCGCTGTTATTCCTGTCCACATTAAAGAACTTCCGAAAGGGACATTTGCTGCTATTTTAAGAGAATCAAAAATTACCAAAAAAGAGTTTGAAAGGGTTTAGCTAGGTTTCCAACTGGGGAGAAATAAAACCCACAAAAACTTGACAACAAGAAAAAAGTGTTATTATATAGATAATGCCCATGATTGAGAGAGAGAGAGAGAGAGTAAAAAAGGCTTCACCCTTGTTGAGCTTTTAGTAGTTATAGCCATTATTGCCGTTTTATCTGCCGTGGGTTTAGTGATGTTTTCAAGTACCCAGAAAAGTGGCAGGATAACCAAAAGAATTCAGGATTTAAAAGCCATTCAAACAGCTCTTGAGCTTTATTACAATCAAAATGGCAAGTATCCATCTCAACCAATGACTTGGGCTTGTATAATAAATCTAAGTGGTGTCAATAATTTAGCACCCAATTTTATGGTGGTTGTCCCATCAGATCCTCTGGGAGATACACAATATTGTTATCAATACCTAAGCTCCAACAATGATTTTGAATACAAAGTTAGAACCAACGCCAATGTTTTTGTAAACAGCGAAATGAGCTCTGATCAATTTAAGCAACAAAAAAACTTAATCGATCCGGCCAAAGACGGTACAGAAGATTGCCTTGTTCAAACAACCGGGATAGTGAGAGGGTGGGCTGTATATTCAGGCTCAAATATATGCCAAGCACCGTAAAGTTTATGAAAATTAATCAAAAAGGGTTCATACAAATTATGGTTATTCTAATTTTATTACTAGGGTTGGCTGTTGGTGTATATCTTGTCCAACATCCACAAATCTTCAAATCTAGAGCTTACGACAATTTCTCCGAACAGGGATTTACTCAAGCCTTTAATTCTAAAAGGGGTGACCCAAACTATAATGAACAATACGATGCCAACAAAGATGGGGTGATTAATACTGTTGATAAAAGTTTATTGCAAAATATGTTCGGCTGGAGTAAGGAGTCTTTAGAGTCAATTCCCCAAAAACTTTCCGGTTCTTTCCCCATCAGAAATGAAAATGTGATTATGTTTAATGGAGCACCAGAAGGTTCCCTCACTGTTTACGGTTTGAGTGACAATGGCAGAACGGCCATAGATCTGGGGCCAACCAGAGGCGTTTTGCCCAACGAGCATGCTCTAGCGGAAGTAGTGCTCTATCGCACTCAGGATCAAAAAAATAATTTTGAGAGGATGAATTGGACTGCAGGTTCAGCTACTATTCCCCACTATCGTTTTGGTGTAGAAAGAGGTGGTTCCGGGCAGTTCCGTGACATTGTTTTTGCCTTCGAAGATGTCACCCCCGGCAAGGCAGAGATACCATTTATTATTTCAGCCGATTCGGTCAATGGATCACACTATTTGGCAATCCAACAAGGACATTTGGTTTTTATCACACCCTCGATGGGAGGAGAAGGAAGTAGTTTCTATATTGGACGAGGTGGTGACCAAAATCTAGATTTCAATGCTCCTTCAGACGGTAATCTGGAGTTTTTAATTGGTAATAAACCTGTAGGCGTTTTCTCTAAAAGCGGTTTGCGTGTTCATGGCTTAGTAACAGATGATGGAAAACTTCTTGAAGCCCCGGATTATGTATTTGAATCTGGGTATAATCTCAAATCATTGGAACAAGTTGAACAATTTATACTAGAGAATAAACATTTAGAGGGATTGCCTGATGCCTCCGATATCCAAGGTTGGGCAAATCTTAGTTTACAAGAAAGAGAAATGAAACTTCTGGAAAAAATTGAGGAGTTAACTTTATACATAATAGACCTGAATAAGAAAATTCAAATGCTGCAAAATTAAGAAAACTCCCAGGGTTTGTGAATTTTGTTAGGATCTCTTAAACCATTGACTTTTCCCTATTGAGAGAAATCCTAATTAATAATGGGGTTATCAAAAGATAATAAGATTATTAAGGAACAGCGAAAAAGTTCCTGATCCTGTGGCGGGCCAAGATGGTCAAGGATAAAATGGAAAATGCTTTAAAATTATCAGTTCCAGTAGTAGTTGACCTGAAAGTGGGTAATAATTGGGAAGAAATGAAGGAATTAAATATTTAGAAGAAAATTGGGAGCAGCAGGTAGGGAGGTTTATGCGACATCACTCACAATCATACTAAATATGTCACAAAAATTCCACTGGTGTTTAAAGTTTATGGTATACTATTTTCATGAACAAATTAGTTCCTTTTGCTAAATTTTCCAAAAAAAATACACCACTTTCAGGCGTATCTGTGGTGGTGAATCAAAAAAATGTTCCCTTGGGATTTGTTTTTGGGAGAGATTCTTTTATATCTTTATGTACAGTTTTTGATGAAGAGTTTGAAAAAAGAGTGAACAATCCCCAAAAAGCATATAATAATTTAGCTGGTAAATTGATTGACCTCATTGAAGAAAAATTACCCATTAATCCAAAGTTTGTCAAAGATTTGAAAACTTCCATCAGTGATGCTAAAAAAACACGCTGGATTCCGCTTGAAGAAATAAAGCACTCTCTAAATGTTTAATGTCAAATTTACTCCTACAGGACAAATCATAGATTTAGAGTAGGTGATTACAGAATTGCCTTTTATGTTGAACAGGACACAATTTATGTAGAAAGAGCAAGGCATAGAAAAGAAGTATATTATTTGGAAATAAAAATTTAAAACCCGTGCCCAACTGGGGAGAAATGAAGCCGCTTAACAGTTGAAAATTATTCTGTTCTAGGAGAATAAATAGGAATTAATTGAACTGTAAAGGGAATCCTTCTATGATCAAAACCATGGCGGTGAAGATTTACTACAAGACCTTCGCAAGCACGAGATACATCGATCTCTAGAGCTCCGCGACGGATATGGTAATTCAAGCTACAATTAGTCCTTGACATCATATATATGATTTTATAAAATTGATATATATGCTACAGACTGTTCAGGCATTTCAACTGGGCTCATCAACCGTCATCACCCTGCCTAAAAAGCTGGGAATTCTGCCTGGCCAGAGATTAAAAGTGGATAAATATGGACAAAAAATTACTCTCCAAAAGGAAAAAATAACGGAAGAACAAATTGAAAAGCTGGTTAAAAAACTATCCGGAGGAGCCAGATTAAAGAAAGACTTAACACCCGAGGAAATAAATGAAGAGCTGGATAGACGCTATGAAGAAATGTTACCTTGACGCCAATTTGTTATTATATTATTCCGATCCCGACTCCTTATTTTATAGTCAGGCGACGGCCATTATTTCTCAACTACTGGATGAAGGGTGGACACTATTTTTGTCATCGCTAACTTTGGATGAGTATTTCCATAACATGATTCGTTTCTCCAGAGTTTCCAGAGAAGAAGCCATTAAGGATCTTAAGGGTAGTTTTGGCAAAATAATCAAATTACCGGATCTTCAAATGATTACTGCCGGCTTACAATTAAAAAGGCAGCAAAAAGTAATTAATCTAATGATCAAAAATCAATTAAGAGCCCGGGATGCTTATCATTTATTTATCATGCTGGAAAATAAAGTTAAATTTATGGCCACTTTTGATAATGATTTTAATAAAGTTTTTTTAAGTGGTAAAATTAAGAAATTCAATCCGGCCCCAGTAGATAGGAAAAAACTCTAACTAACCATTTTTTTAACAGGTCTTTGTTCGATTTCAAACCTGATAAATCCTGTTTTTTCCAGAATATAAAAAATAATCCAGAGTATGGGATGAATTAAAAGATTCAGAAAAGAAACTAGAGATTGGAGAGAAATAAATAAAAGTAATGCCAAAACAGCGGGAATGAAATTTAAGTACGGCTTAATAAAATTTTGCAGTTGATCCTTGACTGTTTGTTTAACAAGATTGGCAGTAGTATTTTGCGGAGTATCTAAAATTTTTGGATCAAGGCCATATTGTTTTAATAAATCCGGATTTTGCTTTAAAAGTTCAAGTTGCTCCGGGGGAATGGAAAATTGGGAAGTTTCCTGGGGGAGAGAAGATTCAATTGGAGTAAATTTTAAGGCAGTATCAATCAAAGAATCAGGAATCTGGAAACCTGTTTTTTGGATGATTTGATTAATGGATAAAAAATAAGTAAGCGAGAAGGTTAGTATTAACAAACCCGTTAGTTGTTTTATGGAAGGGGAAATCAGGGCATTTGGATTAAATGTAAAATATGTTTTTAGTTTATTTGTTAAAGTCAGGTAAGTTAAAGATAAACTGATTAAAACTCCCAGTCCAAAAATTAACCCCAGCACAGGCTCCAAAAATAGCATTGGTAAGATAGATGCAAATAATGCTACAGGTAAAACCATTTTCCAGTTTTGGGCAAAAGTAATAAATAGATTAAATATCAAGCCGGAAATTAAAATAAGAAAAGCTAGAATAATAAGCTGGATTAAGCTATTTGAGGATAAAGAGAAAATAATGTCATAAGATTTTAAAAAAGGAACTATTTGAGAAGCAAGAAAAGCAAAAACCGTCAGGAAAACAGGTGCCAGAATAAGTTTTTTAAGCATGATCATGGTATACTCTCAATAATAACATGAAGACATTAGTTACACATATTAATCCGCATTTGGATGATATAGCTGCCATTTGGCTATTTAAAAAATTCCATACTGATTTTAAAGATGCTGGTTTAGAGTTTATTTCAGCCCATGAGGGCAATCTGGGACTAACAGATTCTGATAATAAAGTTTATTTTGGGGTTGGCAGGGGTAAATTTGATGAGCACAAAGGGGACTTAGAAGATTGTGCCACCTCGCTTGTTTGGAAAGATATTCAAAATCAGGGTCTTGCTCCTAAAGATGAAGCAGAACTTAAAGCCTATGAGGAATTAGTGGAATGGAGCAGGTTAATTGATTTAGGCAGAATGCCCATTCAGGAATTTGATGAATTTAGTGTTCAAGCTTTTATCCGCCCCCATGAATCAACACAGGAAAGTTCTAAAGAGGCAGCTATCTTGGGTGAGAAGATTTTAGATCGGATTTTATCTGTTTTAAAAAGAAAACAACAAGCTATTTTAGACTGGGAAAAGGCAGTAGAGTTTCAGACAGAATTTGGAAAAACTATTGCCATAATTTCAGAAACTGTGGACCGTGAATTCTGTAGGGGGCAGACAGCAGATTTATTTTTGATGTATAATCCAAAATACAAATCAGTCCAGTTTTTTACTCCCTCATTTGAGATTGATTTAAAGCCAATTTATGACAAAGTTAAATTAATTGATCCAGAAGCTTCCTGGTTTTTACACCAATCACACCATATGGTAATTTGCGGTTCATCTTCTGCGCCGGATTCCAAACCCACAAAACTTACTTTTGAACAGTTGATTGAACTGGTCAAATCAGTTTAAACATTGACAGTTTTGCCGCCCTCGCCAATGACTATGCCCATGGCAAAATAATCTATGTCTTCATCAGAGAGATTTTCAAAAGTGTGAATTTCTCCCTTTTTGGCAATGACTAAATCTCCCTTTTCCAAAATAGCCTCATCCTGACCTATTTTTGCTTTGACTTTGCCATTCATAATGATAAAAACTTCCATCATCTGTTCATGATAATGGGGAGCAAAAGTTTTACCTTTGGGCAGTCTGGCCCAGTTAATCATCTGTACCCGGCCGGCAGGCAAATCGTCTCTTTTTAGCAAAACTTTTTTTAAAGCCCCTGGATCTTTTGGGTCTTCATGGGAAGCCGGAATAAAATTTAAGTTCTTGAAATGGACTATTTTCATAGGATATAATTATACCCTATGTGTTATAACTGCGGATGCGGCATGCCTAATGATGATATGGGAAATACGGATAATATTACCGAGGAAACAATTAAAAAAGCTGCCAAAGCTTCGGGTCAAAGCATAGAGGAAGCGAAAAAAAATACACTGGAGTTGCTAAAAAAACAGCTGGGGCAAAAAAGTTAGTAATTCTGCTACAATTACTTCATGAAGGTTGCCTTGGTTCATGATTATTTACGGGAATATGGGGGGGCAGAGAGGGTTTTGGAGGTTTTACATGAGATTTGGCCTGATGCTCCCATTTTTACTGCATATCTAAATTTAGATGCCATGGGGGAAAACGGCAAGAGATTTGCAAGTTGGGATATAAGACCTTCCTGGTTTCAAAAGTTTCCTTTTGCCAATAAATTACTTTCTCCTTTTAGAATCTTTGGCCCCATGATGTTTGAAAGCTTTGATCTGTCAGAATATGATTTAGTCATCTCATCTTCTTCTGCAACACACTTGGCTAAAGCTGTTATTACTAAGCCGGAAACTTTGCATATAAGCTATATTCATACTCCTCCCAGGTTTTTATATGGTTATGTCACGAGTTTTAATTATAAAAAGCACTGGTGGACAAGGATTGGGGGGGAGATCATAAATCATTTTATGAGGATTTATGATTTTGAAGTCTCTCAAAGGCCGGATATTTTAGTGGCCAATTCCAAAAATGTGGCAGCCCGCATAAAAAAGTTTTACAGAAGAGATTCTGTTGTTATTTACCCGCCTGTGGAAATCAAAAAGGTTACAGGTTACAGGGGACAGGGCACAGGTGAGTATTATATTTCAGTGGGGAGGTTAGTTAGAGGTAAAGGATTAGATGTTATAGTGCAAGCATGTGATGAATTAGGATTGTTTCTTAAAATCGTAGGATCTGGCCCTGAATTACAAAATCTTAAATCATTAATCGTAAATCATAAATCAAATATAGAATTTTTAGGGCAGGTTAGTGATGAAGAACTGGCTAAATTATATGCCGGGGCCAAGGCTACTATTGTAGCGAGTGAAGATGAGGATTTTGGCATTGTGCCGGTTGAAAGTATGGCTTGCGGGACACCTGTTATAGCTGTTAAAGCAGGCGGATTTTTGGAAACAGTTATTGAAGGGAAAACAGGTGAGTATTTCAATAATGCGACGGTCGTTGAACTAATGAAAGTTTTAGAAAAATTTGATCCTAAAAAATATCAGGTAGAAGATTGCAGAAAACAGGCCCAAAGATTTTCCAAAGAAAGATTTAAAAAAGAAATTTTGGAGTTGGTGGAAGAAAACATTCATGAAAAAAGTTAAAGATCATATAATCCGCGCTACAGAATTAACTGCTATTTCAGTGGCCAGACTAATTAGGGAAAAGGGGTTTTCCAAAGACGATCTTTTAACAGAAGAAGAGTCCAGAGCTCGCGAAAAGCTGATTGATCAAGCTGGGGTGGATGCCATGTATGCGGCCCTGACTGATATTCCCTTTGTTTTGGAAGTGGTAGGTAGTGAGGGAAGAAAGCATATTCACCAATATGGTGAGGCGTTGCCTACTTTAATGGGCACTTTTGGTTCGGGTAAATTGAAATTGGATATGGTTAATGATGTGGTGGAAGGGTCAAAAGCTGCCAAACTAAACTCTCCCGGAGCAGTTTCTGTCATTGCTGTTTCTTCCCACAAAGGCCTTATGGCCACGCCCGATGATATTGATTACATGGATAAACTCTTTGGCCCGCCCCAGCTGAAAAACAAAATTTCTATTAATAATCCTGTTGAAGAAAATCTGGCAGAAGTGGTGGATGAATTTAGGGTAAAACCATCCCAAATTAATGTGGTAATGATGGACAGGGATAGGAATGCCCATTACATTAATGCTTGCCAAAAATTTGGGGTAAATTTGATTTTAATTCAGGCAGGGGATTTTTTGCCTTCTGTTTTAGCTTGCATGGATCCTAAAAAACACAACAAAGGCATTTATTTAGTAATGGGGATTGGTGGGTTTGAAGAAGGGGTATTGGCTGCTGTTACTGCCAAGGCTTTAGGCGGCGTGGGAGAAGGAAAAGGCTGGTCTGGTGATAGCCGGATTCAGAAAAAATATACTAAAGTTTGGACAACAGATGATTTGGTTTCTGGCAAACTGGAAGATTGTTTGGTGTCGGTTTCTGCGATAACTGATGAAAATAAGTATTTTTATCTTGACGGAGTAAAAAATGGTAAGGTCACAACCTTGACAGTTGACACTAGCGGTGTAAAGATAGTTAGGAATGAACATAAATGAATTAAAAGATATTGTTAAAAGATTAGTGGCACCAGGAAAAGGGATCCTGGCTGCGGATGAATCTTCTAAAACCATTCAAAAAAGATTTGAAAAAATTGGGGTAGAGTCAAATCCCGAAACAAATTTAGCCTACAGAAAAATGTTATTTACTACTTCAGGAGTAGAGCAGTATATTTCAGGCGTAATTTTATATGACGAAACTATCAGGCAATCAATTGATGGAATTCCTGTCCCGCAATATCTGGAGAGCAAAGGCATTTTACCCGGTATTAAAGTTGATCAGGGGATAGTAGACGAGATTACTACTGGTCTTGATGGGTTAAGCGAGCGTTTAACCGAATATAAGAATCTGGGGGCTAAGTTTGCCAAATGGCGGGCAGTTATCGTTGTAGGTCAGGAGGATACTCTTATTGAGAAAAACGCTGAAAACTTGGCAAAATATGCCAGTCTCTGTCAGGAACAGGATATAGTGCCGATAGTTGAACCGGAAGTTTTAATGGATGGGGATCATGATCTGGAGAAATGTAAAGAAGTGACAAGTAAAACCTTGAAAGCGGTTTTTGCCAAACTGGTTGAGCATGGGGTAGTTTTGGAGGGGGTAATTCTAAAACCAAATATGGTAATTCCCGGAAAAGAATCAACTGTTCAAGCAAGCCCGCAAGAAATAGCAGAGACTACAGTAAAAACTTTCCTGGAAACAGTGCCAACGCAAGTGCCGGGGATAGTTTTTCTTTCAGGTGGCCAGACTCCTGATGAAGCCACAAAAAATTTATATGAAATTAATTTAATCGGCGGTTTATGGGAATTAAGTTTCTCCTATGGCAGGGCTTTGCAGGATGAAGCCTTAAAAGCTTGGGCAGGAAAAAGCGAGAATGTTCCTGCTGCCCAAAAAGCATTTTTGGAAAGAGCCAAAAAAGTCTCCCTTGCCCGCCAAGGTAATGCCTAAGTGTTATAATAATTATTATGGGTGAAATAATACCTTTTCCTAGGAGAGATAAATCTAGAAGAGTAACTCCACTTCAGGGGCGGGCTGCTCTACTGGCGGGAATAGAGCCAATTTCTTTAGAAGCATGGAGAAGAAATAGACACCGGCGTGATTTATCAGAAGAAGAAATAGATTTATTAGCAGAACAGCAAAGAAGACGCGGACCAGAAAACCCTTAGAAAAGCTTTAAGAAGTGGGAGACTAGTTAAACTGATTTAACATGCCAGCCATATTTTTTGCCTTATCTTTTGGAAGTTCTTTTAGAAGGAAACTTGGCAAGGAAAATGAGAAACAGTAATACTACTACTAATGCCAGTCCTACGCCTATATTTACTCTGGTTGCAAAATCTGTTAAATCTATCATAATTCCTCCAAAATATCTTCTATTTTAACTGCCATCACTATAGATACTATAGCAAATGATAAAGATACGGTCAACACCATAATATCCTTTACTGTCAAAGGTAAAAGCAAGAGTCCTGATGCCGCATTAGACAAGATCGCCGACATTACCCTAAGATGAGAAGCTCGAATTTCAATAGACATGAATATAGTATAAAGGGTAAAATGAATTAATGCCAGCCATCTTTTTTGCCTTAATTTCTTTTATTGGATGGGGAATAGGGGATATCTTTACCACCATCGCCTCAAGAAAATTAGGAGGTTATTCCATAGCTCTGTGGGGTTTTATTTTAAGCTTTTTAATTTCCAGTCTGTATGCTCCTTTTGTTCTGGATAAATTGAGTCAGCTGACATGGGGACTTTTGATCTTAAGTATTTTTCTAGGTTTTATCCTGCTGGCAGCTTTTGTCTGGTTTACTGAAGGATTAAGAATTGGTAATCCGGCGCTGGTGGGGACAATTACATCCGGCTTTGTGGCTCTGGTGGTAATTTTTTCCATTATTTTCCTGGGAGAAACGATTACTTTCAGTCAAGCGATAGCTATTGCAATTATATTCACAGGATTACTTCTGTCATCTTTAGATTGGCGGATTCTAAAAAACCATCATCAGTTTTTTAATAAGGGGGTGGTTCTGGCAATTCTAGTCATGATCGCTTGGGGTATTTTTTATACTTTTATAAAAATCCCCATTAGTAAAATCGGTTGGTTTTGGCCAAGTTACATCGCAGGAGCGACATTTCCTGTATTGTATGGATACATTAAATTAAAAAAAATTAAATTGCAGTCTCCTGTCCACCAAGGAGCTTTTTGGCCATTACTTACTCAAGTAGTCCTTCTTACTGGTGGGGGATTTAGCTTGAACTTTGCCTTGGAGAAAGGATTGACAAGTATAGTAGTTCCTATTGCAGGCGCATATCCTGCCTTATTTGTCCTTTTGGCTTTTTTAGTTTTCAAAGACCCCATTACCAGACAGCAAATTGCAGGGATTATTACCACTTTGGTGGGAATTGTGCTTTTGTCTGTATTTAGTGTTTAAACAGAGGAATATTTGCCAAATTTAATAATTAAGTCTGTATTTAAAACTTGAGCCAGTCTTTTTAGGAAGGAAACAGAAGGGGTGGTCTGGGCATTTTCCACTCGCGATATCACAGATTGTCTGGTGTTGAGCTTTTGAGCCAGTTGAGCTTGGGTTAAATGTTTTTCAATCCGGGCCCGGATTAAAGCCCTGGCAATTTCATATTCCAGCCTAGTCCCTTCATAAACCTTTCTAAATTCAGGATCTTTTAATAATATTTTTCTGTGGGTTTCCCAATCCATATATTAATAATATCACAATTTTGTAATATTTGTCAAGACATAATTCTGGATTGGTATTCTTTTAATCTAGCTAGGGCAGTTTTTATCTCTTTGGTAGGCGTTTTCTGGGTCTTTTTGATAATTCCATGCAACAGTAAGAATTGTTTGCCCACAATGGCCACATAAAACAGGCGAATAGAACTTTCACCTAAAATACGAAGTTCCCATAAAGGTGTGCCAGCTAATTTCTTGGCATGGTGAGAACCAATTTGGATTCCATATTCAGCTAACAAATCTAAGACATCCGCTATTTTATTCCGGATTCTAATATCTAAATTTTGAATAAAATCAAATATGGGGGATTGTCCCTGTGCAGTTTCATAATAGATAATTTTCCAGCGATCCATAGTACAATAGTATCATGCCAGCCGTCTTTTTTGCCTTAATTTCACCAAGAAGATGATAGTCTGCCTAGTTTAAACCTAATAAGAACAGTTAGGAGTAGGGTAACTATCAAAATATATACCGGCCAGCCAAAGTATGCAAAACTCCAAGTTTTTATAGTTAACAATGTAATTGCAGCAGCTAAACTACCGAGAAGATATATTTTGTAATCTTCTGTTTCAGGGGCGTGATATGATTTAATAATTGTCGGTATAGCTGCCAAGCAATCAGCAATGATACTAAATATTATTGCAGTGTTTCCGGTTTTTGTAATATACCAGAGCAATATACCTGCTATAGAGAGCGTACCACAAATTATATCAAGACGGCCCAATCTCCAGAATGATTTTTTATTAGCAAATGAAGCAAGAAAAATCATAAGCGGCGTGAATCCTGTCATAAAGGTCATTAGAGATTGCAGGCCAACGCCCTGTTTAATTTGGGCAGTAAAAGCGATAAATGGTATCACCGACCATAAAAGCCAAGTAACCCTATCTGGTTTTACCCCCCCCTTGATTGTAGCCACAAGATAATTAAGGCTCCCGATAAGGTTTAGAATTGCTCCTACAATAACAAAATTTTCATTTAACATATTTTGATTATATAGTAAAATAAAGCCATAATGCCAGAACTCCCTGAAGTTGAAACAATTAAATTGGTTTTGCAAAGAAGAATCATTGGATTGACCATTAAAAAAATCCAGATACTTTCGCCTAAATCTTTCATAGGAAATCCCAATTCAGCAGAGGGACAAAAAGTACTCAAAATTGAGAGATTTGCCAAGTTACTGGCTGTTAATTTAGGCGAAGTAAATTTACTTTTCCATCTAAAGATGACTGGGCAACTGATTTTGCAAGGGGAAAGCGTAAAGCGTGAAGGGGAAAGGTATATTGGCGGGCATCCGACAGAAGATATGATGGGCAAAATGCCCAATTCTCATACAAGAGTTATTTTCAGTTTCTCGGACGGTTCAAAACTTTATTTTAATGACCAGAGAAGATTTGGATGGGTGAAGATAATTGACAATGGAAAATTGACAATTGACAATTTAGGGCCGGAACCATTGGAAAAAGAATTTAATTGGCAAATTCTTAAAAAAAATTTATTAAAACATAAATCACAGCCTGTTAAAGTGGTTCTGATGGATCAGTCTGTTGTTTCCGGAGTGGGGAATATTTATTCTAATGAGGCTTGTTTTAATGCCAAAATTGATCCCAGAACTAAAGTAAGTAACTTAAGTAACTTACAATTTAAAAGATTACACTTAGGGGTACTTAAGTCTTTAAGAGATGGGATAGCACATGGAGGTTCAACCAGAGCCCATTTTCGAGACCCTGAAGGCCACAAGGGCTATTTTCTAGACTATGCCTATGTCTATGGCTTGGATAAACACCCCTGTAAAGTCTGTAAAACCATCATTAAAAAAATCCAACTGGGAGGTAGAGGCACTTATTATTGTTCTAACTGTCAGAAATAGTATAATGTGTTTATGGCAGAAAATCCATCACAACATGTGGAAAATCTCTCTCGAAGAAGATTTCTAAAAAATGTTGCTAAAGGGGCAGCAGTGGTAGGAGGTTTGGCAGTGGCAGCAAAAGTTCTCCCCCCGATTCTTTTTCCGGAAGGAATTTCTCCCGAGGACGGGGATAATTCTCCATCTACACCCCTGCCTGAAGGATTATCTGCAGATACACTTACTCAACAAGAGTTAGAAAAAGCTCATATTCGAATAATTCCAACACCGAAGGTAGCACTTTATTTGAGAAAAGGTATTTTTGATTTTCCTCTTTTTGAGTATGCAAGAAGAGGGGGATTAAAAGAGGTGGTAGTAGTTTTGGTTGATCACCCAAGTCTTAGCTGGAATGCGAGGGATAAATTACCAGAAGATATAAAGCCAATCTATGAGTCTGGTATTGTTAATCCGAGAGAAAAATCAGCACCTGAGTATAAATCTAAATTAAACCCACAACAACTAGAACAAGCTATCGTAAGTGAGTCGGAAAATACTACCAAAACTGGTACCATCATTAGGCTTGATTATCCTTATTGGTATGTCAATAGTTCACCTGTCAGTGACCTTCTAATGACAAAAGGTTTTTCAGGAGAAGCAAAGAGATTGAAGAGGGGAGCTAGACTACGAAGTAATTCAGAATTAATAAATAAGATATTTGTTTTTGTTGCTGTCGGAGGAAAACAAGAGCCCTCGCCTGACCAATCATACTTGTCGCCAGACCAGTTTAGCGAAATACCTGGAGCCCGTGGACCTAGCTTTTATGATGAAGGAACTTATAGATTTATCAAGCCTAATACTGCAGGTGTCATACTAAGGCACGAAAGCTCACATTACAGCTCCTCATCAACTAAACCAGAGTATTATGCGGATACAGAAATGTTTAAATTTATCACTCGTGCTTGGGAAAAGAAACAAAAAGGAGATACCAGCGGTTATGCTTTTGTTTTTGTTACAAATCAAGGATTAACCTTCACCAAAAAGCAAAACGGGCCAGAAGAACCAAACCAGTCAGTTTGAGAACCATTTACTAAACACCCCTGTAAAGTCTGTAAAACCATCATTAAAAAAATCTCCCTAGCCGGCCGGGGAACATATTATTGTGGAAGATGTCAAAAATAAACTGTTGTGGTGGTGGATTTTAGGTGATATAATATAAACATGGAGAAACAGGTTTTAAACTACAGAATTATTATTGAACCGGAAAAAATGGGCAAAAAGACTGTCTATAATGCCTATTGTCCAACATTGGGCATAGCAGATTACGGAGATTCAATTGATGGAGTTTTGAAAAGTATTAAAGATGGAATTGAATTGGCTTTGGAAAGTTTAGCAGAAGAAGGTAAAGAGATTCCTATTGATAATATTAGGGAGCAAACTGTCACTACAACCGAAGTAAGAGTGCCTGAAGGTGCCAGAATTGCTTTTGCATGAATAAACTCCCCCGCAATGTTAAACCTCAAAGACTGATTAAGTTCTTGGAGAAACTTGGATTCCAAAAAGGGAAAGGTAGAGGAAGTCACATAAGACTTACTCATTCAGACGGCAGATGGACACAAGTAGCAGTTCATCCGGGCCCAGTTCCACGGGGGACTTTAAGAAAAATCATCAGACAAGCAGAACTTACAGAAGAGCAGTTAAATAATTTAAAATAAAGGATATCCAACACACCTTCTTTACACCCCTGCAAGATTTGTGGAAAGTTGATTAAGAAAATCACTCTTGGCGGACGAGGAACATACTTTTGCCCACACTGCCAGAAATAACATTATCCCAGATTATTTAAACTGTACTTGAAGCGTGGTATTTAAGGCTGCTGCCAAACGTTTAAGAAAAGAAATAGAGGGACTTGTCCTAGCTTGTTCAACCCGGGAGATAACAGATTGGGTGGTATTCATTTTTTCAGCCAGATCCGCTTGGGTTATTTTTTTCTCTATCCTGGCACGAATAATTGCCCGGGCGATTTCAAACTCGGGTTGAGACTCGTCGTAAAGTCTTTTAAATTCAGGGTCTTTTAATAATTTTTGTTTATATGTGTTCCAACTGGTCATATAATACATATTATCGCAAATTTGCGATAAATGTCAATACCCCAAAAGTTAATTTTGGATTTTTCCCCTAAAATATTCCTGCAAACGCTCCTTTGCAATTCTAATTTCTTTGGTAGGTGTTTTTTGCTTCTTTTTCTTAAATCCATGGAGGAGGAGAAATATTTTTCCAGGAGTTGCCACATAGAATATACGGATGTTGTCTGATCCGAGAATGCGGTATTCCCACAAGTCGCTTCCAGTTAGCTTTTTAACATGCGGGTATCCGCCTTCCAGCCCAAATTCCTGCAATAATTCAATCGCGCGAGCCACTTTTAGCCTTGCTTTTGCTTCCAATGAATCAATAAACTTTTCAACTGGTTTCTCACTTCTTGCGGTTTCATATAGTTCAACCTTCCAAGCAGCATGCATAAGCCTATTTTAGCAAATTCTTAAAAAAATCTCCCTGGCCGGCCGGGGAACTTATTTTTGCGAACGCTGTCAAGCGTGAGCAAAATCAAGAAGGAAGCGCCATTGAACTTGTTCAAGGCGACTCTATCTTATTTTTACCCAAAATGCCAAGGTTGACGAACCCCCAAAAGTGATGTATATTAGTGATGTATATGCATCAACTACAGAGAACCCAAATTTATTTACCTGCTGATTTAAGGCGCGAAATAGACCGCCAGAGGGCATTAAATGGTGAAAGTTTAGCTGAATACACCCGTAAGGCTTTGGGTAATCGTGTGCAAAAAGGAAAAAAAGAAAGAGCCAATTTAAAGAAACTGGCCGATGAGGTAGTGGGTGCTGCTCGCGGCACCAGAACTAAAGAAGGGGTATTAAAATGGGAAAAAGAAATACGGCGTGATCGTAAATTAGCTGATCAACAGTGGATCAATCGATGGGACGAAGCGGTCAAAAAAAATGTATCTGCCTGACACCAATATTTTTATCAAAGCTATCCAGGGTTTTGAACCAGAGGCAACATTTCTTAAGAAAAATATTAAGCGCGGGAATATTGTTATTTCAGTAGTGGTGATTGGTGAGTTTTTCGCCAAATCTAATCCTGTGGAAGAAAATGCCTTTAATAATCTTTTAACTAAATTCAAAGTACTTGATATTGATGAAGATACTGCCAGAGAAGCCGGATTATATAGAAGAGGGATGTCCGAGAAAACAAAACAGGGATTATTGCTGGATTGTTTTCTGGCAGCCTAGGCCAAACTTAATCATTTAACTTTGGTGACCAATAATAAAGCCGACTTTCCCATGAAAGACATTGATGTCAAAAAGGTGTAAACTAACCTTTGGGTAATTATGGAACAAAAACCGTCCTTTGCCTCGGTTTTGGGGAACCGGGGATTTTTAAATTTGTGGATCAACCAGATCCTGGTCCAGCTTTCTTATAACTCCTTAAATTTTGCTCTCATCATTTGGGTTTTTAAGCTGACTGATTCCAGCATGGCAGTGGCTGTGCTGCTGCTTGCGGTTTACCTGCCGGCAGTTTTACTGGGTTTATTTACCGGAGTGTTAGTGGATTTGATTGACCGTAAAAAGATTATTATGTTGATTGATTTTTTCCTCTGTCTTTCCTTTTTTAGCCTGATTTTCCTTAAAGACAGCTACCCGGCTATTTTGGCTGTAGCTTTTTTTGTTAATGCCCTAGGCCAATTTTACGCTCCGGCAGAAGCATCAGCCATCCCCTTGATAGTCAAAAGACCACAGTTGTTAGTGGCCAATTCGTTTTTCTCCATCACTTTGTATTCCAGTTTCCTGCTGGGATTTGGTTTGGCCGGACCTTTTATTAACCATTTTGGCATAAATATGGTTTTTGTCGCGGGAGGAATATTTTTGGGCTTGGCATTTTTCCTTGCTTTTACCTTTCCCTCAATCCGGGCTAAACCTGATGAACAAGGCAAAAAACTGGTTTTGGCTTTGAAAAAAAGAGATTACCACAAAATTTGGGAGGTTGGTTTATATGAGATGGTAGAAACAGCAAATTTAATCAGAGGAAAATTGCCTGTTGCGTCCTCAATTCTCATTTTGGCAGGAGTGCAGATGGTTATAGGGGTTTTGGCAGTACTTATGCCGGGACTTCTGGAGAAATCTTTGCATATTAAAGCTACAGATGCTTCTTATGTTTTGGTTATCCCTTTGGGCCTTGGTATTATTTCAGGAGGATTAATTTTAAGCCGCATAGGATATCTTTTGGTACGGAGAAAACTGGTTGCAAAAGCAATTCTTTTTGGAGGATTGCTTTTTTTCCTGATCGGAATTGCTCCAATTATTTCTCCTGCCATAAAACATTTGCCCAGACCCATACCTTTGCCGTTTTTCTATCAGCCGCCGCTATCTGCTGTTGTAGCTTTTAGTTCGTTTTTATTGGGGTTGGTGATGGTATCTATTTTGGTGCCGTCTCAAACAGTTTTACAGGAAAATACGCCGGCAGGCGGCAGGGGAAAAGTTTTTTCGGTTTTGGGAGTAATCATGGCAGGACTGTCTTTGATACCTGTTTTGCTGTCAGGTATTCTGGCTGATATTTTTGGGACAGCGCCGATTTTTATAGCATTAGGGGTTGTCATATTACTGGTGGGACTGTTTGGACTTAAACCAAGTTTGTTTTTTCCAGGTAAAAGCCTATCTTTTAAAGTAAGGGAATTTTTAGGATTAGGGCATTGGGAAGGGAAGTAGATGTTTCTCAAGCAACTAAATTTAATTAATTTCAGGAATTACGGAAAACTAGATTTACAGTTTGACGAGCGTCCCACCATTTTTGTAGGCAATAATGCTGCTGGAAAATCCAACCTGTTGGAAGCGGTCTATTTTTTATCAACCACTAAATCAGGCAGGGTAGATGAAGAAACGGAACTCATTAAGCAAGGAGAAAATGCGGCCTTAGTCACAGGATTGATTCAGGAAACTAAATTAGAAATAAATATGCAAATGATAGATGAAAAATTGCATAAAAGAGTCAAAGTTAATGGGGTACCACGCAGGGTGGTGGATTATATTGGTAATTTGCCGGTGGTACTATTTTCTCCTTCAGATATCAATATGGTCACAGGCAGTCCAAGTCTGCGGAGATGGCATCTGGATTTAAGTTTAGCCCAAGTTGATTCCCATTATAAGAAATCTTTAACTCTGTATGAACAGGTTTTAGTAAGCAGGAATAGGGTTTTAAAAAGAATCAGGGAAGGGCAGGGAAAAGTTGATGAGTTGGACTATTGGACAAATGAGCTGATTAAATATGCCAAAGTAGTATCAGACGCTAGAATTGCTTTTCTGGAATCAATGAATAATTTTGAGAGTCCTTTGGGTAAATTCATTTTTGAGTATAAGCAGAGTTTATTAAATAAAGAGAGATTAGCAGAATATAATGGTAGGGAAGTGGCTGCTGCAGTAACCCTAATTGGTCCTCATCGAGATGATTTTGTACTCAATCTGAATAATCGAAATTTGGCTTATTTTGGTTCCCGAGGTGAACAGAGAACAGCCACTTTGGCTTTTAAGCTGGCTACTTTGGAATATATGGCTCTCTCATTGGGCAAAAGGCCGATTTTACTGCTGGATGATGTTTTTTCAGAGCTGGATGCTAACCACAGGGCTCATGTGGTGGAGGTAGTCTCCCGCCAACAAACCATTATTGCCACAGTGGAACTGGAAAACCTCCCCAAATCTTTCCTAAATTCCTCCAGGATTTTAAGGGTGGAGGAGGGAGTTGTAAGGCTATAGGATTATTGATATAATTAAAATCATGATTGTTTTGGAACTAGAGCAACAAAGATTTATTAGAGTTGGTGCTGCTCAGGTGGAGCAGGTAGATGATCCGGAAAAAAACTTGGGGACTATAGTGGGGATGATGAAAATTTGGACCCCTTATGCGGATATCCTGTGTTTTCCGGAAATTTCCTTGTCGGGTCAAGCCAAAGACCGAGATTTAACAGATCTTCATGAAGAAATTAAAAGACAAGCCAGAAACACTAATCTATGGGTGGTTTACGGGGCTTATACCAGACGGGGTGATCAAATTTTTAATGAGGCCTACATTGTTGATAATAAGGGGAGTCTTCGTTTAACCTGTCAAAAGCAAAATCCATGGAGGGATGAGAAAGGGGTTACAGCCGGCAGCGAATCATCAGTAATTCACACCGAATTGGGTAATTTGGGAGTGGTGATTTGCTGGGATCTGGCCAGACCGGAAAATTTAAGAAGATTAGTTGCCCAAGGAGCGGAAATTGTTTTTTGTCCGTCTTATTGGTATGTCGGGAGGGAATTTGACGCCACTGATGTTATTGATAAATTGCCTTCAGCTACTGCTTTTCAAAATCAAGTTTATCTTGTGTATTGCGATGCCTACACTCAAAATGGAGAAACAGCCGGTTTAAGTAAGATTTGCTCACCCACATATGTACTGGTAGCTGCCAGACCAGACAGAGAAGAAACCATTACTGCTAGGCTGGATCGGGAAAAACTTTGGCAAAGCAGAAAAATCTTTGACTGCTGGTAAGTTTAACCTGAAGTGGTCTGCCTACACAACTTGTTGATTTTTCCAAGGTAAAGGTTTATATTGACAATTAGCTTTCTAAGCTAAGGAGGTATATGGAAAGAGCTCGCGATGGGGGACGCGAGCGGGCAATCATTACAACAGGGGGAACAAGAGAACCTGTTGATGATGTCCGCTTTATCACTAATTTTGCGACTGGAAAGTTCGGGTATGAGATAGCCAGACAAATGGTTGCCCATGGCTATAATGTGACTGTTTTATGCCCAAGGGAGGTACCAGCCCTTGCAGGCTTAGAACTTCCTGGAGTTAAACATGTAAACTTCACAAACGCTAAAAGCTTACAACAGGCATTACTTGGGCAGGAAGCCCCGGACATCATCTTTCATGCTGCAGCGGTGGCTGATTTTAGACCAAAAGAGGTTGCTCGTGGAAAAATTCCTTCTTCAGAAGAGGAGATCACCATAACTTTAGTAAGAAATCCCAAAATTCTCGACGAGCTACGCGGCAGATTCGGGCAGACTGCGTTTCTAATTGGTTTTAAACTTTTATCTGGAGTTTCTCATGGGGAACTTGTTGGAGCAGCGCTAGAGCAAAATAGAAGGGCCCATCTGAATCTTACGGTTGCTAATGATTTACATGAGCTAACAGGCGGATTTCATCCAGTTGTTTTAGTAACCGCCGAAGGAGGGGCTATCGATTTGATGGGAAGACGGGAAGAAGTTGCCGCTAATCTTGTCGAATTTGTCAAAAAAAGATCAAGAGTTACTTGGTACCATACTGAAGCAGATTCACATTTGCCAGAACCACCGGAGGAAGAGCAGAAAAGATTTGCTGCGTTGCTTCAATTTGCCCAAAAGTCGCACCTTTTATATGATACATCGGGTAATGTCTCTCTAAGATTTGGGGATTTTATGATTGTTACTCCAAGGCAAGTGGATAAAAGTGTGGCGGAGTCGGAAGAAGCCTGCGTTGCATGTGCAGATCAGAGCAATAATGTTGTTTTCTATAGAGGAGGATTTAAATCGTCTATCGATACTGGTGTTAATGATGCTTTATATTGTCAATTTCCTAGGATAAAAGCTATGCTGCATTTTCATAATCCTTGGGGTTTAGCTTTAAATGTGACATCTTTTCCTTATCCTTGCGGAGTGAAAGAAGAGGCGCAGGAAATTCAAAGACAACTTGGTGACAATCGGGACAGAGATAATTTTGCTGTCGAATTATTACACCACGGTTTTCTTTTAGGTTTGTCGGAAGCTGGTTTAGAACGACTTCAAGATGGGTGGGACCACGCAGTTGGAGAATTTAGGGATCATTTGGCTGCTGTCAACCAACAAGCATCTTTTGAGCCGGCAAAATTAAAACCAGTCTTTTGGGATACTGAAATCGTTGGTGTGGTAATGGAAAATCCGGATGGTGGTGTTGTTTATCTTAGAGAAAACGCAAGAGGTAAGGGCGTAGGCAGAAAGGTGGCGGAACAATTAATCGAGCGGCGATTACCTGTTAAAACAATGGATGAATGCAATGTAGTTGAGTTTTATACGAGATTTGGATTTACCGGAGAAAAAGATTCACAGACCGGTCTCTATACTTTGTATCCTCCAAGGATCACCAGTTCCGACCAGCTTTTTAATAGAATTTCTGAGTGGAGAGTTAAATAATAGCTACAGTAGAACTGGAAAACCTCCCCAAATCTTTCCTAAATTCCTCCAGGATTTTAAGAGTAGAAGAAGGAGAGGTTAAAGAAACATAACATTATTGACACGGCCGCTGAATTAATGTTAGGTGACTTGGTTCACCGCTTTTTTCTTTGCAGCATGGTAGGGAGGGCCATGAGGACAATAGTAAGAGCGAAAATTGCCAATATTAAATATACAAGTAATGTATTATCCATGTTATCTCCTAAACCATAGGCTAATTAGCCAAAAAATAATTGATGCTACTGAACCTAATAATATCTTAGTTAGGTTAAATTTGTCAAGCGCTGCTGGTAATATTACAGAGGCTACAGCTACTAAAGCCAAATCAGATGCTATATCAGAAAGCTTATCTAATTGTTTTTTGTTAAGTTTTGCAATCCTCATTTTTTAACTCCCCAACGGGAGGCGAGACGGGAGAGTTCGTAGGTGATGAAAACAGCAAAAGCGGTGATGATTAAAGCATAGATCAATTTGGAAATGGCTCCTGACTGGTCAGGAAAAATAGTTTGAATATATTCTTTAACAAAAGTTTGTATAGCTTCGTTCCAGGCTAAAGCTGCCACCAGACCAAAACCCGAGGTGGATAAAGTTACCAGTTGCTGAATTAGTTCTTTGTGGAAAGACCGTTCTTCCTCTTTTTTAGTTGCCATATTGACATTTTACATAAATAATTTTAAACTAGCAAATAATTTATGTTAAGACTGGTTAAGATTTATCAGTTAAATAGAATTTGAAATTCCGCCTGTGAGGCGGATTTTTTTTGAAAAAATGTATAACTTTAAAGGACGGGACATAATAGATATTAATGATTTTTCCAAAGAGGAATTGCTTTTTATTTTAAAAACAGCCAAAAAATTTGATCCGCAGTATGTTAAAAGAGATAGATCCAACTATACAATAGCCCAAGGTAAAATCGCGGCGTTACTTTTTTTTGAACCATCCACCCGGACAGAACAATCTTTTAAATCGGCAGCTCAAAAAATAGGCATGGGCATTATTGGTTTTGACGACCCGGAAGCCACCAGTATTCATAAGGGAGAATCTTTTTCCGATACTGTGAGAATTATGAATTCATATGCGGATGTTTTGGTAATGAGGCATCCTGAATCAGGCGCTGCCAAAAAAGCAGCAGATGTGGCAGATATTCCGGTGATTAATGCCGGTGACGGGGCTAACCAGCATCCTACTCAGACTATGTTGGATCTTTATACCATAATGAAGGAAGCTGGGCATTTGGACGGGATTACTGTTGCTCTGATGGGGGATTTAAAATATGGCCGGACAGTTCATGCGCTATCTTTGGCCTTATCGCATTTTAAAGTCAAGCAAATTTTTATTTCTCACTCCACACTTTCGATGCCTGATGAATTTTTGCAGATTCTGGATCAAAGGAAGGTAATCTATGAGCAATTTGATCATCTGCCTGATAATTTGCAGGCTGATTTTCTCTATCAAACAAGAGTGCAAAAAGAAAGATTTAAAGATCTAAATGAGTACAAAAAAGTAAAAGACAAATTTATCTTGGATGCTTCTTTTAAAAAATATTTGGACAAAGGAGTGAAATTAATGCATCCTTTACCCCGTATCAACGAGGTTGATCCAAGTTTGGATTCTCATCCCAATGCTATTTATTTTTCTCAAGCCAGAAACGGGTTGTATATTAGGGAAGCCTTGCTGGGATTGGTATTGGGAAGAATTGACCCGCCTGTGGCGAGGTCATCCTGAGGAGTGAAGCGACGAAGGATCTCTATTATGACAGGTAAACTGATTCTGTCCGATGGGACAGTTTTTTTAGGACAAAGTTTTGGGGCTGCTTTTTCCACCTCGGGGGAGGTGGTTTTTAATACCGGCATGGTAGGGTATCCTGAATCGCTAACAGATCCTTCTTACTACGGCCAGATCCTGGTGTTGACTTACCCGCTGCAGGGAAATTACGGAGTGCCCCAAAAGCGCTTTTGGGAGTCGGAAAGAATTCAAGTTAAAGGTTTGATTGTGCAAAATTATCTTGATAATCCATCCCATTTTGAAAGCCAAAAAACTTTGGGTCAGTGGTTAAAAGAAGAAGGAGTACCTGCGTTACAAGGGATAGATACTAGAGCGCTGACCATTAAATTACGGGAGCATGGGGTGATGCTTGGTAGAGTAGAAGTTAAAAGTCAAAAGTTAAAAGTCAAAAGTAGCGGGATTTATGATCCAAATTCGGAAAATCTTTTGCCTTATGTAAGTACTGACAAAGTACTGACATATGGGCATGGGAATAAGCATATTATTCTAATTGATTGTGGAGTTAAGGAAAATATTATCAGAAGTTTCGTTAAAAGAGGTGTACGGGTAACACGGATGCCGTGGGATTCTGACCCGTTACAGGCAAAATTTGATTTTGACGGGATATTTATTTCAAATGGACCCGGTGATCCAAAACAAGCAAAGCAAACTATTCAGAATGTTAAGGTTTTGCTTGACAAAAATATTCCCACTTTTGGCATTTGTCTGGGAAGCCAGATTTTGGCTTTGGCTGCAGGTGGAAATACTTACAAATTAAAATTCGGCCACAGAGGCCAGAATCAACCAGTACTAGATCAAAATAGCAAAAAAGCCATTATTACATCTCAAAATCATGGCTTTGCTGTTGATATGAAAAGTTTGGGTTCTGATTGGAAAGATTGGTTTGTGAATTTAAATGATGGGACAAATGAGGGCATAAGACACAGAAGCAAGCCTTTTATGGCAGTACAATTTCATCCTGAAGCCAGTCCGGGACCAACAGATGCAAGTTATTTGTTTGATGAATTTTTGGATTATTTATGAAAAAAGTTTTAGTTTTAGGATCAGGCGCTTTGAAAATAGGTGAGGCCGGAGAGTTTGATTACTCCGGTTCACAAGCCTTAAAAGCCTTAAAAGAAGACCTGCCTGTCGGCAGGCAGGAAATTCAGGCTGTTTTAATTAATCCCAACATTGCGACTATTCAAACCTCAAAAGATTTGGCAGAAAAAATTTATTTTTTGCCTGTTACTCCGTATTTTGTTGAACAAGTAATTAAAAAAGAGCGCCCTGATGGAATTTTTTTAAGCTTTGGAGGTCAAACAGCCTTAAATTGCGGTTTGGAACTTGAAAAATCAGGAATATTTAAAAAATATAAGGTGGTGGTTTTGGGAACAAGCGTTAAAACAATTCAGATCACAGAAGACAGGGAACTTTTTGCTAATAGTTTGGATAAAATTAGTATTAAAACTCCCAAAGGTGGTTTTGCTAAAACTGCTAAAGAGGCAGAAAAAATTGCCTTAAAGTTAGGTTTTCCCCTACTTATCAGGTCTGGTTTTTCTCTTGGAGGATTAGGTTCAGGAGTAGTTAGCAATATTGAAGAACTAAATAAGATGGCAGAGAACGCGTTAAAGCATGCTCCGCAAATAGCTGTTGAAGAATATCTTAAACACTGGAAAGAAATTGAATATGAAGTTGTCAGAGACAAAAGTAGCAATAAAATTACTGTCTGCAATATGGAAAATATGGATCCTTTGGGAATTCATACAGGTGAAAGTATTGTGGTGGCGCCTTCCCAAACTTTAAATAATTATCAATATCACATGCTGCGTAAGATTTCTTTGCAGGTGATTGAGCATTTGGGGATTGTGGGGGAGTGTAATATCCAGTTTGCCTTAAATCCTAAAAATAACGATTACCGGGTGATAGAGGTTAATGCCAGATTATCCCGATCTTCGGCTCTTGCTTCCAAAGCTACCGGTTATCCGCTGGCTTACATTGCTGCCAAACTGGCTTTGGGTTATACCCTACCTGAACTTAAAAATTCCGTGACTAAATCCACCAGCGCTTTTTTTGAACCAAGCCTTGATTATCTGGTAGTGAAAATCCCCCGATGGGATTTGCAAAAATTTGCAGGAGGCAAAGACGAAATTGGTTCGGAAATGAAAAGTGTGGGTGAGGTAATGGCAATAGGTAGGAGTTTTCCCGAAGCTTTGCAAAAAGCCATCAGGATGCTGGAAACCGGTCAAGATGGACTGCTGGGGAATGAGATAGATGAGACGAAACTTTTGCCAACCACAGAGAGACTATTTGTGATTGCTCAAAGATTCTCCAAAGGGGAGTTGGTTGAGAGTATTTATAAAGCCACAGGTATTGATCCCTGGTTTTTGCATCAGATCAAGGAGATGATTGAGTTTGAAGGTAGCTTGCAGTCTTCAGCTTTCAGCTATCAGACTATCGCAAAAGCTAAAAAATTGGGGTTTTCAGATAAACTTTTGGCTAAAGCACTCAAGAAATCAGAAGATGAAATTAGAAAGTTTAGAAAAAAGCAGGGGATTTTGCCCAAAGTTAAACACATTGATACTTTAGCAGGGGAATTTCCGGCCAGGACTAATTATTTGTATTTGACATACCATGGGGAAGAGTCAGAGAGTCAAAGAGTCAGAGAGTCAAAGAAGAAAAAAGCAATAGTTTTGGGATCGGGGCCCTACAGGATTGGATCTTCTGTGGAATTTGACTGGTGTTCGGTGACTGCTGCCAAAACTTTAAGGGCAGAGGGTTTGGAAACTATTATTATAAATTGCAATCCGGAAACTGTTTCCACTGATTATGACTCTGCAGATAAGTTATATTTTGAGGAACTGACTTTTGAAAGGGTAAGTGATATTTATGAGATAGAGGAATCAGCCAGTTTAGTTTTGGGCTTTGGCGGCCAGACTCCCAATAACCTGGCCATGAGTTGTTTTAAGGCAGGATATAAGACTTTGGGGACTTTGCCGGAAAGTATTGATAGAGCAGAAAACAGGCACAAATTTTCCAACATTCTGGATAAATTAAATATTGATCAGCCTCGCTGGCAAAATGTCAGAAATACCAAAGAGGCAACTGCATTTGCCAAAAAAATCAATTATCCGGTTTTAATAAGGCCTTCGTATGTTCTTTCAGGTTCGGCCATGAATGTGGCTTTTAGCCTATCAGAACTTAAAAAATACTTAAAACAGGCCAGTGATGTCTCGAGCGTACATCCGGTGGTAATTTCCAAATTTGTGGAAGGGGCTAAAGAAATCGAGATAGACGGGGTGGGACAAAAGGGTGAGCTTTTGATCTATGCCATATCCGAACATGTTGAAAACGCCGGAGTGCATTCGGGTGATGCCACGATTGTCCTGCCGCCCCAGAGGCTATTCCTCCAAACAATCAGGCAAATCAAAGACGCCACCAAAAAAATTCTCAAGGAGCTAAAAATCAGCGGGCCTTTTAACATTCAATTTTTGGCCAAAGATAACAGGATTTCAGTGATAGAACTTAATCTTCGCGCCTCCCGCTCTTTCCCGTTTGTTTCCAAAGTCACAGGTTATAATTTTGTGGAAATGGCTACCAAAGTGATGTTGGGAGAAAAGTTAGCAGGCGATTTTAAAACTCTTGATCTGGATTATGTAGGGGTCAAGGCTCCCCAGTTTTCTTTTAGTAGAATCAAAGGAGCAGATCCAAGATTGCGGGTTGAGATGTCTTCCACTGGAGAAGTGGCCTGCTTTGGCGATGATCTGCAGGAAGCCTATTTAAAAGCGCTTTTGTCTGTTGGATTTAAATTACCCAAAAAATCAGTATATTTGAGTTTGGGTGGTGAAAAAAATAAACTGGAATTTATTCCGTTTGCCAAAATTTTATCTGAAATGGGCTTAATAATTTATGCTACAGAACATACTTCAAAAGTTTTGAAAAAACATGGCATAAAAAATACCAGAGTTTTTAAAATATCGGAAAAAGTTCATCCTTCAGTGTTGGATCTTTTGCAAAAAGGCAAAATAGATTTGGCAATAAATATATCCATGCCCAGATCTGATCAGGGGGAGACAGATGGGTTTTTAATAAGAAGAAATTGTATTGATTTGGGAATTCCTTTAATTACCAATCTGCAGGCAGCAGAGCTGTTAGTTTCTGCCCTATCTTCCAAAAAAATGTCTGATTTGCAAATTAAAAGTTGGGATGAATATGTAAGCTAGTTTTTTTGCGGGGAAAGTGCAATAATTGAGGAAATGTTCATCCCTAAATACACAATTACAAATAAAATTCTAAAAGACATTGGCATTGTTGAGGCCTCCCGTGAGGTGATCATGCATGCCCCCTTAATACCTGCCTGGGAGGCTAAATTCAGAAAAGAAGCTATTGAGCGGACTATCCATCATGGAACCCACTTGGAAGGAAATCAGCTGTCTGAGGAAGAAGTCAAAGATGTGCTGGATGGCCATGAAGTGGTAGCCAGGGATCGCGATGTGCAGGAGGTATTAAATTACCGCAATGTTTTAAAGTTTATAGATGGGGTGGCTACGCAGATCGGTTCATCCGGAAATTACAATTTTACCATTGAAACTATTTTGGAAATTCACAAATTAACAACTGAAAAAATCCTGCCTGAAGGTTCAACAGGCAAGTTTAGGGTTAGACAGGTGGTTGTTAAAAATACCAAAACAGGAGAGATAAGCTATACACCCCCACCGGCTGTTGAAGTACCTTATCTGATAGAGGATTTGGTCAACTGGATCAATTCTGATGAAGGAAAATCTGTTCAGCCAGTTATTAAAGCAGGAATTATTCATTATGAAATTGCCAGGATCCACCCTTTTGTTGACGGAAACGGCAGGGTGGCGCGGGCTGTTGCTACTTTACTTATGTTTTTGGATAACTATGACATCAGGAAGTTTTTTTCTTTTGAAGAATATTTTGATGAAAATCCCATGGACTATTATTTAACACTTCAAGCAGTATCAAACCAGCTCGTACTAGATACACACGAGCGGGATTTAACCCCTTGGCTGGAGTATTTTACCGAAGGCGTGGCCATTGAACTAAACAGGGTTAAGGAAAAAGTGCAAAGGATTTCTGTTGATGCAAGGGTTAAAGATAGGTTGGGGGAACAAGTGGTTTTGAATGAACGGCAGATGATGATTATGGAGTATTTGCACAGGCATAACGGCATGAGTAACAGGGATTTTAGAAAAATTTTCCCTGATTTTTCCGATGATACGGTTTTGCGCGAGCTTAAATTCCTGCGCCAAAAAGGTTTGGTTAAAAAAGCCGGCGGCACCAAAAAAGCCCAATATGTATTAAAATGATCATTGACAGATGTGTTAAATTTTGTTAAAGTTTAACAAACTATGCAAGTTACTACTACTATCTCATTTCCTAAAAATCTAGCTCTGGAGATGGAAAAACAGATAAACGAGGGCAAATTTACCTCCAGATCTGAATTTATCCGCTCTGCTGTTAGAACTTACCTACTTTTTCAAAAAGGAGAACTTTCCTGGGAAATTCTGGCAACCCCTTTCCGCACTTTTGCCAAACAAACAAAGATGACAGAAGAAGATATTTTGGAAGTAGTGGAGAGAGGTAGAATTGGCAAGAATAAAAAGAGTGGTAATTGATACTAATGTCTGGCTTTCAGCGCTTTATTTTTCCGGTAAACCCGCACAGGTAGTTAATCTTATTGAGGACAAGAAAATGATTTCTATTATCTCTGGTTTTATTCTGCAAGAAATTAAAGAAAAAATGGTAATTAATTTTGATACTCCTGTATATGCAGCCAATGCGACCATATCTTATATTTCTTCTTTATCTGAAGTAGCTTCCTTAAAAGGAGTGGATTTTGACCTTCGTGATTCTGATGATAATCAAGTTTTAGAAACAGCAGTAGTGGGTAAATGCGATTTTCTAATAACAGGAGATAGGGATTTGTTAAGCTTAGAAAAATATAATCAGGTGAAAATGATCACCCCTGCTCAATTTTTAGCCAATTTTAAGATATAAAATCTATTGTGTAGAGAAAAACCTGCAGGAGAATTTAAAAAAGGCAATTAAGGTTTGATAGCAATAGCGTCTGCTGCCGAGAAAACTTCTAGAAGAAGAGGCTTTTTATTTTGAGGATCAAACGGGGGCTTAGAAAGATCTGTTAGTGGTTGCATTTCTGCATAGGCCGGTAGGTTTTCGTGACCAACGGTTAATCTGAATACAGGCATTTTATTATGAGTTAGGACTAATTGAGCTGCTTCATTTATTATTCCAGAAGGCTGTGATGAACATTCTGCTATCACCTGTGTTCCTTCCAATCTGAGTCTAGGTTCAGGTGCTACCCAGATAAGCATGTTTAAACCATTGCCACTACAGCCGATCCAACCTAAACGCTCAGCGCCTGGCCTTATTGCTAATCTTTCTTTTAGTGGGATTTCAATAGGAGGATCAACCTCCCAGTTAGCAAAAGAATTAGTCATAAAACTATTCTACAATAGGATTATATTTATTACAATCCACGGAGTCTGGTTAAAAGGAGAAAATAGTGTTAAAATGAAGCTGTGGAATTTGGTAAACTGGCAGAGTATTTTACAGCCTTTCTTTTATTTCGGCAATGGTTAGCCTTTCCTTATTTTGCAATCGCCTGATCTTTTTGACTTGTTCAACCATTGACGGTTCGTATAATTGATAACCTCCTTGCGAACGGTTTTTAACTTGCAGCAAGCCCTTTTGTGTCCAAAATCGCAATGTGTGAATAGTTTCACCTGCTATTTTTGCCAATTCGCCAATTTTAAGAAGTTTACTGGTTTGAGCGGGGGATAAACCGGCCATTATGGGTTTTCCTTGTCCGGCGCTTAAGTATGCGTCAAGTGAACGCCCAGCAGCTTCCTCAACCAAATCGTAGAATGGTTTAAGATTATTTTGCTTTTGTGCCATTTCAAAAGTAGCAAGGTAAGCTATCCTATCCTCGTTTCTTATTACAGCCATGGGATAACCGTACATAAATAAAATTAAGTTCATCAGTAAGCGGGCAGTCCTACCGTTTCCGTCAATAAAAGGGTGAATACTGACGAACTTAAAGTGAGCGTCGGCGGCTATCCTTACCGGGTGCTCATCTTGCGTGCCATGCAACCAACTTATAAGCTCCTGCATGGAGTAGGGAACTGCATTAGGTCGGGGGAACTCTGTATCTGAACCGCGTATAAATACGTCTGTCGTGCGGTATTTGCCAGCCCACTTGTCATCAATACCATCCAAAATTATTTTATGGATAGCCTTAATATCCTCCCCGGTTATGAATTGGTGTCCTTTGCGTAGCTTGGCAAGTTTCTTGATAAACTCAATCGCTTTAGCGTGGTTGATTGCTTCTAACTGGTCTTTGAGCGGTTTTCCGCTTATAACAGCGGCTGTGCCGCGCTCAATGACCTCTGCTGTTTCAATGCGGGACAGGGTATTGCCCTCAATGGCGTTAGAGGAGTAGGTAAGCTCAACCTTAAACCATTCCTCCAGGTTTTGAACCAGTTCCGGCGGTAATGGGCGCAACTTATCAAGCTGTGCTTTCTTTTTTATTAATTGTTTTAATTTGTCGTTCATAGTAAAGTATAAAGCAACGCTTTATGCTTATTACTATACCGGATTAAATGGGGTTTGTCAAGTGGTTGGGTTAGTGTTAAAATGAAGCTGTGGAATTTGCTAAACTGGCAGAGTATTTTGAAAAGCTGGAAGAGACTTCTTCAAGACTTGCTTTAATTGATATCCTGTGTGACTTATTCTCCCAGGTTAAAAAAGAAGAAATAGCTCAAGTTTGTTATTTACTTCAAGGCAGGGTAGCCCCATTTTATGAACCGATTGAACTGGGGATGAGTGAGAAGTTAGTTGCTGCTGCTTTGGCCAGAGCCTATGGATCCAGCAAAGAAGATATCCTCAAACTTTACGGAAAATTGGGGGATATGGGGTTAGCTGCGCAGCAGCAAAGTTCAAAGTTCAAAGTTCAAAGTTCAAAGTTATCAGTTACAGAAATTTTTACTACATTAGTGCAGATTGCTAAAACCAGTGGCGAAGGAACTGTTGAGAAAAAAGTGTCTGCTTTGGCCGGACTTTTGCAAAAAGTTGATCCTATTTCTGCTAAACATCTGGTCAGGGTGCCTTTGGGGGTATCCCGTTTGGGCATTGGTGACCCGACTATTTTGGATGCATTTGCTAAATTAAAGCTGGGGGACAGATCTAAAAGAAAACTTTTGGAAGGAGCGTATAACCGGGTGTCTGATTTGGGCTTAATAGGTGAGACTTTATGGGAAAAAGGTCTGAAGGGAGTAGAGGGACTGCAGGTGCAAGTGGGCAGGCCAATTAGATCACAGCTGGCTGAGCGATTGCCCACTGCTGAAAAAGTAATCGAGAAAATGGTTAAAGTTAACGCGCAAAAAAAATTAGATGGATTCAGGGTGCAAATACATAAAGATAGGGAAAATATCCGGCTTTTTTCGAGGAATTTAGAAGAAACTACTCCTATGTTCCCGGAGATTGTGGCATCTGCCCAAAAACAAATCAAGGCCAAAACCGCTATTTTAGATTGTGAGGCTATTGGCTTTAATCCCATATCCGAGGAATTTTTGCCCTTTCAGGAAACCACCCAAAGACGCAGAAAATACGGCATTGTTGAAATGGCTAAAAAAATTCCCCTCAAAGCTTTTTGTTTTGACATTTTGTATAAAGACGGCAAATCATTAATAGATCAGGAATTAGGGACTAGGTTAGAGGAATTAGAAAAGACAATTGATAATGGCGAAACTATTTTAATAGAAAAAGGGGAAATTGTAGATGATGCAGGGAAGCTGCAAATAATACTGGATGAGGCTATTTCAATAGGTCTAGAGGGTTTAGTGGTAAAACGGCCGGATTCAAAATATGAGGCAGGGGCCAGGAATTTTAACTGGGTGAAGTTAAAAAGGCATAGTTCAGGGGAACTGCAGGATACCATTGACTGCGTGATTTTGGGATATATTTTTGGCAAAGGCAAAAGAGTTTCTTTTGGGGCCGGGGCCTTACTGGTGGGGGTTTATGATGATAAAAAAGATGAGTTCGTGACTGTTTCTAAAATAGGCACGGGGTTAACTGATGAGGAATGGAGAAGTATTGAAGTAAAAAGTAAAAACTTAAAAGTAAAAAATAAGCCGGCAAGGGTGAACTCGAAAATTACTCCCAGCGTGTGGGTGGAGCCAAAAATTGTGATTGAAGTATTGGCAGATGAGATTACCAAAAGCCCGCTGCACACAGCCGGTTTGGCTTTGCGTTTTCCCAGATTAATTAAATTTAGGGAGGCCGACAAAAAAGCAGAAGATGCAACAACCTTAAAAGAACTGATGGAAATGTATAAACAACAGTTTAAAAAATAAACTTTGAAAACGACTCAGGATTAGTATATTTAAAAACTGATATAATATGTTTAGAGTGACATTGAGTAGGGAGCGTATGGAAGAATCAGAAGCAGTCAATTCATTACTGAAAAATAAGTACAATCTTCATATTTCTTCAGAGGTAGGCACTGCTGCAAAACGCACCAAGATGCGAACTGGAGAAAGAGTTCCCCAGAATCCTTTAGATAGAATACAAAATTACCTAAACCGCTTTCATGACATTTTAGACCAGGATACTTCTGACAAAAGAGAACATGTTTTGGATTTAATAAAATGGCGTTTCCATAGAAAATATGTCATCAAGCCTAATGAAATACCGGAAGATTATTTTGAAAATCAAAGAAGGCTGGCAAGAGAACAAGGTCATGGAGATATTCAGATTGATGCGCAAACAAGAAAACAATTAACAGAAGTAATCATCGCAGATCAAACATCAAGCCTTGATAAATGGATGGATTATCTCTCTTCCCCTGATGCGCCATATTCTGATGGACTTAAATACTGGATTTTAAGAAGTGTTGTGGATATGGCTGAATATGATAAAGACAGAAAAGCCTATCCTCAAAGATCTAAAGGCACTACCAAACCATTCCCTGATTTAGATCGAGAAGCTCTTGCATATGTAGATGATGCCATTAAGAAAAAATACCAAAGCAAACAGTAGAGGAAAGAGCAGCCGAAGCACGGCAGATAGAACAGGAAGAAAAAGATCTTACTTCCGAAGAAAGTCAGCAACGCGCAGCTGACAGAAAAGAATTTGGCAAACTTCTTCAAACGGAGAATTTTGCTAGGTTGTATGCTTGGGCTATTGAAAAGGTTACTCCTGCAACAGAAGAAGAGCTTTCCGGAATAGGTGGTCACTGGGTGAAGTATACACAAGGTTCTGATGTTATGCCACTCGTACAATCCTTGCAGGGACATGGCACTGGTTGGTGTACTGCCGGAGTGTCTACTGCAAAGATACATCTTCAGGGTGGAGATTTTTATGTTTACTATTCTATGGATAAAAGTGGTAAACCCACTGTACCAAGAGCTGCTATCAGAATGGAAGAAAATAGGATTGCTGAAGTAAGGGGAATTGCCCCGGAGCAAAACCTAGATACAGGAGCAGTAGCTATTGTGGAAGGAAAATTAAAAGAATTTCCTGATGGGACTTCTTATCAAAAAAGAGTATCGGATATGCGAAGGCTAACAAATATTGAAAACCAAATAAAAGAAGGTCATAGTCCTACAGGTGAAGATTTGGCATTTCTTTATGAAATAAATGCTCCTATTGAAGGTTTTGGATATAGTAAAGATCCGCGTATTGGAGAGATAAGGTCACAAAGAAATTCAGAAGAAGATATGCCAATCGTCTTTGGCTGCTCAAGAGATCAAATTGCTAAGAGTGTTAGGGAAATTAAAGCAGATACAAAGGCCTATGTAGGACCTCTGCAAACAGGTATTTTTGACAGATTAAAGGGTATTGAACATGTCTATACTTCCTTTCCTGAAGGGAAAATAAGAAGACAAACAGTTGAGATTGGTGGAAAATCAAAGGATCAACTAAAAGCTGAGCTTAAGCAAGCTGGTATAAACATAAGCTCATATGTAGATGATATGCTTGAAAGTCCGGATTTTACTACTCTTAAAGCCCCAGAGGGATTAGATACAGTAAGATTAAAGGTTGGAGATTTAGGTTTAACAGGTGCTCCCACAACTGATCAGGTTTACGCAAAAGCCAAAGAGTTAGGGTTGGAGCTTTGCCCTGCTGAAGTTGGTCCTCACCTTAGGTTAAAAGATACGAATCAACCCTTAGGAGAATGGTACTGGATTGCAATGAAACAAATTACTTCCCGTCTTGGCGATCCGCGCGTGTTCGATCTGGCGCGCGATGAGGGCGGAGTGTGGCTGAACTACTCTTGGGCTAGGCCTGACTCTGCGTGGCGTCCCAGCCGTGAGTTTGTCTTCGGTCTCCGCAAGTCAGTTGAAACTCAAAACACTCCGACCCCTGGACTCTTTGACAGAATTTTCAGACGTTGATGCTTTGGCTGCTTGACCCTTGGCTTTCCCGCGGAGCGGTCGATACAAATTTTTAAATTCACAGCTTATAAATCTTCATAATGATATACTCATATTAGATTGGTTATATTGAACGGCTAAGGTTTTTCAAGACCTTTCCGGCAGATACAAATTGAGAATATGCAAGGTTATGGCTTTGTATAGAGTGATTAGTATTTTGCCTATAAAAAAAGAATATACTTGGTGTGGTGTGCTGGTGGATTTTATATCCCAAAGAAAATACAGCCATGTGTCTTATGCTAAACATATTACACAGGCAGTGAAACAGATGGCACATCATACTTAACTAACCGTAATGGCAATCCGAACGTGTTCAATCTGGAACGCAATGAGGACGGAATGTGGCTGAACAACAATTGGGCTAAACCTGACAATACGTGGAATCCCAACAATGAGTTTGTCTTCGGTCTCCGAAAGTCTTGTCTTTTCCGCACTACAAGGTGCGGTTTTTCTTTTGTGGAGTGTCTAAGCTTTTTCTCCATCCCCACAGCATCTTGCCTATCTCATCCATCCTGACTGCTATTTCTTCATACTGCTTATTAGCGATAAATTTACCATCCCACGCTGTAGATATGAGAAACTTAAGAATATCTGAGGCAAAAATACACTCGGAGATTTTTTCGGCCTTTTTCTCTTTTTCGCTAAAATATGAAGCATATGTTAGTTCTAAAAGATCAAGAAACTTATTTTCAATCCTTGCACCGATTGTGTAACGAGCTGTTTTAGGAATATGAGGAACAATAGCCATCCAAACCAGATACCCCTCTTTAATCTTGTTCAGGATCGATGCGTTCCCGAGAGAGAGAGAGAGAGAGAGAGAGAGAGAGAGTAGAATTCCGTTTCATGTTACTTTCAATAGTATCATGAACCCGTTTCAAAACTCCATTAAAATTTGACAAATAAAAATAGGCAGTGTTAGCCTCA
>Ga0209211_10000536_pt1 | contig 76725 bp, 58 predicted proteins | sample RifGroA2_FD_183992 | JGI IMG/M metagenome (GOLD analysis project Ga0209211, IMG submission 183992) | Groundwater microbial communities from Rifle, Colorado, USA - Groundwater A2 (SPAdes) (version 2) | ecosystem: Environmental > Aquatic > Deep subsurface > Groundwater | place: Rifle, Colorado... | reverse complement strand
GAGATTTACCTTCATTCAAATAGACTTCTATCCGAACACGATTGTGTTCATTTAGCTGTCTGTAGCTTGATGTTTTCATACAACGGTATTCTACCCTAAACCGTTGCACTTAATGGTTGAACCTGTCTAATCAATTAATAAATCTTTAATTTTTTTTAGTTTGCGTTGATAGTCAACTTGATTTTGGTGAAATTTTATTAATGAATCAATAGACTTAAAATAACTTGTAATTAAATCAGTATTCACAAATTTATTTAAATCCTTGTTTATGTACCATGAATAAGAGGAGTAAGGGTAATTAGCTAAATCTTCAAAGTCAATTAAATATGAAGTAACATGATTAAGGTGAATATAACGACAAGCATGAAGTAATTCCTCTTCATTGGTTATTCGCTTACACTTAAAGCTGTTTAAAAAAAGCGATCCTTCGCGATTATTTATAAGATTAAAGCATTTGGCAAAACTGTTTTGGATATTACTAATAAATCTTTTAACTCCAAAGTCAGCGAGTTGTTTAAGTAGAAAATGATAATGGTTTGGCATAAAGGAATGAGCGTAAATATCAATTAGAGGAGCTGAATCTTTTACTTTTTTTATATATGCATTCTGAATTAGAAAATTCATCTTATTATAAATTGATAGTCTGATTTTTTGGTCATACCTATAAAAATCAACAATATTTAAAATTTTGTTTAAGTCCGATGTTTCCTTAAAAATACTTTCACTTGCAATCGACTTATTGTAAACATGATAAATTTCCCCAGTTACTATGAGTGGTCTCCTATATGTCATAATTACACCCTACGGGTGTTAGAAAAAGAAGTCAATGGACTATATGCTACAAAGTGCTTTTTTTAATTGATATAACAATCTAAAAACGAAAATTTATACTTATTTACTAATTTTCACCCTACGGGTGTAAAATTTATTTCCATCGGTTGATTTTCATTGCGGCTATAAGTAGAATCAATTATATGGCACGAAGAAGAAGTCTAATAAAAATACCTTTTCTGAAATTTAAAATAAACCAACATACGATCTTCAATATTTTTGGTTTTTTACTAATAGGCATATCTCTAGTTTTTTTACTTTCTTACGCTAAAAATTTTTCAAATGAAGGGACGGGCAGAGTGTTATTCCGTCTCAATCAATTCGTACTTTCTCGATTCGGGGGACTTTCGATAATTATTCCATTCATACTGATTTTAATTTCCGGTCATTTTTTTAATTCAAAAAAATTAAAGATTGTTAAGACAAACATGACCGGTGGAATTACTATGGTTTTTATCTCATTGCTTGGTATATTTCAATCAGGAGATTGGGGAAAGATAATCTTTGGAAACTTGAGCCTTGATTTTTCTATGATTGGAGCAATCATTATTTTATCGGTTATTTTTATAATTGGCTTAGTTCTATTTTTAGATACTTCAATAGATGTCTTTTTAATTTTTGTTTTTAATTTGATAAAAGGCGCTTTCAATTTCTTAAAAAACTACTTTTTCAGATCGGCTTTTGAAGAGCAAAATAGTAAAAATCAGAAAGTGCAAAAAGAAGAAAAACAATTTATTTTTGGCAAGAAAAATGAAGATAAAATCAAATATCAGCCAAGCCAAGCCGCACCTTCTCTTTTTTCTCAAATTGAAAAAAGCGATATCGGAATACAGATCAGACCGTTGCCAAGTGGGGCAAAATCAACCTGGGTTTACCCTCCTCTATCTCTTCTTGCCGATGTTTCCCAAAAAGGGGCCGATCGCGGGGATGTAAAAGAAAATGCTTCAATTATTGAAAATACGCTGGATTCATTCGGAATAAGAGCCCGAGTGGCTGACGTCAACTTTGGCCCGGCTGTTACTCAATATGCACTTGATATCACGATGGGAACCAAGCTTTCAAAAATCACGACCCTTTCTGACAATCTAGCTTTGGCTCTCGCAGCTTCAACTGGCCAGGTGAGAATTGAAGCTCCAATCCCAGGGAAGAAGCTCGTCGGGATAGAGCTACCTAACAAAAGACCTGAAATTGTAACTGAAAAGGCCCTACTTTCCTCATCTGTTTTCACTTCAAATAATGATCCGCTCCTTGTCCCTCTTGGGCTTGACGTCTCGGGTCAACCGGTCGCGGCAAGCATCGCCAAAATGCCGCATGTACTCATAGCTGGAGCTACCGGATCAGGTAAATCCGTGCTTTTGAATTCTTGGATTTGCTCATGGCTTTTTAGGACGAAGCCTGAGGATTTGAGAATGATTTTAGTTGATCCAAAACGAGTTGAGCTTTCTGTTTATAATGATACTCCTCATTTGTTAACTCCTGTAATCACCGATGCTGATAAAATAATTTCGGCTCTCAAATGGACAGTTGGTGAGATGGAACAGAGATATAAAACTTTTGCAGCCGCTGGAGCCCGTAATCTTGAAAGCTATAATTTAATAGCAGGAGTAGAAAAAAAACCTTACATTATATTCGTAATTGATGAGTTAGCTGACTTGATGATCTTTGCACCTGGAGAAGCTGAAGAATTAATCACCCGGGTCGCCCAGATGGCCCGAGCAACTGGCATTCATCTTGTCCTTGCGACTCAACGCCCATCTGTTGATGTCATTACCGGATTAATGAAGGCAAATATTCCTACTCGCGTCGCATTCAATGTTTCCTCAATGATCGACTCAAGAGTCATTATAGATATGCCTGGAGCAGAAAAATTATTAGGTCGAGGAGACATGTTATTTTTACCGCCTGACAAAGCAAAGCCAGTCCGTATTCAAGGACCATATATTACTGAAAAAGAAGTCGTTGACCTTGTAAAATTCCTTAAATCCCAATCTCCAGAAGTCCACTACACCGAAGAGGTGACAGAACAAGCAGTGACTATAAAATCAGGAGTAGCAGGGACGATTACAGTAAATGGTGGGGAGAATGATAATTTATTTAATCAAGCACTAGAAATTATTATGCAACAAGACAAAGCTTCAGCTTCGTTGCTTCAAAGACGACTCTCAATCGGTTATGCCCGTGCGGCAAGAATATTGGATCAAATGGAGGCGGCTGGTTATGTAAGTCCGGCTGAGGGGTCAAAGCCAAGAGATGTCATCAAACGTCCAAGTAACCCGGAGCCGACGGATATGCAGATGGGAGATATCCACTAATCGAATTTTCAATTTAAAATTTTCAATTTTCATTGAATTTTAAATAAACAAGTTTTCAAACTGAAAATTTCCTAAATTAAAATTTATTGAAAAATGCAAATTAAAAACTGAAAACTTTCTTATTTTAGGTATTTATCAATATTCGCTTGGTGTTCTTCATCAGACTTTGCGTAGTGCATATTACCTTTTTTGTCGGAAATATAATACCAGTAAGGGGTTGAAGAGTCGGCCTCAACGACGGCGTTAAGTGAAGCTAAGCCTGGATTACAAATCGGAGTAGGTGGTAAACCTTTATTTTTGTAAGAATTATATGGTGAATCAATTTTTAAATCATCAAATGATAACGTAGTCTTCCACCAGCTTTTTTCGGCCGATTGATAGCCTAGTCCATATTGAATCGTTGCATCAACTTGGAGTGGCCAGTCTTCTTCTAGTCTTTTGAGCAATATTCCTGCCACAATTTTTTTATCGCTTTCTTTTCTAGCCTCCTTTTCAACAATTGAGGCAAGGGTAACGGCTTCTTCAAGAGTTAGTCCTTTCTTTTCGGCTTTATTCTTCATACTCTCTGTAAATTTATTATCAAAATTATTTGTCATTATTGAAATGACTGATCCAGCACTAGCGTCTTTTGGAAAAAGATATGTATCTGGGAAAAGAAAACCTTCTTCCGATTCTTTAATAAACTCGACTTCTGGGATGTTTAACTCCCGAGAAATTATTTGGGCCATTTCTTCGCGCCTTGTCCCCTCAATCAAAGTTACCCATAGATCAAGAGTGCCATGAGTGAGAGTATTTGCGATCTCATATGCATTCATTGAAGGGGAGAGTCGGAAATCTCCAGCTTGTATTTTTCTTTCAAGACCAAGCTGTCTCACAATCAGGAAGAAGACAATTTTATTTCGTATAAGATCATTCTTTTCTAGATTATTAACAATTGTCTGTAACGGAGCGCCCCTTTCTATAACGAATATTTTCAAAGAATTATCTTCTTTACTAAAAGGCATAGTGCCTTCTTTGTAAAAAAGAAAGAAAAAAATACCTAACATTAAAATTATTAGAGAAATAATATATCCTTTTTTCATTATTTTATCTTTCTATTTTAAAAATTGGTAAATTATGGAGCGTAACTTCAGCTTCTTTTAGCCTGTATTTATCTCCCGAATAAAGTATCAGCATATCTTCTTTTTTATCTACACTATGATCTAATTTTTTAAGCATATAGATTCCAGCTTGTTTATCATCCGGCGACCCTAGTACTTTTGCGACTGTATTGAGGTTGTAATTGTTAATATCCTTTATTTTACCAGAAACAAGTGATTTAATTTCTTTTTTATGACTAGAAAGCTTCAAGTTTCCGCTTGAAACATCTTTGTTCCCGTTTTGGGCGTGGACGATTTCCCTAAATTTTTTAAGAGCTGCACCTGATTCCAAAATTTTCCGGGCTTCGTCTTCTCCCGATTTAATTTTTGATTTCATCTTTTTGTCTTTGTAACAAATATCAAGAAGCATTCCCGCCAGTCTTAAAGCTTTAGCTTCAAGACGCAGCGGACGGTCTTTATCTTGTTCAAGAACGTATAAGACATCGCGTGCTTCAAGAATCGGTCCAATTCCACGACCGGCCGGTTCAAGCATTTCGTTTATATCAATTACTGTCTTTATTCCAAAAAGAGCCGCCAAGTTTTTAAATTTAGTTGCCATTTTTTCAGCATCGGTAAAATGGTGAATTTTTGCAGTTTTACCAATTGGAAGGTCAAGGGCAAGGTGAGTAGTTCCCGCAGCTATTTTTTTGGCCATTACCGATATTATAACTTTGTCAAAAGACTCAAATGATAATGGTTCTTCAACCCGGATTATGATGTCGTCAGCTGGGGCGATACCAAGTTGCCCATTCCAGACAATACACCCGCCAACTTTATCAATTATTTTATAAATCTGAGATGGGGTAAAGTCAACATCTGCAATTGCCTCCATTACATCAGCGGTCCCAGCCGGAGACGTGATAGCCCGAGATGATATTTTGGGGATGATAAATCCGGCTGCCGCAACAATTGGCACGATGATCATAGTCGCTCTCGTCCCAGCGATACCACCGACCGAGTGTTTGTCAGCTACAATTCCTTTAAAGTGGAGTTTATTCCCGGTTTCTACCATTGCTTTAGTGAACTGAAAAAGCTCAGTTGGCGAGTATCCGTCTTTGAAAGATGAGGCGACAAAATAAGTCGTTAATATATCAGTTAGGTGCTCGTGGGCAATCTCATCCATGATTGCATATATTTCCCTATAAGTTAACTTTTTTCCTAATAGTTTTTTTTGAATGGCCGAAATTGCAATAGATTTTACTTTATCTTCGACAGATTTATTCATATGATTGGATTATTTCGGTAATTCTTTTTTGAAACAGCTTTGCCTTGAGAATTAATTTTGAAATGAGATATATTTCTTTTAGATCAACGGCCCAAGATACGAATAGATAAAGTAGTCCATAAATTATAAAGGTAGTAGCAAGCAGAAAGAAAACATTGATTGTGAAAGATGTATCAAAAATCAAACCATCAAATAATTTCATTATAAAATAAGCTATAACAGCCGATGCTCCACTTGCAAAAGCTATTTTCCCAATCTCGCTAAACATAAATTTCAAATCAAAGCCCTTCGTCTTTTTCCATAATATTGTAAACAACGCAGCGCTATTTAAGGTAATTGCGACTGAGAAGGCTATTGCGAGCGACCAAACTGGAAAGTGAAAATAAAAGACAAAAAGGACACTTAAAATCGTATTTACCAAAATTGATGAAACACTTACATAGAATGGGGTTTTACTATCCATAAACGAGTAAAAGCATCTAGTCAGTAGGTAATAAATGCTATGAAATGGAAGCGATATTGAAAAATATGAGAGAGTCACTGCAGTCTGGACGGTTGCATCCCAATCGAATTTTTGTCCCCCGAAAAAGAGACGAACAATCGGGGTTCTGGCAAAGATAAAAAATAATGCCAAAGGTATTGTCAAGAATAAAATATTTAAAATAGAATCAGTAATAATTTTCTTAAACTCGTCGATTTTTTGCTGCCTGTATATTTCAGTCAAGTATGGGAGTGAAGCCTGACCGAAAGCAATCCCGATGACTGAAACCGGTAAAAGTTGTAAATGCTGGGCCAAATAAAAAATAGTGTATGCCCCACCACCTAAAAGTGTAGCCAATGAAAGGTCGATTGTTGCATCAATCTGGGCGACTACAACCGTAAAAGCTCGGGGGATAACCAACCTAATAAACTCAATAAGGCCTTGGGTTTTTTTAAGTATAAATTTATACTGAAAGTCAGACTTCAAAAGTAGGGGTAATTGGATAGAAAAAAGTAAAAAAGCCCCAAATACTACTCCCCAAATCGGAGCTAATAGTGAAATAGTTGGATAGAAAAAAATTGTTACGCCAATAATGGTCAGATTATAGATAATCGGGGCGGTAGCCGAAAGTAAAAAAGTCTTGTTAGCCTGTCCAATTCCTGTTAAAAAATTTCCAAGGACAAAAAAAGGTAATTGGCCTAAAAGTAAAATTCTAGAGTAAGCTATTATTTGCTCCATTTTTTCCACTCCATAACCTGGTGTGATCAGTGGAATTAATTGGTCAAGAAAAAGTGAAATGATTACAACAAAAAGGAGTAAAAAAACCAATATCAAATTAATAATAGACGAAATATTTTCACTTAATTCTTTTTTATTCTCCTGATATTTTAAATAAATAGGGATAAATGTTGAAGTTAGGGCGCCAGTAATCAATACTTCAAAAATTAGATCGGGGATTCGAAACGATGCAAAAAAAATATCAAGTTCTTCTGTCCCAAAAAAACCGGCGAGTATCCTATATCTCAAAAATCCTGATAACGAAGTCAAAACAATCATAAACGACAGTAAAACCGCCGAAGAAAAAATGCTTTTTTGTTTTTGGAAAATAAAATCGGAAGTCTTCCTTATAAATCGCTCCATGATCTTTATTATATAACTTTAGACTGCATATTTTATACGTGATTAAACTTAATTTTTTTAAGTAAGAATATTTTTATGTTCTGGTAAACCTATTGACATCGGCCGTCACAAATAGGTATAGTCAATTATGGCTAAGATGAAAAAGTTTAAAAAAGGAGAAATTGCGAAAATAATTTTAGCCACAATCGGAATTGGAGCTATTCTAGGAGGGACAGTATTAATAACACCTAACTTCCCCATCATAATTGGTTCATTCATAAAACTCATTAAGGAAATCAAGGGAATCAAACTGCCAAAATTAAAAGTGAAAAGAACTCTGAAACTATTAGAAAAAAGAAAGATACTAAATTTAGTAATAAAAAATAGCGAAGTTTATATTGAGGTGGAAGATGCCTGGAATATAGAAATTCTCAAATATTCGATTCAAAGTTTACTTGCAATGAGAAAAAAATTAAAATGGCAAGGTAAGTGGTTTTTGGTGATATTTGATGTGCCTGAAGAACAAAGAAATAAACGATATTATTTACGGAAATTTTTGAAAGAAATCGGTTTTTATCAGTATCAACAAAGCGTTTACGTCTTTCCATATGAATGCGAAAAAGAAATCATTTTAATAAAAAAAATAATTGAGGGAGGAAAATATCTAAGTTATATAGTTGCAGAAAAAGTTGAATACGAAGATAAATTAAAAACCTACTTTCATCTACCTATTTGAAACGGCCGTTGGAGATAGGTGAGGCTAATTTATTTTCCTTATGAAGATATAATCAAACAATTTTTATTTCACGAGTCTTTCTACAGAGAGTTTTAATATATTTAAACGATCTATTTTTTTCTATACGTTCATTTGATTTAAATAAATGTGCGTGGACACCCTTAGGGTGACTAGGATGTTATGGGAGATTCGCTTGACAAGATGTGTAAAATGGTGTGTAATGAAAACATATGGTGTTTTTTGGTGAATATCAAATTAATTTCTCCGGATCTGGCCGTTTATTACTACCAAAAAAAGTCCGAGATCTTATAAAAGGAAATGTATTTATATTGACAAAAGGTTTTGGAAACTGCTTGTCAGGATATGATAAAGACGATTGGGAAAAAAGAGCCTCGGAATTATTAAATCCCTCGCTTCTTCAGCCGACTGACATGGATCAAAGAAGGTCCATTTTCTCCGCTTTGGCATACCTAGAAATTGACGATCAAGGTAGATTTGTCATCCCAAAAAATTTACTTGAATATGGCCAACTTAAAGAAAAAGCGGTTGTAATCGGAGTTGGCGACCATTTCGAGGTCTGGGACGCGAAGAAGTGGGAGGAATACACAAAAAATTCGAAATCCAAAGTTCAAATGTCAAATGTCAAATGAATTATATGAGCTTTGTAGTTTGTCATTTGATTTTTTGATTTAAATTTATGCACACGCCAGTACTTTTACAACAAGCGATTGATAGTCTTGACGTTAAAGAAGATGGTAAGTACATAGATGCCACATTTGGCGAAAGCGGATATAGTCAAGAAATCATGAGCAGAGGCGGAAAAGTTTTAGCGATTGATTTAGACATTAGTCAATTAAAAGGTCATTCTGAAACCGCTCACTCGCAGTTTGCTCGTTCACTTTCCAGAATGACTTTGAAGCTGGTTCAGGGGAATTTTGCTGATATTGAAAGAATCGCAAAAGAAAATAATTTTGATAGCGTAGACGGCATAATTTTTGACCTAGGATTGTCAATGGGCCAACTTGGAAGTCTTGGTCGGGGGTTTTCGTACAAAAACTTAGATGACCCATTGGATATGAGGATTGATGTGAATAGTGGGGAAACAGCCGCAGATTTAATCTGGAGATTGAAAGAAAGCGAGCTCTATGAACTATTTGCAAAAAATTCTGAAGAGCTTAGGTCGAAAGAAATTGCTCACGAAGTCAAAATTAGCAAGAAAATAATTAGTGTTTCAAACTTAATTACAGCAATTAATAGGGTTATACCCTATAAAAGCTATAATACGTACGCCAAAATTTTTCAGGCTTTGAGGATAGAGGTAAATGATGAATTTTCAAATTTAAGGCGAGGACTAGAAGGAGCTGTAAAAATTATTAATAAGGATGGAAAAATAGTCGTCGTTACTTTTCATTCGCTTGAAGATCGAATCGTAAAAAATTTTGTTAAAAATAACAATTATAAATTATCTGAGAAAAAACCAATTAGAAGTAAATCGGGTTATAAATTTGAGAGAAGCGCCAAAATCAGGGCGTTTTCGATATGAGTAAACTATATAAACTACTGTTTTGGATGACAATTTTAGCCATGGTGGTTGCTAATATTTATCTTTTTGGCCACTCCATCAAAGTAAGCGACGAAATCTTGGCTCTTGAAAAAAAAACCAGAGATTTACATGTTGCAAATATTGGTCTTGTAAAAGAGGTGTCTTTTTTATCTTCGCTCGTTTACGCCGAAAAAGCAGCTATCGATCTTCAATTTGTCAAAAAAGGGACTCCGACTTTCCTAAATAAATTAGGAGTAGCACTTAAGAATTAAAGATGAAAATAAAAATTTTATTTTCTGTTTTTTTGCTTTTTTACATAGCAATAATCGTCAGGTTGGTATACATCCAAGTCATATCAAGGGACTTTGTAGGGAGCGATCTATACTTAAAGACCAAACGACTGACGAGTGAAAGGGGGAAGATATTTGACTCTTCTCTTAACCCGTTAGTGCTAAATCAGAATAGCTACTTGTTATATCTTGAACCAAAAAAAATAACCGATAAATTAAAATTAATAAAATTTTTATCAGAAAAACTTAAGATGGAAGAAGCTTCGCTTTCGTCCTACATTGACGAAAAAAAGGTTTACCAAGCGGTGGCTGGAGGGTTAGATGAAACGAAAAAAAAGGAAATTGAAGCCCTTAAACTAGAAGGGGTTAACTTTGAATATCAAATGAAGAGATACTATCCGGAAGCTTCTCTCTCTGCCCATTTATTAGGATTTGTAGGCAAAAATGAAAAAGGCGAAGACCTGGGTTATTTCGGTTTAGAAGGCTACTACGATAAAGATTTAGTAGGATTACCTGGATTTTTAGAATCTGAAAGGGACGCCTCGGGAAAACCTATTTTTATCGGTGCGCAAAAAAAAGTTGATCCTGAAAATGGAAGAGATTTAGTCTTAACAATTGATAAGTCAATCCAGGAAATAGCAAAAAGGAAGTTAAAAGAAGGAATAGAAAATTATAAAGCTCGCCAAGGCTGTGTAATCATAGCCGACCCATACACAATGGCAATATTAGCCTTAACTTGTTTACCTGACTATGATATCGATAAATATTTTGACTTCTCTGAAAACTATTTTAAAAACTCAGCAATTTCTGACGTAGTTGAGCCAGGATCTATTTTTAAACCATTGATTATGGCGGCTGCAATCAATGAAAAAAAAATTTCGCCTAATTCGGAGATGAATGAAGATGGAGCAGTCCGAGTAGGCGAATACTCGATTAAAACATGGAATGATAAGTATGAAGGGAGAGTTTCGATGACAAGAATCTTAGAAAAATCATCCAACGTGGGTATGGTTTGGGTTGGGGAAAAGCTAGGTCAAGATGAGCTTTATTCATATATGCAAAAATATGGATTTGGAGAGTTAACTGGTATTGATCTTCAAGGTGAATCTCCGACCTATTTAAAACCAAAAAATAATTGGTATAAGATAGATTTTGCAACGGCAACATTCGGTCAAGGGATTGGAATTACACCAATTCAGATGATTCGAGCATTTGCGGCTGTAATTAATGGTGGAAACTTAATGAAGCCCTATATTGTCGAAAAAATAAAATCTGCTGACAAAATTGATATAGTAAAGCCAAAAGTAGAGAGAAAAGTCGTATCAGGATTAACTTCTGAAATTATTAAAAAAATGTTAGTTTCAACTGTTGAAAACGCTGAGGCAAAGTGGGATCGGCCAAAAGGCTATAAAATAGGTGGGAAAACAGGTACCGCGCAAATTCCGATTGCAGGCATTTATGATCCCTCAAAGACAATTGCTTCATTTATTGGATTTGCACCTGCTTTGAGACCAAAATTTTTAACGTTGGTAATTCTTAAGGAGCCGGGGACTTCGCCATGGGGCTCAGAAACTGCTGCGCCATTATTTTTTGAAATAGCCAAAGAACTTATAGTTTATTATAATATAGTACCAGAACAATGAGAATATAGAAGATGGGTTTTGAGGCGGGACAAGAAAACAGAAAAGGAAAGTGGTAATAATTATCTAATTTCTATAAGCCAGCTTCCTAACCCGTTTCCAAGCCCAATTTCAAACACAAATATATGACCATTCAAAAACTAAAAAACATATACCATTTGTTCCAAGCCATATTGGCTAATCTTTGGTATGGTTTTCCGAGCCGAAAAATTAAAGTGATAGGAATTACTGGTACCGATGGTAAGACAACAACGACACACTTAATTTATCATGTGTTAAAAAAAGCCGGATTCAGAATTTCGATGATTTCAACTGTTTTAGCCCGTGTGGCCGGTCAAGAATATGAAACGGGCCTTCATACGACTACTTCTTCTTCGTTTTTAATTCAAAAAATGCTAAAAAAAGCCGTTTTGAATAATGATGAATATTTTATTTTGGAAACTACATCTCATGGACTTGATCAAAATCGGGTATGGGGAATAAGTTTTTATATTGGCCTGATTACGAATATCACTCATGAGCATTTGGATTACCATAAAAACTATGAAGAATACTTATTAGTAAAAATGAAGCTATTGAAAATGTCAAAGATTTCTATAGTGAATAAAGATGACCAATCGTATAAACATATCAAAAATCAATCCGCCAGCTGGCGGACAAATCTCAAATCTACAACTCAAAACTTAAAAACCATAGATAAAATCACAAAATTAACCAAGTTTAATAAATATAATTATTCGGCTGCATATACAGTGTGTAAAACAATTGGAATATCTGATAAAAAAATAAAATCCGCGCTAAAAACTTTCATATTACCGAAGGGGCGGTTAGAAATAGTTTATGATAAAAAATTTAAAGTAATTATAGACTTTGCCCATACTCCCAATGCATTTGAAAACTTATTATCAGAAATTAAGGGTCCGCTTTTGAAAAATAAGGGAAAATTGATTCACGTTTTCGGATCGGCCGGGCTACGGGACAAAAGTAAAAGACCGCTAATGGGAAAAGCTTCAAGCCGATACAGCGACTATATTATCTTGACAGAAGAGGATTATAGAACAGAAAAGCCAGGAGATATTTTTAAAGGTATTATTTCAGGGATGGCCAGTTTTTCAAACTTTGAAACACTAGTTGATAGGCAGAACGCTATAAATAGAGCCATTTCATTAGCGAAAGAAGATGATGTGGTAGTGCTAACAGGAAAAGGTCATGAAAAAAGTTTATGTCGTGGTGAAAGAGAATATCCCTGGAGCGAGCATGAAGCAGTAATAATAGCCATAAAAATTCTAAATACTAAATTCTAAGACCCAAACAATTTTTAAATTTTAAATACTAAACAGTTTAGTATTTAGAGCTTAGTATTTATTTGGTTATTAGTATTTAGAATTTAGGATTTAAAAAAATGATTACCTACGATTCCAATCTAAAAATCTTTTACTCATCTTTAATAAACGATGAAGGATATTTTTCCGGTTTTTCAACCCGGGAATTACAAGATGGTAGAAAAATTGAAAACATACTCAATTTTTTTCATTCAAATGGCATAAATTTCAAAAAATTAGTTTTTTTGGAACAGATCCATTCAACAAATATTTCAATATACAGTTCTAAAACTTCTGATAACGTTGAAAAAATTGTCGAAACAGACGGAGTTATTACATCTGAAAAAAATATTATATTGACGGCTCGGACTGGCGACTGCTGCCCGTTAGTATTTGTAGATAAGAATAATGGTGTAATTGGAGTTTCACACCAGGGGTGGAGAGGGTCTGTCAAAAGAATGGCTCAGAAAATGGTTGGCAAAATGATCGGATGTGGAGCAAAAGAGGAATCAATAAAAGTAGCCATAGGCCCGACTATTGGAGAATGCTGTTACGATATAGACGAAGATAGGTACTATGAATTCTTGGAAGAATTCGACGGATATTCAAAAAAAATATTTCATCATCGAGGCGGCAAAATACATCTAAATTTAACATTATTAAATTATTTACTTTTATTAGAGAGTGGGATTTCAAAAAAGAACATTGATTATTTTCCCTTTTGTACAAAATGTGACAAGGCTAGATTCTTTTCCTTCAGAAGGACTAATAAAAAGGAAAATTTTGGCGAAATGTTCAGTTTTGTCATAAAAAGTGTATAATAAGTCATTAAATGCTAGACGGAATAAAACATATATTTTTCGTAGGTATTAAAGGGGTGGCGATGGCGAATCTAGCAGTGTTTCTTAAAAAGGCTGGAAAAATAGTAACAGGCTCGGATATCGACGAAGAATTCATCACCGATCGACTTTTAAAAAAAAATAAAATAAATTGGAGTAAAGACTTCAGTCTAAAAAATCTACCAAAAGAGATTGATTTGATCGTATATTCAGCTGCAAACAAAGGGCTACAAAACAGCCAGCTAATCGAAGGAAAGAAAAGAGGGTATAAATTGATCTCACAAGCGGAACTACTCGGACTTATAATGAAGGAATTTGAGCTTAGAATCGCAATCTCAGGATGTCATGGAAAAACCACAACCTCAAGTCTTTTGGCCTATACGTTGAATAAACTCGGTGCTTATCCGAGCTATATTGTTGGGGTACCATTTTTTACCGATTATCAAGGTGGCGACTTTCAAAAGGGTAAATATTTTGTAGTTGAAGCTGATGAATATGGGATTAATCCACCTTATGATCTAACTCCAAAATTTCATAAACTTGATCCTGACTATATCATCTGTACAAATATTGACTTTGATCATCCAGACGTTTACAAAAATTTGAATGAGACAAAACAAGCCTTTTTGAAATTCTTTGACAATAAAAAGCTATTTTTAGACATTGATAATAAAAACATAAAAGAAATTTATCATAAACTCAATAAAAAAAACGTTACCACTTACGGATTTTCTTTGAATGCAGAATTTCAAATAATTAACCCTATTATAGATAGCGAAGGCTCATCATTTGAGATAAGCGGAATCGGTAAATTCAAAATATCACTTTATGGAAAAATGAATGTAAGTAACGCAGCTTCAGTGATAGTTGTTTTACATAAAATGGGATATAAATCAAAAGAAATTCAAAAAGCGATTTCACAGTTTAAAGGGTCTGAGCGTAGATTTGAACAAAAATATCAAGAAAGCGATACCTACCTTTTTGACGACTATGCCCATCATCCGACTGAAATTGAGGCAACAATTGAAGCCGCCCGGGAGCGCTTTAAAGGTAGAAGGATTTTGGTTATATTCCAACCTCATACTTTTTCAAGAACTAAATTTCTATTAAAAGAATTTTCGGAAACACTGTCAAAAGCAGATTATACTTTTCTACTTCCAATATTCTCCTCATCCCGGGAAAATAGAGGAGATTTTAAAATAACAACTGACGATATAATAAATATTTCTTCAAAAAAAAATTTACTACGTTTTCACAACGTTTTCGAATTACTTTCAAAACTACAAAAAGTTTTGAAAAAAGGAGATATAATCTTTACTATGGGTGCCGGTAGCGTATATAAATTAAAAGATGTGATTGCTCGGATTATCAAGCATGGAAAATGGAATATAAAGGAAGAAGTAGATCTTTATCATTATTTGACTTTAAGAACTCACGTAATTGCAGAATATTTTATAGACGCGGAAACTAGGGAAGACATTGTCTCTGCAAAAAAATTCTCGATCGAAAAAAAACTCCCCATATTTTTATTTGGGGGAGGATCAAACGTCGCAATAACGAGAAAAAAAATTTATGGATTAGTAATAAAAAATAGTTATATTAAGAAAACAGTCGTTGCTGAAACGAATGAATACGTTGATATTAATGTATCCTCTGGCTATCCTGTGTCATTACTTATCAATAAGACTATTGATCGTGGGTTATCAGGATTTGAATATCACAAAGGGCTACCTGGTACCGTAGGAGGGGCGGTTGCGATGAATTCAAAATGGACAAGACCTATTACTTATTTTTCAGACAACTTAATATACGCGTATCTTGTAGACAATAAGGGTAGGGTAAAAAAAGTGACTAGAAAATATTTTAAGTTTGCATATGATTATTCAATTCTTAAGGACACAAGAGAGTTTGTACTTGAAGCGGTATTTCGTATGAAAAAAGAAGATCCAGAAGTTTTAAAAAAGCGAGCAGAAGTTGCACTAAACTATCGAAAACAAACCCAACCTCACGGAATTTCATCATCAGGCTGTTTTTTCAAAAACATCTCAATAGAAGAAAAGTTGAAACTTGATGTACCAACTACCTCAGCTGGTTATTTAATCGATAAGGCAGGTATGAAAGGATACACAGTTGGCGACTTTTATGTTTCAAAACTCCATGCTAACTTTATTATTAATAAAGGTCAGGGAAAAAGAGAAGAGCTGCTCAAAATAATATCTGATATTAAGGAAAGAGTTAAGCTAAAATTTGGAATAGAGTTGGAAGAAGAAGTAGTCGTCGTTTAAATAGGCATTCACAAAATTCTAAATACTAAATCCTAAGATCCAAATAAATTCTAAATCGTAAACACTAAACTGTTTAGTATTTAGTGCTTAGTTATTATTTGGTTATTAATATTTAGAATTTAAGATTTTATAATATGGCTGATTCATATTTAATCAAGGGTGGCAAACCTTTAAAGGGAGAAGTAATTTTGTCAGGGGCAAAGAATGTAGCGCTGAAGACTATTATTGCGTCTCTCATGTTCAAAACGCCTGTAGTACTTGATAATATTCCACGGATTAACGACGTATTGGATTTGATTGAGCTAATTAAATCTCTTGGTGCAAAAGCAGAATTTGAAAGCAAAAATCGACTTATTGTCGATGGGTCGACTCTTCATAATAATAAAGTCGATTTAGTATATGGATCAAAAATTAGAGTCTCATTCATGCTTTTTGCCCCTTTGCTTTACCATTTTAAAGAATGCTATGTTCCAAATCCAGGAGGTTGCCGTATAGGAGCTCGTCCAATTGACAGAATAATCGATGGAATGAAAGCTTTAGGGATTGAAGTTGATTACGATTCTGAATCTGGCTATTATCACGCGAAGCTTCAGAGGTCCCCTTCTGGCAATTTTATGTTTAATAAGCCGACTCACACAGGTACGGAATTACTAATGCTTATTTCACTAATGACTCAATCAAGTGTTGAAATAGAAAACGTAGCCACTGAGCCAGAAATTGATGACTTAATTAAATTTCTTAATTCATCTGGTGCACTGATCACAAAAAATGACAACTTATTAAAAGTAAATAAGAATAACGGTTTAAAGCAATTATTACCTTATTCGATAATGCCTGATCGGAATGAGTTTGTGACTTATGCGACTTTGGCAGTTGCCTCAGGTGGTGATGTCACCATAAAGAAAATAGATAAGACACTAGTTTACTCGTTTATTGAAATTATCAAAAAAACCGGGGCAGGCGTTGAGGAAAAGGAAAACGGAGTATTTCGTTTTTTTTATCAAGGAGAACTTAAATCAATCGATATCGAAACACTTCCTCATCCTGGATTTATGACCGATTGGCAGCCAAGCTGGGCGATATTAATGCTTAAAACCAAAGGCTCAGCGATCATTCATGAAAGGGTTTTTGAAAATAGATTTTCATATGTCGAAGAATTAAAAAAGTTGGGGGCGAATATTGACTTTATTGATTTAAAGGTCAGTGAGCCACATATTTTTTATCATTTTAATCACGAAAAAGATAAAAGTTATCAGCAAATCATTAGGATTAAAGGTCAGCAAGAATTACATAATGCCATTTTAAAAATATCAGATTTAAGAGCGGGGGCAGCATTAGCCTGCGCAGCACTGCTTTCACCTGGCGAAACCGTCGTCAATGGCGCTTCAATTCTTGAACGGGGATACGAAGATTTTGTTGAAAAAATTCTAAAACTTGGCGGCAATATCAAAAAGATTTAACTTCATACAAATATTATCAGTGTAATGTTACACTGGAAAAAGGGCAGAGAAGCAGGGTTTGTGTTAAAATACAACTATGAGAAGGATAAAAAATGCTTTAATTTTGGCCGGCGGTGACTCTACGCGTTTCTGGCCACTTTCTGAGAAGTCTTTTTTCACTTTCTTAGGCAAACCATTGATAATGTATCAAATCGAAGAGTTAGCCAAATATGCTGCTAACTTGACAATTATTGCCAATAAGAATAATGCGGTTGCGATTAAAAGATTAATTGATAATTCAAATATTGGATTAACCGCTCAAGTTATTATTCAAAAAGACACTTTGACCGGACAAGCGGGAGCAATATATACACTGAAAAGTCTTATAAAAGGAGAAATAATTATTGTTAATGCAAACGATGTAATCGATTACTCGATAATTAAAAAAATTGCAGGGACTGCAATATCAAAAAACAAAATGGTCTTCGTCGGTAAAAAGAAAAATGAATACTTTCCTGGTGGGTACCTAAGGTTTGCTAAAAATAAAGAGCTGGTCGAGATTGTAGAAAAACCAAAAAAGGAAAATATTCCCTCTAATTATGTAAAACTGATGGCCGATTATTACTCAGATTTTGGGGAATTAATTAAAGCCTTGGAACAGACAACTGCTGTAAATGATGACCATTATGAACAAGCAATTAATTATCTGTTAAGTACAGAAATTAAGCGGGACTATATTATTTACGAGGGTTATTGGCGAAGTCTCAAATACCCATGGCATGTACTTACAATGATGGGGACTCAGCTTGAAAGTATTAAAGAAGCTAAGATTTCTAAAGTAGCCGAGATCGCAAAAAGTGCAATTATTACAGGACCGGTCGTAATTGAAGATGGCGTAAGAATAGGCGATCATGCGAAAATAGCCGGACCTACCTTTATCGGTAAAGGGTCTGTAATAAGCGATTTTTGCTTAGTGAGAAACAGCGAGATAGGCGAAGATTGCCTGATTGGGTCATACACTGAAGTCGCGCGAAGCTATATTGGAAATAAGGTTTTTTTACACAGAAACTATATAGGGGATTCAGTCCTTGACGACGGAGTAATGTTTGGAGCTCAGGCAGTGACTGCTAATTTACGCTTTGATGGTCAATCAGTGACATCTTTAATAGGTGACGAAAAGGTTAACACCGATTTGGTAAAAATGGGTTCGATTGTTGGAAAAAACTCAAAAATTGGCGTCAACTCAACACTAACTCCTGGTGTTAAGGTAGGGGTTAATTGCTTGATTATGTCACGTGAGATTGCTCGCTTTGATTTAGAAGATAACACTTATTTAATTGGAGGGGAAGAAAGAGAGAATACTAACAAATGAAAAAAATTACTGTAATCGGTGGCGGAACCGGCGCTTATGTGGTTTTGTCAGGACTTAAGGATTTAAACGAAAATCTATCGGTCGTTGTTTCGATGATGGATTCGGGTGGATCAACCGGTCGACTTCGTGACCAGTTAGGAATCCTGCCTCCTGGTGATTTGCGTCAGTGTCTTGTAGCACTTTCTGATGCACCTGTTTTATGGAGAAAACTTTTTTTATATCGATTTGAGAAGGGCGACTTAGAAGGACATAATTTTGGAAATTTGTTTTTAGCTGCTCTTGAAAAAGTAAGCGCTACATATGATCAAGCTCTTGATACTGCCTCTTATGTCCTTAAAACCAAAGGAAAAGTTATCCCGGTGACTTTAGATAAACTCCATCTTTCAGCCGAGTATGAAAATGGAAAAATAGTCAACGGAGAAGGACTAATTGACGAGAATCATGCTGAACGATCAAAAATCAAAAAAGCCTATTTAAGTCCCGAAGGAACTGCAAACATAAATGCTATTCACGCAATAGAATCTACTGAATATCTTGTAATTGGTCCCGGAGATTTATATACGAGTATAATCCCAGTCCTTCTAGTTAAAGGAATTCGTGAGGCGATACTAAAAACTAATCTAAAAATCATCTATATACTTAATTTGATGACAAAAAACGGACAGACTACAAATTATAAAGCTTCAGATCATCTCATAGATCTTAAAAAATATTTAGGAAGAGCTCCCGACTTTGTTCTCATTAATAATGGGGAGATAGATGAAGAGATTAAGGCATGGTACAAGAAAAATAATGAAGTCCAGGTAGAAAACGACTTGACAAAGAAAGCATTTACAGTGATATCAAGCGACTTAGTCGATAATGATAAAATTGAGAAAAGTAAATCAGATATTTTATACCGAAGTATATTAAGGCATGATTCAAAAAAAATTACGGAAGTTCTAAAAAAAATATTTTATGCTTAAGCGTCATACAATTTCTTTTAAACATGCTTTAAACGGATTATTATGGTCACTCAAGACTCAGCCTAATTATAGAATTCATATTTTTTTATCAATTTTGTCAATTGTTGGAGGATTTGTTTATAAAATTTCTTATTACGAATTTTTATTTATAATTTTTTTGATCACGGTGGGACTTGTAATTGAGACAATCAATACTGGCCTTGAAGAGACGACGGATGCAATCGATACAAAAATACGGGAAGATATAAAAATTGCAAAGGATGTAGCGGCTGCCGCAATGCTCATTTATGCGCTTGGAGCTTTAACAATCGCGTCAATCATTTTTATACCGAAAATATTTATTAATTTTTATTAACTAACTACTAGTAGTTGAATTATGATTTCAATCTATTTATTGGCTGTCTTTGCATCTTTGATATTAAACTTTACTTTAATTGTCCCCTTTATTGATTTTTTATATAAATTAAAATTTCAAAGGGCTCACCAGAAGACGAAGGACGCTTTCAATAAGCCGACGCCAATTTTTGATAAGTTTAATAAACATAAAAAGGGGACCCCGGTCGGAGGTGGGATACTTATATTAATCACAACAATAATTGTCTTTATTCTATTTATTTTGATGTATTGGATACTGCAAAAAAAGATTTTAACCAATTACCCCTCAATTGCATCAGAAATAAAAATTTTAATTTTTACTTTTGTTTCGTTCGGACTCCTAGGTTTATTTGATGACTTAAAGAAGATTTTTGTTTGGAGGAAAGATCAGTTTATAGGTTTACGGATGCGGCATAAAGCAATAATAGAAGTAATTTTGTCGTTAATAATATCTTATTGGCTTTATTCAGAACTTAAAATACAGATAATCCATGTTCCATTCTTCGGAGTTTTTGACATGGGGATACTCTATATGATTTTTTCTTCTTTTGTAATTGTAGCTTTCGCCAATGCGGTCAATATTTCTGACGGATTGGATGGTCTGGCTTCAGGGATCTTGACATTTTCATTAATAGGATTTTGGGTAATTTCACGCTCGATTCTTGACGTCCCTACCTCTCTTTTCATTGCCGCCTGGCTTGGAGGGCTTCTGGCATTTTTGTATTTTAATATTTACCCGGCGAGAATTTTTTTGGGAGACACGGGATCGCTTTCATTCGGCGCTACATTTGCGGTCGTTGGCTTAGTTCTTGGCAAGACTTTTGCCCTTCCCATTATGGGTGGAGTTTTTATTATTGAAATAGCCTCATCGTTAATTCAGCTTTTAGGCAAAAAATTCTTGAAAAAGAAAATTTTCCCGGTTGCACCATTTCATCTATATCTTCAAAATAAAGGCTGGGAAGAGCCTAAAGTAGTCATGCGTCTCTGGCTCTTTTCCATCATCTTCGTCATGTTCGGCCTCATGATCGCGTTTATGAAATGATATTTTTGATTTTTAAGCCTTCTATTTTCGATAAGTAATAATTATTTTTGTCTTTGGAGGTGATTTTTGACCATTTGAAGCAGGTCTCGAAGGATTATGTTTTGAAGTTCGGCTAAGGTTTTCTGAGATAAAAAATAGGTAAGGAATATCAGTGAGTAAGGCGAAGTCAAGTGGGCATATAAATAATTTTGGTTCATCGACCCTTCCACCGCAGGGTAATCTAAAAACTTCCCAATCAACAGGCTCAACTTCTACCATAATGAAAGACTATTTTATCATAACTATAGGCTTTATTCAACTTAATAAAACAAGTGTAAGAGTTCAGGGTCTTTGACAAAACTATTATAGTATGTCAATCAATATTTAGTGTCATCCCCGCGGAGGCGGGGATCCAGTCGAACAATACCTTATAAAGTATATTTAGTCTGGATTCCCTCCTTCGAGGGAATGACAATCTGTGTCAAGACTTGTGAACTCTTATAAACAAGCAAGGTCAAGCAAAGAGAACTAATTATGTTAATACGGTTAAATCTTATATAATCAAGATATGAATGAAAAATTAATAGATGAATTAAGGCAAAAGTATGAAGGTAAGAAAGTTCTTGTGGTAGGCCTTGGGTTGCAGATGGGGGGAGTTGGGTTGGCAAAATTCTTCAATGAGCTCGGAGCCAAAGTGACAGTGACCGACAAAAAAACTAAAGAACAGTTAAGGACTTCAATAGAACTGTTAAAAGACTATCCGATTGAACTACATTTAGGTGGTCATAATATTGACGACTTCACAAATACTGATTATATTTTTAAGGGGCCGTCGGTATTGTGGGATGCTCCAGAAATTTCCTCGGCTTTGAAAAAAGGAATTCCGGTCGAGATGGAGATGTCATATGTTGCCAAGTATTATCCCGGTAAAATAATCGGGATTACCGGTACCCGGGGAAAATCAACGACAACTAATTTAATATTTAATCTTCTTAAGTTGTCCGGTTTTCCGGTCGTCCTAGGTGGCGGTCTACCCGGAATCTCGACGATTGAATATCTTAAGACTGCCACTCCTAAAGATTATTTAGTCGCAGAATTATCATCATGGGCCCTTTCAGGATTTCACCGCGAAAAAGTAAGTCCCCATATTGCCGTTCTAACAAATATTTATCCTGACCATCTAAATTACTATAAAAATATCGAAGAATACATTTACGACAAACAGGCAATATTTACGTATCAAAAAAAGGGTGACTATTTTTTGCTAAATGATAATTTATCAAACCAAATAGAAAAAGTTCGACCCCTTTTTTTCGACCGCCTCACCCCAAGGGGGCCCCAGGCGATTGTCTCAAAAAAAGTATCTTCACTTTTTCAAAATAAAAAAATTGCTTTTACCTCGTCACAAGAATATTTTTCAAAAAAAGATTTTCCTTATAACCTAAAGTATTTAAGAGGGGATCATAATTTAGAAAATGCGGCAGCGGCACTTCAGGTTGCAAAAATTCTTGGCATCGATGAAAAAAAAGCGATAAACATTATTTCCAATTTTAAAGGGTTGCCTTTTAGGCAGGAGATAATCGGGGAGAAAAATAATATTATCTTTGTCAATGACACGACTTCAACGACGCCGATTGCAACAGAGAAAGCAATAGAGGCATTTTCCGACCGCGATATTTATCTTGTTCTCGGAGGGAATTCAAAAAATCTCCCTTATGAAAAATTATTGAGCAAATTGAGCAAGGTAAAGAAGATTATTTTATTAGCCGGTTCTTTCACCGATCAAATCTTGGCCACCCTGAGAGAGTCTAGCCTTGACAAATTAAGTAAGGAGATCTTTAATGATTTAGAAAAGGCGGTAGAAGAAGCTTATAGTCAAGCGTCAAGTCACAAAGAAAAAGCTTATATATTATTTTCACCAGGCGCCACTTCATTCGCGATGTTTAATAATGAATTCCATAGGGGGAGAGAGTTTAACAGAATTGTTAAAAAATTAATCAAATTAACCTAATTTCTAATTATTCTAAATAAGTTTCAAGATCCAATTCACAAGAAACAAATAAATCGCAATTCATTTGGATGTTGGTACTTGTAATTTGAGATTTCTTTAGGTTAATTAGATTAATTAGAAATTAGAATTTTTTTAATGTTTAAAAAGCTTTTCATCCGTAACAAGTTCTTCGTACCTCTCCTTACCATACCATTAATTTTAAGCATTTTAGGTTTATTATTTATCTTCGAAGCTTCATCAATCAGAGCTGCAAATGAATTTGGGGATAGTCTACACTATTTGAAAGTTCAGTCTGTGTGGCTGGGACTTGCTCTTGGTCTTGCTTTCTTTTTTTCGATATTTGATTACAAAAATCTTTATCCCTTATCTTTTATCAGCATGACGATAACAATATTATTACTATGTGTTGTTTTGATTCCGGGGATTGGGTTTACGTCAGGCGGCGCCAGGCGTTGGATTGATTTCGGACTATTTAATGTACAGCCTACTGAAATAGCAAAATTTTCAATTATTATTTACCTCGCATCATGGTTTGTGAATAAAGAAAGACGAAAGTTCACTTCGTTTATTTTCTTAGTTAGCATGTTGGTTTTTCTGATAATTTTGCAGCCAGACATGGGTACGGCGATGATCGTTTTCTTATTAAGTATGGTCATGTATTACGCTTCGGGAATGAGCCTCTTAAACTTGCTGGCACTATTTCCAATTGCCTTAGGAGGATTTTATTTATTAATTAAAGTTTCACCATATAGATTGAATCGATTATTAGCCTATCTTAACCCGGCGACCGATCCGCAGGGAATAGGCTATCATATAAATCAGATTTTAATTTCGCTTTCAAACGGCGGGATATTTGGGGCCGGGTTTGGAGCGTCCCGTCAAAAGTATTTATTTTTACCGGAGGCACACACAGATTCAATATTTGCAATAATTTCAGAAGAATATGGATTTATTGGTGGAATTGCATTGCTATCACTCTATTTTATCTTTGTATATAAAATATATCATTTAATTAGGTTGGCCCCGGATAAATTATCTCGATTTATTGCCTGTGGGATATTTGCTTTTTTCAATTTGCAGATAATCATAAATTTGGCGGGGATGACAGGTCTTTTTCCCTTGACAGGTGTCCCCCTACCTTTTCTTTCCTACGGCGGAAGCAATCTACTTATATCTTTTGCCCTGATTGGGATACTTCTTAACATTGAGAAAAGAGTCAAAGTTTGAAAACCAATTGACTTTCTATAAATATAAGATTATATTTTTTCTGTTGAAATTTAAGATCTTGTTTTTTGTCATTCTGTTACCAAAAAGCAGGAGAAGACAGGCCCAAAATATTTTTTGGGAATGGGAACACGGTGTGAATCCGTGACTGTGCCGCAGCGGTATTTTGAAGAGCTTGCACTGAGCGAGCAAAGCGAATCGAAAAGTCCGAAGACCGACAAGATTCTGAAAATGCTCGAGCAGAGTAGCACCAAAATGCTGTCTTATACTAATCGTGAGGGATATAATTTAAGAAAATATTCTGTCAATCCAGGGGCAGAATCTGATTATATAAAATCTATCGGGAGAGAAAAAAGAATTGAGTTTTTTCAAAGAAACTTAAACTCGTATGTCAATCATGTTCTTGAAGACAATGTTGTTTCCTTACCATATTTTTACAGATTGAGCGCAGATAATGATATAACGGTTTATCCATCAGGAGCCAAAGTGCATCTTGATCAAAGAGAAAGAGGCGGTGGATATATTTTAGGGTTAACAACTGCTTTAAGACAGTCGGTTGAAACGCCTAATACTGTTATTTCGCTTTATAGTCCACCTGGCCCTACAAGCTTTGACCACGACCCAGATAATCCATATACTGAGGTTGGGAGTTACCATGATGGCCAGCTTTATCTTATGTATTTTGATGGAAAAAAAATACATAATGTTGCAGTAAGTATATCTGAAAGAGGGGAAAATTTTGTCAGACGAATATTGGGTGATATTTACCTTGAAGCACAAAATAAACCGACGGAAAAAGAAAAAATTTTTCATCTAATCACTAGCCCAAAATCCACCAAATTAACAATAGATCAGTTTTTTGATTTTTATCAAAGATTTAATCTTGACGAGGTAATATATAAGAATAACAAAGGTCACGAATTTACTTTGTGGGAAACATTAGCTTCATTAAGATCTTCTTTTTCGGGACAACTTGAAACGGGAATTAAAGCAAATATTAATCATCAAAAACTAGCAAATGGTGAATATTCAGGAAAAGAAATTTTGTTGGCGTATAAAAGCTTAATCATCAACTACATGTCTAAGAAAGGGTTAAAAAGTTTAAAGTTAGGCGGAAGCTGTGGATCAGATCAAAAATTTTCTTTTGAGGAAATGATAAATAATTATGAAAATCACCTAAATAATCTTTCCTCGCTGGATCGTTTTTTAAAAGGAAACCTGTCTAAAGAGGTATTAATGAACGCAGACGATGAAGAAAAGCATGATGATTACAGTTGTCCTAATTGTGGTCATACTTTTAGAGGAGAAAAAAAAGGAAGTGATTCAAATACCTGGGTAAAAAGTTGTCAGTGTGGTCACAAATTTAATTGTTAAAAATAGTTTATAATGAATTATGAAGATTTTGATTACAGGAGGCCATTTGGCTCCGGCACTTGCAATCATTGAGGAACTAAAGAACATTAATCCTAATGTAGAAATAATATTTGTTGGGCGAAAATATGCTCTTGATTCAGAAAAAACAATATCCCTTGAGTACAAAGAAATAGAGAAACTTAAAATGAAATTTATCCCGCTTCAGGCCGGCAGGCTAACACAGATATTAACGTTAAAATCAATCAGAAATTTTTTGAGAATTCCACTGGGATTTTTTAAGGCGTTTTTTATTATAAATGAGGAGAGGCCAGACAAAGTAATATCTTTTGGAAGTTATCTGGCCTTGCCAATTGTAATATGGTCTGCCATCTTTAAAATACCGATCTTTACTCATGAGCAGACAATAAAACCAGGTTTAGCAAACAGATTAATTAGTAAATTTGCAATAAAAATCTTTGTAGCATTTGATGAGGCAACCCGGTATTTTAACTTGAAAAAGACTATTATTTGTGGAAATCCTGTTCGAGCCGCAGTTTTTAAAACGATAAAAAAACCTTTTGTTATAAAAAAAGACAGACCTGTCATTTACATAACTGGAGGAAGTCTTGGTTCTCACAGCATAAATGAACATATAAAAAAAATAATTAGCCAATTACTCAATGACTACATTATTGTTCATCAGGTTGGAGATACCAAAGAATATCAAGACTTTGAAAAACTTGAAGACTTAAAGAAATTAATGCCAGGGACTCTTAAAAATAGATACTATCTTAGAAAACACTTTTTTGAAGATGAAATTGGATATATTTATTCGATTTCTGATTTGGTCGTGGGAAGATCAGGCGCCAATACTTTTTTTGAACTTTTATATCTCGCTACACCAGCACTTTTTATACCACTCCCATGGTCTTCAGGACGCGAGCAACAAAAGCACGCCGAAATTTTTGCTAAAAAAGGGATCGGAGAAATCTTTCACCAGATTGAACCAAGCGATAAATTGCTTCGACTGATAAACTTAATGATAAAAAATAAAATTAAATATAAGGAAAATTTTAAAAAGTTAAGTACTTTATATAAAAAAAATGCCGCAAAAATTATGGTATCCCAAATTCTTGGTTAACTTGAAGAAATTATTCTTTAGTATTTTATCTTTTGTTTTTGTATTTAGCATCTTATATTTTTGTGACTTGATATTTACAATTAATAAAATCAATATAAAATCTCTCGGAGCTCCAATGAAATTAAATATTTCTGGTCTTGAAGAATTAAACAACAAGAATATTCTATTAATTAACATAAAAAAAACAGAAGAATTACTTATAAAAATAAATCCACAAATTAAAAAGTTAACAGTCAAAAAAAATTATCCTTCTCAGATTGAAATTAATCTTGTTGTTTATGATCCATATGCACAAATTGAAGTTTCAAATGGTTTTTTCATCTTGTCCGACGATGGACGAATTTTAAGAAAGATTAAACAATCCGACGGCCAATTACCTAAAATAAATTACTATCAAAAGCTAAATTATTTCTCCTTTTTACCGGGAGACTTTATTAAGTATGAAGATATTAAATCAGGCCTATTTTTCTTGCGATTTTTGAAAGATTCCGGTCTTCAAGTTAATGATCTTGATATTGCCGACTTCGATATGCTACTATTTAACGTAGGTGATAAAAAAATAATTTTTACCACTTTAAAGAATAAGGAAAAACAGATTATCGAGGCGGAAAGTATATTGCATCAGTTTAAAATTGAAGGCAAATACTGGCAGTCAATTGATATGAGGTTTGATAAACCAATAGTAAAATTCTAAATACTAAATTCGAATAACCAAATAATATCTAAATTCAAAATTCTAAACAAAAAGAGTTTAGAGTTTAGAAATTATAATTTGTTTGGATTTCAGAATTTAGTGTTTAGGGTTTATTTATTATGTCAGATAATTTGATTTGTGGGATTGATATTGGAAGCAGTAAGGTAGCAACTGTCGTCGGGATAAAGGCCGAGGAAGTAAATGAACTTAAAATAATCGGCTTTAATACGACGGAGTCTCGTGGAGTGAGAAAAGGACTAATTGTCGATATACAAGACGTCACTTCATCTGTCGAAGAAAGCGTTGAAAAAGCTGAGAGAATGGCCGGACACAAGATTACAGGCGCCTACGTCTCAGTCGGTGGACCGCACATTTCATCACTTAACTCTCATGGAATTGTTGCGGTCTCAAATCCGAGCGGTGAAATAAGTATGGATGATGTGGAGCGAGTGGTTGAAGCAGCACGAGCGATATCTTTATCAACAACGAGACAGATTATTGATGTCTCATCGCGTGATTTTATGGTCGACGGACAAGGTGGAATAAAAAATGCAAGTGGAATGAGCGGAGTCCGCCTTGAGGTTGATACTCATATTATTACCGCCTCACAAACTAACCTAAAAAACATTGATAAGGTATTTGACGATTTGGGTCTAGAAAATCGTGGGTTTGTATTTTCCGGTAAAGCTTCTTCAGAAGCGGTTCTTACTCATACCGAAAAAGAGCTTGGAGTAGTACTTGTTGATATTGGAGGAGGAAAAATAGACATCGCATTATATGTTGATGGTTCTTTGTCATATTCTTCATCAATCGCAGTTGGTGCCAGACACATAACTAATGACATAGCGGTTGGACTTCGAATATCACTGGACTCAGCCGAAAAAATAAAACTTCATCTCAGTAAAAGTTTATTGAGCAGGGAGGCAATGAAAAAGAAAACTCCGCAACTTGATTTCAGAGAGCTCAATCTTCCGGAAGATGTAAATGAGGTGTCATTAAAAACTCTGGTTGACGGAATAATTGCTCCTCGACTTGAAGAAATTTTTAAATTAATTTTTGAAGAAATTGAAAAAAGTGGATTCGGTCAGCTAGTGCCATCAGGACTTGTGATAACTGGCGGTGGAGCGCTTACTGTTGGAATGCTTGAAACAGGTAAGAAAGTAGTCGGTCTTCCAATTAGACTTGGGTATCCTGAGGGAGTATCGGGCTTGATTGATGAAATAATTGATCCACAGTTTGCAACTACCGTCGGTTTGCTTTTATATGGCAAAAGAAATATAATGACTGAAAAAACAGGATTTAAGAATTTTAATAGAATCTGGAAAGATTTTTCACTCGGTGGACAGATGGGAAGTTTAAAGAATTTTTTTAAACAATTTATACCATAAATATCTCAAAAATCAAATCTCAAATCTCAAAATTACATTTCAAATCTAAAAGATTTTAGATTTTTAGATGTAGATTTGACATTTAACATTTGAAATTTGAGATTAAATTATGTTAATCAAACCAAGAGCGGGGCAAGCTGCTCGAATTAAAGTCGTTGGAGTCGGTGGAGGAGGTGGAAACGCTTTATCCTCGATGATCGCTGAGGGAGGAATAGCTGGGGTAGAATTTATTGCAGTAAACACTGACGCTCAAGCCCTATTGAGTAATAAAGCTTCAATAAAAATTCAAATTGGGGAAAATCTTACCCGGGGCCTTGGATCAGGAGGCGACCCTGAAGTTGGAAGGCAGGCGGCTGAGGAATCTCGCGAGCGACTTAAAGAAGATTTATCAGGTGCGGACATGGTATTTATTACCGCAGGAGAAGGCGGAGGCACAGGTACAGGGGCATCACCATTGATCGCAGAGATTGCAAAGGAAACTGGTGCACTTACGGTTGGCGTCGTTACAAAGCCATTTGATTTTGAAGGATCAAAAAGAAAATTTGCCGCTGATGAAGGGACAATTAAACTTAAAGAAAAAGTTGACACTCTCATTATTGTTCCTAATCAAAAGGTTCTTTCTATAATTGACAAGAAAACTCCAATTCTTGAGGCATTTAAAAAAATTGACGGAGTACTTCATCAGGGTGTTAAAGGGATTGCTGAATTGATTACAACTCCTGGATTAATTAATGTAGACTTTGCTGATGTTCGGGCAATTATGCAGAATGCTGGTACGGCCCTTATGGGAATGGGAGTTGGGTCGGGAGACAAGCGGGCGATTGCCGCAATTAAACAAGCTATATCATCGCAGCTTTTGGACGTCTCAATTGAAGGCGCCAAAGGAGTCCTGTTTAACATTGTTGGAGGCCCTGATTTATCAATGACGGAAATTGATGAGGCGGCTTCAATAATCGCAAAAAGTGCCGATCCTGACGCTGATATTATTTTTGGAGCTGTAATTGATGACAGGATGATGGATCAGATAAAAGTCACAATTATAGCCACAAAATTTGATGATACAAAAATGAGATTTTTTAGTTTTAAAAAAGAGCCTGAAGAGTCATCTTTTAATAAATCGAACGATAAACAAAAGCCGACCCTATCTTCGCTTCAGGAGAATGAAGAAAATATTGAAGATGAAGATCTCGTTGATGATTCCCTTGAATTTGACATCCCCGCTTTCTTAAGAAAAAAATAACCATGTGGCGTAACAAAATCTGCATTGATAAAAAGTTTTTATTCGTTTTTTTGTTATTATTATCATTTATATCAGCTAGTTTTTTAACCAAATCAAAAATATTATTCAAAAGTAAAGCAAGTCCTAAGAATTCTTCATTAGGTTCAACCTTATTAAGAAATAGCCCGAATGATTTAATCGCTGACTTAATATTAGGACACAGCGACTTTGGCGAAGTTATACCAAAAGAAACAGTCCCATTCAAATTGGCAGGTCCTGGTGGTGTAGCGGTTGATAAAAGTATTAAACCATACCGAGTGTACGTGTTTGATGGTCAAAATAGTAGGATTTTAGGGTATAAACATCTTGGTTATTGTTCAACTGATTCTAATAGACCGTGCACGGGAGATAGTGATTGCGAAAGTGTCGTCGGTCAAGGTAGACCAACAAAAATTGGAAAATGTAATATTGATCTAGGAAAGGATGGAACTAAGCTTCCGGACTTAGTAATTGGTCAAAATAGTTTTTATGGAAAATCATCATGTAATCAAGACGCTTCTTTTCAAAGTTATCCAGTTAAAATATCTTCAAGTGGATCAACGATTTGTAGTATTAGAGACGATGAACATAGCTATTTTGAAGGGGGATCGACTGCTCATATGTTTATAGATAAAGCTGGAAATTTATATTTTCCAGATAGTTTTAATAATAGGGTTTTAAAATATATCAATCCGTTTGAGACTGACACAATTGCTGACGATGTCTGGGGTCAACTAGATTATAAATCAAGAAGCTGCAATAAGGATAAAAATGCACCTGATGAATCAACTTTATGTTTAGGAATTAATTTTGCAAAATCTGGGGTTGATATAGATAATTTAGGTAATTTATGGATTGCTGACGTCGGCAATAATAGAGTTTTACGATTTAAAAATGTGAATGGTGTTATTCAAAAAGCTGCGGATTTAGTACTAGGTCAAAAAGATTTTTTTAGCAATATTGCTGGTAACTCTCTAAATAATTTAAATTCTCCATCTGCCATAAGAGTAGACAGTAAAGGTAGACCAATTGTATTAGACTCCTTCAATAACCGAGTATTAATTTATGACTCGAATGCTACTAGTGGTGGCAATGGTAGAATTTTACAGACTGGCGAGCTTCCTCAATCTTTACTTATCGTTGAGACAAAACCAGAATTTAATAGAATTGTAGTTTCTTATAAAGATAAAATAATAATTAAAGACTATAACAAAGAATGGAAGAATGTTCAAAACGCAACTGCGATTATAAAAAATATTATAGACTCCCACGGAGAAATAGGCTCAATTACAGAAAATAGTTTTTTGATACCTGTTTCTGGAGGATCGCAAAATATCCTTTATCTTCGATCTATTTATGATAACGGCGATTTTTTATATAAAAAGCCTGACTCTTTTGATAATGGAGAGGATAATCATAACTATATTGGTATGTCGGGTTTTAGATCATTACGAGGAGTTACGGTAACGGATTCTCAAGTGATTGTAAGCGACACTAATAGATTAGCTTTTTGGAATAATATTAACCTTAACACCTTAACAAAGGGAAAAGAATATGATGGTTATTTTGGCAATTTTGAAGCGAATTTAAAATTTCGACATGATAGTTCTTCGTACATGAGAATTTTTGCTGACGAAAAGGTACTATGGGCTATAGTAAATAATTTTAATGCTGCAGATTCTAACACTATTGAGCAATATCATTTACCTGTAAAGAAAAATGATAGGCCTTTTAATATTATTAAGTTGAATGAATTGCTAGTGGAAGGTAAGAAGGTAGATAAAAATTTTATTAGTATTGCATCTGATATCTATGTAGATGATAAAAAAGGATATATTTGGTTATCATTACCTTTTAACGATAGAGTTATTAGGATAAAAATACCAAGTTCAGGAAATGAGTATATCGTCGATTTGATTATAGGAGGAAAAGATATTCCTGACATAATTTTACCCATATGGGGAAGAAAGTGCGATGCAAATAAAGATTTCCCAAAAACTCTATGTTATCCTGGCTCAATTGCTTTTGACAAAAATGGAGATCTTTATATTTCGGAACATTACTTAGAAAATTTTGGTGGAGGAAGGTTGATTAAATATAGTAAAGATGTAATTTCTAAAGAAAACATTACATCAATTCCTATATCGCAAATGTCAGAGAATGCAGAGGTTATTTTCTATAATTTTAATGGATGGAAACCGAGCTTTAATTCAAAGAATGTTATGGTTTATGGAAAAAATGGTTTAGACGGACCAGACTCTCGATTTTTAAATTTTGTGAATGATATTTCTAATCAGAAAGGTCAAAAAGGAATCAACATTTACTTAAATAATAATGGGCAGTTAAAGGATTTTTATGCTCAACCTTTTTCAACATATTTTGATAAAAACGATAATTTGTATGTAACTGACCTAAATAGAGGAAGTCTCTACATTTATAAAAAACCTTTTTAGAAGTTAACTTAAAATACATAGTTAATATTTATTTGCAGACAAATAATTACTTAGTATATAAATAAATCCAGTAAGGAAAAAAATAGGAAAGTGTAAGGCTGGAGAGTTATTAATAGAATTTGCAACTGATGACTATTCATTTTAATCATAATTTGTTGGCCCCTTTAACACGCAATAAGCTAAAAGGATGTAAATTATAAAAAAAGTTGTATAAATTAGTATCATATAAACAAAATTTACCTTACATTCACTCTTTCTGCTTGAAGGTTATATTACCTAATCCTGAAGATTCTGAGTTGTTATATTTCGTTAGAGAAAGAAAAACCCCTTCTTTTAAGTGTGGTTAATTTTTGTCCTGAAAAACCGATATTAGAGAGTTTTTTCCTTAAAACCGATATTATTTTATCAATAGACCAATCTGAATATTTATCAATATAATTTTTTCCCCATAAAATCCTTCCTATTTCATCACGTGAAATTACTTTATTTTCGTTCTTAATAAAATAAGTAAACATTTTAAATTCCTGTAAGGTGAATTTGTCTCCGCAACTTTTCCCACCAAAAAATATTCGGTCAGTTTTTTCGTCATAAATTATCTTTTCTTTCGGAACTTGTGAACGAATAAAATGGTCGAATATCTGACCAAAAATCACATAATGATTATCTTCAGATTTCTTAACAATGCCCGTTTTAACAAGAAAATCACTTTTGGGTAAAAGACTTTGTGGGATATCACCCGATACGCATATTTTTGTCAAAATTTCCTTTTCAAAATCATTTAAACTATGCCAAATATCGAAACATATATTCTTTAATTGATGGTTATTAAGAAGATAAAGCTTAGTTTCTGCCAAACTTATAATTTTACCTACCTTATTTTCTTTTAATATATGCGTACAATACTTTAAAAGTTGAGCGTGTCCACCGCAAAGCTCATATATCAGCTTTTTAAGATTGTCTCCAATTTTAACCGATAATTTTTCTTCAATACTATCAAAAATATATGCGCTTTCCTTTTGATTAAGTAATTCATTATAGTAGGAGCTTTGAGTAACAGCATACTTAAAGTTATGCAATTTATCTAAAATACTATTTTCGAGTAAATTAACACTGGAGAAAAAAAGAAAATTGACTCGATTCTTATTAACTGCTAATACTGACTCAAGGTTACGAAAAATGGTCTCAGGAAATTGCAGTAAAAATTCAAAGTCGTTTAGTAAAAATATTATGCAATATCCTTTAGTTATCAATAATTCGAGACCCACCTTTATTGAGGAGAATGTAGAATCTAAATTGGGCGGTAATTTTAAATTCAACTTTTTTATTTGAATATTAATTGAGTTTAGTATCAGGGATAGGTAATTATCGCTTGAAGCATTAGACATTTGGTCAGGATTAATGTAGATGAACAATGTTTTTTTATAGGTTTTACCGAATATTTTATGAATAATTGTTTTTTCATTTAAAAAATAATTTATTAAAGTCCTTCGACCAGATCCTTCCACAAAAAAGCAAGTTAAACAAAGTTTATTTTTGATCGGAATAAACATCTTATTGGCTATTTTTTCCAACGAATCTTTTGGTAAAGGGTCTTTAAGTGTTATCATCGGTATTCAGAATTGAGTAAGGATTTACTCAGATTAGCTTATTTTATCTTCGACAACATAAAAAGTCAAATATTTTTGACTTGGATAAATAGTTATATTTAAACAGCAAGGTAATTGAGCCATATAATTGGCATAACATCTCGATAGCCAATAGATCGTGTCAGATTAATGGAAAAGGAATTTGCATCAGCTACGACAAGTTGATTTCCTGGAGTTTTGAAATAATCATCTAATAACGCTACTCTAGCTGCAGTTGCGTATCCCTTCCCTCTTTCATTTACATCAGTTTTTGTATCTCCTGATATAAAAATGGAAAATAATTCTGATTCAATATCAATTATTATCTTTAACGGATAACCGCCAACAAGGGCTATAAGTTTATCATCCCTGAAGACACCAGTATGATTCCCTAAACTTAATCGTTCTGCCGAGATTTTTGTATCAGAAAGTTGGTTAACTGACTCAGCGTCCGCTATATCTAATTTTCTCATATGTAAACCAACAGAACCTCTAACGCTCTGTGATATTTTGGTCAATTTCTCAGGATGATGGTAGTTCCGAGAGTTCATTACAATCTGTGTAGTCTGAGAAGAATCACCAGCTGTAAAATCCGTCGGTGAAATCATTTCGTTCACTGTTTGTTTGGAAAAAAGTAAGCCATTAAGAACAAATTTAATTCCGTTTTGTGCGTTTTCATTTGACGCATTTATTAATGGTACGTTTTTAACAAATTCTTTAATTGGTTCACTAGCTCCATAACAATAATAAATAGTATTTCCCTGGTGTCGCGGCAGATATTCCATTACTAAGCCTGTTTTTCCTTTGCTTTCCAAAATTAACCAATTGCATCTATTTTTAAGTTCCTGGTCATAAAGATTAAAAATTGGCAAAGATGCTCTTGCGGCAATATTTTCGCTTCGAGTTTTTTTGTCGAATTTTATAGGAAAGCTCTCATATATTTCGGAAGTAACTGCATTTATAATTGTTCTATGGACAACATCGATAGTTTCTGATTTAAGTTTTTCACCGTTAAATCGAAATATTTTAGCTCCCGAAAGATCATAATATTTATCGGGTAAAACTCCAAAATATAAATTAGGCCTTTCGGGCATGTATTGATTATAACAAAAATAACCCTATAATATTGATAATTATACTTAATAATGATAAAATTCTGTATTTTTTCAAGGTATGGGAACAGAAGAAAAATACGATTTAATCAATAATCACAAGACTTCAATAGGAGAAGTTATCCAGATTCTTTGCCCTTCAGAAAAACCCAGAGAATTTACTTTTGGTGAAATGTTTTCTGAGATATTTAGACCTCATTTTAAATATTTTAGGCAGATACATGCAACAATAGATGGAGTTTATCTACCTGCAAAAACCCGTGAAATAGAAAAAAATTTCAAACTGGTTGATTTTTCAAATAGTCAAGAGGCTGGATTAAACCTAGCGTCCTTATTGGCTGTAAGCGCCGCCTTACAAGGATCAAGAATCAGTGTTCAAAAAAAATGTGAAGAGTGGGGAATTCCTGAAATTGAAAGGCCAATGAGCTATGAGGACTCTTTTAAAAGCGAACTTGAAGCTTGGATAAAAAAGAGCGGTGAAAATGCCTTAAAAACAAGTTTTAAAGATTCGAATAAGGTTTCATTTTATATTGCATTATCCGAAATGATTGGAATGTATTTAAAAGGAAATAATCCAAGAGAAGCTTTTGATTATTTTATGAAGTCAGAGCATAATATCAAAGGTTTTTCAATATTTGCCAGCTATTTTCCAAATATTGCTTCTTTGATAGATGAAAGAGGAATTAGAGAAATGCTGATAAAAGATTTAAGAAGAGATTTGAGCTTTGAGAATGTGCTAAGGGGTTTTATTCAAAATAATCCTACTAAATTCTTTACCATTCAAAGTGGAATAGAAATAGCTATTTTATTAGACTTTCCAATTGAAGTAATAAAAAAACTAACAAGCATAGAGGAAGAAAATCCGAATATATACATTGACTGGAGCGGCTCTAAAGAAGCGATCATAAATGAAATACTGAGTCGCGATTTTGCAGAAAAGCCTGAAGTTAAGGCGTTGCCAGAAGAACGATTTTCGGATAAGTTAGTTTTACCAGAAAACTTTGGAATGAAGAGAAATATAACAGAAACAAACTTCATGAGAGAATATTTTGGAAAGACAGACGCAATTGTTATTTCGCCTGAGCAAATAAGGAAGAACCCGAGTAAATTTTGGGAATACCAAAGAGCGTTGGTATTTGAAATTGCTGAAAATCAGGGAATTAAAATAGACGAAGGAATCGAGTTGCCTTTACCGATAAATTACGATCAAGATCAAGTGCGATCTTTTAGATCCACAGAAAAATTATTAAAAGATATGAGTGATTGGGTTTGGCTACTACTATACCCTAAAGTACAAGAAGAATTTTTTAAAAGGATGCCATACTTAAGAGTGCCTCCATATGTGTTAATTGACGGTAAAGCAGTTTCGGTACTAGATATGGAAAGGCAGAAGGAAATCAAAGCAATCATGCTTGAAGATGAACAAAAAGTTATTAATGAACTGCCATTTTTGAATACTGTTGATACAGAGCTTTTTACTCGAGGAAGGCAGAATAGATTTACTCGAAATTTAACATTACCTGGTTTGTTTATTCAAAATATTATCAACAAAAAAGGTTTTGTCTTAATAAACCATGGAATAGCTCGATGGACTCTTGGGAATTGGGGAAAAAATTTTGATTTAGATAAATTAGGATATGCAGCTTTTGGAAGAGGGTCTTTTGATCATTTGCCCGTGGTTGATGTCGATATGTTAGTTTTTGGAGTTCCGCAGACCCTAGGTGAAATTGGTAGCGAAATAGTAAAAAGGATAAACCAGCATGTTGCAGGAGTTGTAATAAGCAATCAAATGAAAGGGATGAGCATGGGTAAAGTTGACTACACGTTTATGGTAAAAAGGGATAATAGCCGTAGTATGTATAGAATCTTGGCTGATCCCTATCTGCTCGCCCATTCTAAAGCCTGCATTATGCAGGCTCTCAGAGGCTGGCAAGGTGGAAAACCCAAGCAAAAAACAGACTTATTAGTTGAATCTCTTGTTGGTTTTTCACAAATTAGAACTTTTGGCTTACTGCCAGAAATAGTTAATGATGCCAATGGTCACGTATCTTTTGCTGTTAAACCGATCGATGTCTTCGGCGGACTAATGGATTATATGGAGGCTGGTGGGGGAATGGAGGTACTTGGCAAAAGGAAAAACGCAATAAGATTTTTGTCAATGGAGCGAGCATTTTCTGCCGACTCAATCTGGCATGCTTTGAGAACTATTGGAGACATGGTTTATACAACCGGCGGAGCGGTTCCTCTTCCTGGATTAATAGAAATATCTAGCGAAAAAACAAATTTTGATGAAGTAATCTTAGAATCAGTGGGCCGATTTAGAAGCATTCTTCAGCCTATTTATCAATATGCTGAAGCTATAAGAAATGGAAACGTACGATTGGACGATGTGGTTATAAAAGACTTAAGACGAGAATTAATAAAAAGCGCTCAGGGTTTTATTGAGCATGATCCCAATCAGTTTTTAACATTAGCCTCAGATGAAACCTCCTTTGATAAGGTGAATATACTATTTGGACTTGAATTAAGTCGATTTTATCCACACTTAGATTTATTAAGGAAAAATAAACTAATCTGGCAAATCATAAAAGAAGCCGTACAAACACAAGAAAAACTTCCAGAAGAATCAGCCACTCATTTTTTAGCAAGGACAATATTGGGAATTCAAAGCGAACCAAGAATTCTTTCGATAATAGCCGATAGTATTAGAGAAGAATTTAGAAAAAACCCCTTTAGAACCGCAAATAAACTGACGACTTTTAAGAAGGTAAATGGAAACGAGGAGTCATTTATTGCACATGGTATGATAACGAGAGCTAATTGGGGATTATTAGATCCCTATGGATTAGGATTATATGCAGGTGGCCACAATACTTATACCTGGTTTGACCTCATAGAATTTATTGGGAGTGGGCGATATTCTGAAATCGCACGAGATTTGAGCCAAAATGCAAATATTTTTAAGGTTTTAGATAATTATGGAAAGTGGGGGCATAAAGTAGATAACACTCGATTAAGATTCTCAGGAAAGGGTACGTCTTTATCTAAAATTACAAAAGACCAAATTGAAGCTTTATCTGATTGGTTAATAGATCCGGGCTTTTAACTGTAAATAAAAATGAGAAAGTAAGTAATCAAAATAAACGAAAATAATGGATTAATGTATTCCACGACGTTTAATGAACTTTTAATAAATAACCTTTTTTAAATTTCGTTCTACTGGCATTTCTTATGGTCTCTTGTTGGATATACCAGTAATAAATTCTTTGATTAGAAACAACTGTCCTTAGATTTTGAAAAGTTCTCTGTTTCATATTCATATTAAACTTTTAATAATTTATTTTATAAATTGGTTATAGGCTATGCTTGAGTGGTATATTACCTAATCCTGAAGATTCTGATAGAGAATGCAGATTGTTTTTCAAAGTCGCTTTTACTATAATCTACTGATATGTTTAAACCAGTTGACCCAAATATAAATTTTCCTGAGATGGAAAAAAAGTGGCTTGCTCACTGGTATAAAACCGGTGTTGTAAAAAAGTATCTTACAAAAAATAATAAATCTAATAAATATTTTTCTTTCTTAGATGGACCAATAACTGCCAATAATCCAATGGGAGTCCATCACGCTTGGGGACGAACGTATAAGGATTTATGGCCGAAATTTCATAATTTATTGGGTTACAAGCAGAGATTTCAAAACGGTTTTGACTGCCAGGGTTTATGGGTCGAAGTTGAGGTAGAAAAAGAATTGGGTTTAAGATCAAAAAAAGACATTGAGAATTTAGTGCCAGGGGACCGAAAAAAATCAATTGCAAAATTTGTCCAGCTTTGTAAAGACAGAGTGATGAAATTTTCAGCTATCCAGACGGAACAATCTAAAAGATTGGGATACTTCGCTGATTGGGATCATTCCTATTTCACAATGAGTCCAGAAAATAATTACATGATCTGGCATTTTTTAAAGACATGCTTTGACCATGGATGGATTTATAAAGGCCATGAATCGGTGCCTTGGTGCCCACGGTGTGAGACTGCAATATCACAGCATGAAATGCTGACAGAGGATTATAAAGAACTTGTGCATGAATCAGTAATTCTTGAATTTAAGATCAAAAATTCCTCCTTCGCCAAGGCTTCCCCCTACGTCAAGACTTCGGAGGACAAGTCGGAGGACAAGCAAAATTCAAAAATAAGTAGCGAATATTTATTAGTGTGGACGACGACGCCGTGGACAATACCTGCTAATATCGCCGTTGCGGTTGATGCCAAAGCTGATTATTGCTTGGTTCAAGGAAAAATTAGTAAAGAGTTTTACTTTTGGGTTATGAAGGATCTAGTAAAAAGTGTTTTTACAGAAGGTTATGAAGAGATTGTAAAAACTGTAAAAGGTAAAGAGCTTGTTGGGTTAAAATATACCTCTCCTTTTGACAACTTACCGATTGTAAAAGAAGTCGCAGAAGAAAATCCTGATACTTTTCACACTGTAATACCTACTGATAATCAAATAATGCCGATATCGGCCGCAGAAGGCACGGGCTTAGTACATACTGCAGTAAGCGCCGGTACAGAAGACTTTTTATTAGGTAAAAAACTTGGACTTCCAATGATACCTGTTATTGCAGACAACGCTGATTATCTTCCCGGACTAGGATTTTTAACTGGAAAAAATGCAAAGAAACATCCGGAAATTATATTAGATTTTTTGCGGGAAGAAGATAAAAAAGGAAATGACTGCGTCTTTAGTATTTTTAAATACAAGCACCGTTACCCGGCTTGTTGGAGATGCAAGACCGAATTAGTTTGGAAAGTCGAGGATGAGTGGTACATCGCGATGGATTTACCATCGCGAAGTCAAAAGTCAACATTGAGGGAAAGAATGATGGAGGTGGCAAAGAAAATAAAGTGGATGCCGGAATTTGGATTAGAGCGAGAGCTTGATTGGCTGAAAAATATGCATGATTGGCTTATTTCAAAGAAAAATCGATATTGGGGTCTAGCTCTTCCAATTTATGAATGTGAGAAATGCGGAAATTTTGAAATAATTGGATCTAAGGAAGAGTTAAAAATACGCGCGGTATCCGGCTGGTCAGAATTTGAAGGAAAAACTCCTCATAAGCCATATATAGATGAAGTTAAAATTAAATGTCAAAAATGTGAATCTGTAGTTTCAAGGGTTGATGATGTAGGGAATCCATGGCTTGATGCAGGAATCGTAGCATATTCTACAATTGCTGAAAATAATCAGGGAGAACCTTTATATTTAAAAAATAAAAAAGAATGGGAAAAATGGTTCCCTGTTGACTTTATTACCGAATCGTTTCCTGGCCAGTTTAAAAACTGGTTTTATGCTTTAATTGCAGAGTCGACCGTACTTGAGAATAAGCCACCTTTTAAAAGAGTCCTCGGTTTTGGTACTCAACTTGGAGAAGATGGTAGACCGATGCATAAAAGCTGGGGAAATGCGATTGAGTTTAACGAAGGCGCCGATAAAATTGGAGTTGATGTAATGAGGTGGATGTTTACTCGCCATAACCCTGCCGACAACATGCTATTCGGGTATAAAAAAGCCGACGAAGTAAGAAGGCAGTTTTATCTTATGCTTTGGAATATATATAAATTTTTCGTTGAATATTCTAATTTAGATGAATGGTCTGGACACCCTCAGGGTGACCAGAAGCATAGTGGTCACCCTAAGGGTGTCTTGGATAAATGGATTATAAGTCGACTTGCCCAAACAACTCAAAAAGTTGAAGAAAGGATGAGGGAGTTTGATGCTAAGGATGCAACGCTCGCAATTGAAAAGTTTGTATCAGACCTTTCGACTTGGTTTTTAAGACGAAGTCGTGATCGTGTCTGGGTAAATTCAGATGATGAAAAAGATAAAAAAGAATTTTATGAAACTTTATATTTTGTCTTAGTTAATCTCTCAATAATTACGTCACCATTTATGCCATTTATTTCTGAGGAAATTTATAAAAATTTAACGGATGGTGAGTCTGTCCATCTTGAAACATGGCCAAAATTTAATAAAAAAATGGTCGATGATAAATTAATTTTGAATATGGAATTGGCAAGAAATATAAGCGAGGCAGGGCATGCAAAGCGAAAAGCCGACGGCCAAAAAGTGAGAATTCCACTTGCTGTGCTTAGCGTAAAACTTGAAGGGAAATTTGATTCAGTTGTTGACAAAGTTTGGGAATTAATTTTGAAAGAATTAAATGTAAAAAATATTGAGGTTAATGGAAAAAATAAATTTCCTAAAAAATTTATAGAGGTGTCACCTGATGATTTAGAAAATGAGGGACAACTTAGAGAACTACTTAGAACAATACAATCAAAAAGAAAAGAAATGGGACTTAAGCCAACCGACCATATTAATTTGACTATTCCAGATAATTTTTTGGAAAATGTCGAATTCATAAAAAAACGCGTCATGGCACACAAAGTTAGCATCGGGCCTGATATTATGATTTCTAAATAATGGAGATATTAATTCCTTCCATTTTACTATCGGTATTTGGACTTTTTAATCTTTTTGGACTAAGCCAAGACCTTTTTTTTAAACAACTAGTTTTTTTTCTAATAACATTTATTGTCTATTTTATTATAAAGTCCATGGGTCGAAATTTCTTTAAACTTAACTCCAGTTTTTTTTACTGGCTATTGATCGCAATACTAATAGTTACCTATATCATCGGCCTTGAAGTCAAAGGCTCAAAACGTTGGCTGGATTTATATTTTTTTAATTTTCAGGCGAGTGAATTTTTTAAGGTTGTCTTCGTCCTTTTTATGGCAAATTATTTTAGAGGAAAAAAGCTCCTCGAAAACAACCTCTCATTTTTTTTAAAAAGCTTTTTATATTTTATTGTGCCGGCTTTTATAATATTTAAACAACCGGACCTTGGTAACGCGGCGGTTTTTGCCTTTATATATTTGGTAATAATAATTTTTTCAGATCAGCCAAAAAGATATTTGTTATATTTATTTTCTATGACCGGTCTTCTTGCGCCTGTTGGGTGGCTCTTCCTTAAAGGTTATCAAAAAGCAAGGATTGCAAGTTTTTTGAATCCACATCTTGACATTGAGGGGACCTCGTACAACATGATACAGGCAGTCATCACAATCGGGTCTGGCGGTTTTTTTGGTAAAGGACTTGGACTTGGCACCCAGTCCCGACTATATTTTTTACCAGAAAATACTACAGATTTTGCCTTTGCCTCGCTAGTTGAACAGTTTGGATTTGTAGGCGGATTTTTCGTAATATTTTTATACGGTTTAATAATTTATGCGCTTGCAAAAAAAATAATAAAATATTATTTTCAAAACGATATCGAAAATAAAATTAAATTTCTTTATTGTCTAGGTATTCTTTCATACTTTGTTTTTCAGGTAGTTATAAATATTGGAATGAATATGGGCCTGCTTCCGATTGCCGGTATTGCTTTGCCATTCATATCATATGGAGGATCATCAGTACTTGCGCTTATGATAGGCTTTGCTCTATTGCCTTAAAAATGATGATTGCAGAATGCGTTTTATAATGTATAATTTATAGATTATGGTAACTTTTGCAGTCGTTAAAACAGGCGGACAACAATTTTTAGTTAAGGAAAACGATGTTATAACGGTATCAAAGCTTGAGAAAAAAGAGAAAGAAAAAATAGAACTCGAAACGTTGGCTATATTTGATGATGAGGGGAAAAGCATAGAAATCGGGACTCCATATTTAACAAAAAAAGTGAGTGTGGAAATAATCGCTCAGGGAAAAGGACTGAAGATTAGAGTTGCAAGATTTAAGGCTAAAAGCAGATACCGAAAAGTAACCGGCTTTCGACCACAGTTAACAAGTTTGAAAATATTGAAAATTTGATGTTAAAAATTCAATGAAAATTGAAAATTTCAAATTGAAAATTTAAAAAATGGCTCATACAAAAGCACAAAAAACAGTTAAAGGAAATCGAGACTCAAGAAGCAAAAGACTTGGAGTCAAGATTTATGGAGCGCAAGCTGTAAATCCAGGTAATATAATTATCCGCCAAAGAGGAACAAAGGTAAACGCAGGTCCCGGCACAATGCTTGGTCGTGACTTCACCATCATGTCTCTCAAAAAGGGAATCGTAAAATTCTACAAAAAGTTGGGAGACGTCTTCGTAAGAGTTGACTGAATAAGTTCTTATAGTCTATATAGTCGAAAGTCTATAAAGTTTTTATTCTGGTGTAAAATATTAGCATGAATGAAAATATTGACGAGATAATACAACAAATAAAAGATGAAAAAGATGTATTTAGTAAAGCAAAGCTAATAAGATTTTTAATGAGAGAAAAAAACATCAAGGTAAAAGAAATTGCCACAAAACTAAATATTAATTCTTCTTATGTTAGTCATTACAACAGAATTTATAAACTACCTGATTTAGTAGTTGATGGTTATTATTCAAAGCTTATTAGCATAAGTCATTTATTTGTTATTTCCCGAATTAAAGATCCAAAGAAAATTGTTGAAGTTTATGAAAAAGTATTGGAAAGAAATTTAAATATACTTCAAACTGAGGATTTAATCCGTGAGCAACTGTATGAGATAAAATCTTATGGGATTTATTTAAAAGACAAAGTTAAAAAAGAAATAATCTTAAATCTTATTAAGAGATATCCTTCTATAAAAATGAAAATAATTCAGACAAAAGTTAAAGGAAAAATAATTATCGAAATCCCTGGCAATCTTGAAAAAACCTCAAAATTAATAAGAGAGTTTTTATCTGATAGAGCGAGGTAAAGGATTTACAATTGCACCAACACTATTTGTTGGAAAATATCGGTAGAATACTTGGCCAATCATGCTTTGGGCGGGTACTGCACAAAATTCTCTTGAATCCGAAGATCTTGGGCGATTGTCTCCCATTACAAAAAGTTCACCATCGGGCACGCTATATTCAACGTTATTTTTTATGCAACCGGTGTCCCATAGATTAGTCGTTGCAGAAATATAATTTTCTGTAATCACTTGACCATTAACTGACACGGCTCCATCGTTAATATTTATTTTGTCTCCTGGAAGTCCAATAATTCTCTTGATGTATTCTATATCGGGATTTTTAGGGGACTTAAATACAACGACATCACCGCGCTCTGGCCTTCTGAATTTATAGGTAACTCGAGATGTTAAAATATAATCACCTGATATAAATGTCGGCTCCATCGAAGCACCCTTAACTTGATTTGGTGTAAGAATAAATAAGTAGACGACAATAAAAAGTGAGCCAATGAATACAATCGTTTCTAAAATATCCATCACAAAATCAATGACATTTTTTACTAGACCCATAACTTTTCATTTTAAGAAAAGATATGTTAAAAAACAAGGGATTATATATAATACATATATAGTTGGATCGTTAGCTCAGCGGTAGACCTGCCCGACTTGCCGAGGACCTGTAGCTCAGTTGGCTAGAGCGTTGCATTCACATTGCAGATGTCAGAGGTTCGAGTCCTCTCAGGTCCACAAGTCAAGGCAGGCGGGGCGCTGCATTCACATTGCAGATGTCGTAGGTTCAAACCTGCCTGCCGGCAGGCAGGTCCTGCACAATCCACTATTGCATTCACACCTGCCCGCCTTGCTTCGCAAAGCGATGCTGGTGGGTTGAAGAGGTCGGGGTTTCCGCCAAAGGCGGATTAACTGACAGTAAGACTCTCCGCCAACTGGCGGATCGTTAACTGTCAGTTGAACAAGTCCCTCAACGGTCACTTTTTTTGCTCTATTGATTTCATAAAAAGATGCTGTATACTAGTACAACGTTAGTAATAGTTTAGATTGATGCGCGAGCTTGACATTAAAAATATTAGGTGATATAATCAGCGAGAAATAGTACTATGAAAAGCCGATTTAGGGAAAAGGCCTTGTCAATAATTCTGTCTGTTAATTTGCTGTTAAATTCGTTTACTCCTTTTTTTAGTATAGTCCCTGTAGTTAATTCGCAAGAAATAACTCCCGAAATTACATCTTCAGTTGAAATAACACCAACTGATGAACCAACCCCAACACAAGAAATCAGCGTCGAACCAACTCAAGAAGTTACACCAACAGTAGAAGTCCTTCCAACAATCGAGGTAACCATTGAGCCAACAGTTGAATCAACACCGATCCCAACAGAAACTCCGGTCATTGTTCCTGAAGTTACAACCGAAGTAAGTCCGACAATAGTTGTAGAGACACCTTTGCAATCCGTCCAGGACACAACGCCGGCACCTAATCCACTAGAAGTCACCAATTCACCTTCACCTCCACAACCTTCACCAACAGAAGTTATCACGACACATTTAGTCAATGGAGTCGTCGAGACAGCCTTAGTTGAAAGCTACTCATGCCGCGCCGATTCTTTAAACGGGTGTTTAGTTACAGATAAACCAGATTACGCTCCAACAGATGTAGCTGTAATCACAGGCCATGGTTTTTCAGCAAACACCAGTTACACCCTACGGGTGCTATCTTCAGATCAACCGGCGGTTGATTCAGAATACCAAATAACAACTGATGTGAATGGTAGTTTTACATATAGTTATCAACTAGATGGAAACTACAGACCAAACTATCTAGTAGAACTAAAAGATTCTTTTGGCTTTGTCGTTGCCTCAGTGACTTTTACGGATACAGCAAGCTCATCAATATTAGCAACAACAGTTGGTAATTATGATCAGTGGACTGCAAATTCCGGTACCAAAGAAACCGCTGTTTCAGCTAATGATGGTGATACGACTTATATAACCAACAGCACGAACGCTCAAAGACAATCATTTGTTTTTTCAAATGCAGGAGTGCCAGCTGGAGCAACAATTAATTCTGTAACACTTTATGCAATTGCTAAAGAGGGAGAGGGTGGATCTAAACTCAAACTTTTAGTTGAAAAAGGGACTCTAGTTACAGATAGAAGTTTAGGAAGTGATAATAATTTAACAGGTAGTTATGTTGCATACAGTCGCGCAATGACAACTAATCCTTTTACCGGGGTTGCTTGGTCACTAGCTGAAGTAAATGGTTGGACAGTAAAATTTGGTGTAGAAAATGGAGCAAATAAAATTGCAAGGGTTTCTCAACTATATTTAATAATTGATTATACTGAAGCCGGTCCGACTACAACACCAACAAACACGCCAATTCCAACATCTACACCTACAAATACACCAACTCCGACGGTTACGCCTACTCCGACATCCGCATCAACTCCCACACCAACTATTTCATCGACACCTTCAGGTGTACAAACGGCCATTGGAAGCTGTGTTGAAGATGCTTACGGATCAAATCTAAATTGTACAGCTAACGATGTATCTATCGCTAACGTAACGGGTATTACCGTTACTGATGATTGTGATTTTCCAGGCGACACAGCCACTTTTACGGCTACTTGGAACGTTCAGTCGACAGCCACCGAGCGCTATAATATTGGTCTATATTTTGCTTCACAGGGCCAAACAAGCGCAATGAATGGCACATGCTCAGTCTCAACATTGGCTAATAGCCCTGTTCCTCCAAACTATAATTTCGATGGTAACGCTTGTGGAGATATAAGTAGTTCTGCAATGGTTAACCCGGTCATAACAATGACGGTTCAATGTGATGATCCAGACGGTGACAATGTACTAAACCTTCCTTACTGTACAAGTTGGAATCAAAACTCAGGTGAAAACATATCATGTTCAGTCCCAGGAGATGCGATTCCAGGCGCTCCATCGAAATGTAACTGTCAAGACGGTTTTGAACTTCCAATCGTAGTTCCTTTTGAAGCTAAAATTGAGGTTAAAAAAACCTTATCACCAACCGATGATCCAGGAAGATTTAATTTGCAAGTTAATGGATCGGATGAAGTAAGCTGTGTTGGAAATAATGGAACAACTGGCCAAGTGACAGTTGGAGCAGGGACAAGCTCAAGTCCTGGCGCAACTCACTCAGTCGGAGAAACGGCTTGTACAAGTCCAGCCACGGATCTATCAGACTATAATTCTTCAATCATCTGTGTTGATAGAGGACTATCAACTTTTGATGGTGGAGCCGCTTTGACACAAAGCGGAACCGGACCATTAAATGTTGACGTTGATAAAGACGATGACATAGTATGTACAATCACAAACACACAAAAACAGGGAACTTTGATAGTTAAAAAGGTGGTAGTAAATGATAATGGTGGGACAAAAACTGCCTCCGATTTTACATTTTCAGTCAATGGTGATACTGCAGTTGCATTTGAAGCTGATGGGCAAAATGATTTAACGGTTGATTCTGGAAATTATACAGTCATAGAACCAGCGGTATCAGGCTATGTAACGACTTATGACAATTGTACTGACGTCGCAGTCTCGCCTGGTGGAAGTGCAACCTGCACAATCACAAATGACGATATTCAACCAATGCTTACTGTCACTAAAGTAGTTATTAATGACAACGGTGGAACTGCAAGTGATTCAGCTTGGACTCTTACTGCGACCGGTACTTTGGTATCACCAACTAATTTAAGTGGAACAACCCCAGTTGATAGTGACAGTACTTTTAAAGCTGATACTTATACTCTAGCTGAAACTGGCGGACCAATAGGTTATACCGCTTCATCATGGGTCTGTGTCGGTGGAACTCAAAATGGAGATGAGATAACCGTAAATATTGGCGATGATATCACTTGTACAATCACAAATGATGACCAAACAGGAAGATTGGTTGTAAAAAAGATCCTCGTAAATGATGATGGTGGGAACAAAGATTTTGAGGATTTTTCTTACAAAGTAAATGGCGGATCTTCGGTACTTTTTGACACTGACGGTCAAAATGAGTCAACTGTTGATTCAGGCAACTATACCATAGTTGAAGATCCAGAAACTGGATATGCTACTACTTATGATAATTGTGATAGTGTTTTTGTGCCTAATGGTGGATCAGCCACTTGTACAATCACAAATGATGACATTGCTCCAACTTTGAAGCTGGTTAAATTAGTAACTACTGATAATGGCGGTTCTGCAGTCGCTCATGATTGGACATTGACCGCATCAGGAAGCGCCGGATTTTCCGATTTTGGAGATGCATCAACTTTTCACGAAGTACTTGCAAATGAGTCATATGTTCTTTCTGAATCAACAGTCCCTGGTTATGAAGCTGGAAGTTGGGATTGTACCAATGCCGGTCTTCAGGGAAATGTTGTCTTACTTGGGTTAGATGAGCAAGTTACATGCACAATCACAAATGACGATATTCAACCAATGCTTACTGTCACTAAAGTAGTTATTAATGACAACGGTGGAACAAAAGTAGTTTCTGATTTCCCATTATTTGTAGATTCAACTAGTGTGACATCGGGAGTTCAAAATGGTTTTAATGCTGGTAATTATGTCATAAGCGAAACTGGCTTGGACGGATATTCTGAATCAATCTCAGGTGACTGCGACGCTCAAGGGAATGTCACTTTAGGATTAGGAGACACAAAGTCATGTACAATCACAAATGATGATGACAGACCTTCTCTAACCCTTAACAAAGTAGTTGTTAACAACAACGGTGGGACAACTGATGAAAGTGCCTGGACATTAACTGCAACTGGTACAGGAGATACTCCAACTAATCTATCAGGTCAAGGAGCATCAGGTTCAGCCGATGTTGTCTCTGGAACCTCCTTTAAAGCCGATACCTATACCTTAGATGAATCTGGTCCTTTAAATTACACAGAGTCCTCATGGAGCTGTGTTAAAAACGGAGGAGATCCAGTTACAGGTTCAACAATCACGCTTAGCCTAGGTGATTCAGCTGTCTGTACAATCACAAATGATGATGACGCACCGACTCTGACACTGGTAAAAGAAGTTGTTGGTGGAACAAGTGTTGCTTCTGACTGGACTCTTACCGCAACAGGTGCAACGGGATTTAGTGGATTTGGACCAACTGTCAATAATGGTGACTCGTTTGATTCGGGATCTTATGATCTTTCTGAATCCGGACCATCAGATTATACCGCTAGTGATTGGGTGTGCGTAGGTGGGAATCAGACAGATGGAGACACAGTAGAGATTAGTCTTGGAGAAGATGTAACCTGTACAATAACAAATACTCGCGATACAGGTGCTTTAGAAGTAAATAAACAAATTGATTCTGATGGAGACGGAATATTTGAAGGTGGTAATACTGAAGCTAATAGCTTAGGTTTTGTTTGGGGGTTAGATAGTCAAACTCCAGCTCGGGCAATGGGTTCTACCGCATCGTCTTTAGACACAGGCTCGTATGATGTTGATGAAAACAATGATGTAGCAAATTATCATTTTGTGGGATGGTTTTATAATGATAGTGATTATTCTTGTGAAGAACCTGAAGAGACGGAGTTGCCAGCTTCAGTCAATGTATTCAAAGACACAACAACCTCAATAACTCTATGCAATGCCCGTGATATCGGAATAATTACCGTTGACAAAATTACTGATCCAAGCGAGGCTCCAGATGAGTTTACTATTAACCTAAATCAAGGTTTAGCTGGGGATCCAACTCTAATAAAAAGCTCGGTATTAGCAGATCAAACAACACCTGATTCATATGCTATTCCAACGGGTGAGTACTGGTTTGAAGAACTTGTAAAAACAGGTTGGGATCTTACAGATGCTAATTGTGTTGTCAATGAAGATATAGAAAATAATTTTGATCCAAGAGCGGACTCTTTCAATCTAACAACAGATACTAATCTTGATTGTACATTTACCAATACTCAAAGAGGAAAAATAATTGTTACAAAATATCAAGATAACGATGGAGACGGCATAAAGGATGAAGATGAGGCTACTCTTGAGGGATGGGACATGCACTTAAGTCAGGGCGAGGGCTTTAGTGCAAATGAAACTACAGATACTCTAGGAAATGCCACCTTTAACAATCTTCTAATTGGATCATATGTACTAAGTGAACAGGAACGAGAAGGGTGGTCTCTAACAAATATTAGCTGTTTATCTGATGAGAGTCGCGGTTTAGACACAAGTAATGAACATTCAGTGACTGTAGCAGCCGGTGAAAATATAACCTGTGAAATTGGTAACCTGCCGGATAACTCAGAGCTTCAGATTTCAAAATCAAATGACGGAGTAGATAAATCACCCGGTGGGACTGTTATCTACACAATTAAAATAAAAGCTTTAAATAATAAAGTATTGGGTGTTAAAGTCAAGGATTTGCTTCCAAAAGGTTTTAGTTTCCAAAATGTCATTTCCATAATTCGAAATGGAGTTGATGATATTACCGCTTTAGTTGGCGATCCCCTTTATGCCTCTCCTGGAACGTATAATTTAGGAGACATGGACGCTGACGATGAAGTAATCATTAAATACCAAACTAAAATCGACGGCTCACAGGAATTTGGACTTTATAAAGATGCGGCTTGGGCAGTCGGGACAAGCGAAACAGATAGTCGAGTTTTGGCACTAGCTCAACCCGAAGGATTTGTGTCAACTAATTTTGTGGGAACTGGGGTACGAGTCAATGGAAATCTAACTGAAAGTGGAAATGTAGATGTAGAAGGCGAAGTACTCGGTGCCTCAACTTACTTACCAGCAACAGGTGCTAATTCATTCTGGATCTATTTTGGATCAATTATGGCCTTCTTAGGGATATTAATAATTGCAGGAGCTTTTATGATAAGAAAAACAAAGATATTATTAACGACATTGTTAGTTGGTGGCTTAGTTACTTGGTTAGTTGGCTCAAGTCCAGTGATGGCTTCTGATCTTACAATCAGACTTTCTGAGCCAAAGACACCTACAAAAATAAATAACTTTAAAATTGACTTTGTTACACTTGATCTGTCAGAATCGGGCAACCCAATCACTGTAAAATGTTTTTATAAGAAAAATTTGGCAGATGCTTGGACTCAATATGGATCAGATATTGCGGTCACAGCCCCTGGGAACAGTGGTAGCTGTCAAGAAGTATCATCTTTTGTAAACACTAGTGGTTCAACTTATTATTTCAAGTCTACTGCTTCAAATGGAGTAGTGTCAGATGACTCTGAAACTCAAGGATTAGTATCGGTCGGTTATGATGATCGCGATCCAACAGTCCCAACTAACTATAAAAAAGAAAAAATCAGCTCTTGTCAATATAAAGTAACCTTCAAGACTGCAGATGATGGTATGACTTCACGAGTTGAAGTTTATAGATCTGAAACAACTTCAATTGTGCTTGATGGATCAACCCGGGTTGGAGATATCACAATCGCCCCAAATACCGAAGGATCATTCACAGAATCAGTACCTGACTGTAATAAGACTTATTACTACATAATCCGAGCCTTTAATGTGGCTGGAAATGCGTCAGGGCCAATAGGTGATAGTGTGACCGTTGTTTCGGGCACAACTACTACCACAGAACAGGGAGCAATCTCGGTCTCGGTCGGTACTTTGGCCGGCGAGACAGGCGGATCAGTGCTTGGAGAGGGGACTGCCGAAGGCGAGATTAAGGGCGAGGCCTCAGGATCAGGAAAACCAGAAGTAATCAATGTAAAAGGCTCAATGACTCAAAAAGTAGTTGACTTTGTCACCAAAAAGAAAAAACTAACTCTCCTTATAGTTGCACTTGTAGCCGCTTTCGGGTACGCTGTATATTATGTCTTCAAAAAGAGAAAAGACAAGATTGTCTAAAGAAAATCGCTTTTTCAAGCCACTTTTAATTGCAGGGGTTGCTATGGTCTTTGTTTCTTTTGTAATTTTAAGTTTAACTTTTTATCGCGTCCTATTCGAGGAAACGAGATACTCCCTAAAAAAATTCCAGCGTAATGTTACAGTGATAAAGCTGGTTGACCGGGAGTTTGGGATCGTCATACCCAAGATCTCAGCTAATGCAAGAGTAATTAGCAATGTTGACCCATTTGACTCTAAAAAATATCAAGTCGCACTAACCAAAGGAGTAGCTCACGCATTAGGCTCAGGCTACCCAGGAAATGCCGGAAATACCTTCATTTTTGCCCATTCCAGCCGCGATTGGTACACAGCTAACCAGTATAACTCCGTTTTTTATTTGCTCTATAAACTTGAAAAAGGGGATAAGATTGAGATGTACTACAAAAATAAAAGATATATTTATGAAGTTACCGTTAAAAAATTTGTGGAAGCTAGTGAAGTTTCATATCTAAATTCTTTTGCGACTGAAAATACCTCGATTTTGACCCTTATGACTTGTTGGCCTCCAGGCACGACTTTAAAAAGACTGATAATTCAGGCAAGAATTTCGGATACAAATTAATATAGTTTTTTTTAAAAAGTTATAGGATTTTTTAAGTACTACTTACCTTCGCAGTTTCAGCTGCTTGGCAATGATGGGCTAATCCAAGGCAACCTACACAATAACCCGATGAAATTCTTCCTAAATAGCACGTAATCCAAGTACCCTCGGGAATTGGACAACTTTTCATACCAGTATCAACCTCAGTTGATGTGGCGCCGTCACGGGATTCAAGTATTAGAGATTCAGTACCTCCAGATCCAGGTTTTCTAGTACGCTTTTGTGCAACTTTCACTGTTTCCATCTTCAAATTATATCAGTTTATATTGATTTGACAATATATTATTTATTTTCCTACAAAAAGAAGGGCATTGGGGAGAGCGCGGCCGGGGCCGGCCTTATAGCCACCAGACCATAGGGCAGTCGATCCACCATTGTCAAGGTTTAGCGCGTTTTGGATGCCCATAGTCTTGATTACGTGGGCGGCTTCAGCAACGGTCGCATTAAAGACAACTCCAATATAGGCAGTTGACCCTGAGGCGCCAACGAAGCTACGATTTCCCTTACTTCCTCTCTTTGGTTCACCATCTCCGTTAAATACAATATTTCCGCCTGATACAAGGAGCGGTTGCATAGCAAGTACGGCATCGACGCTTGTGTCTCTTCCCCATTCAAGCGATTGGGCGACGAATCGGGCAGAATTGCCAGTGAAAATGACGGCGGGGACAGTACTATAGACGTTATTGTCAGAGTTAAAGTACTTTTTATTTTTATTCATGGCTAAAGTGTCATAAGAATTCTTTTTATCAGAACAGGATGGGTAATCAGCTGGACAAAAATATGAGCCATTAATGCCAGCGAAAGCTCCTGAGCGAGATACATAGTCACCAAGGCTTAAAACTGGGCAATCATTCTTACAATCTTCATCAGAAGCAGTGTCGACAATTACACGGGTAGAATTAAGGTCGGCAGCAACTATTCCAACCAAGAAGTCGCCAACATCGGACTTTACGACCTGACTTGAGTATCCGGCGCCAGGAGGGGTATTATTTTCCGGGACATTGGCAGGTATTTGAAATGAAGCTAGAATTTTTTGCTTTTCAGCCGTTATTTCCCTCTCAAAAGTTATTAAGTCAGCCTCGGCGGATGAGTAATTCCGCTTTGAAAGGAGAGTGAGAATATCGGCGTAAGCTGAATCGAATTTCTCCGTCTTTTTAGTAATTACTTTTAGGTCAAGAAGTTTTTCATAGGCAGCTACGGCTTTAGAATAAGTCGTCTCAATGCTCTTTATTTTACTTTCAAGATCTTTATTTATTTTGTACTGATCTTGATTTTTAAGGCCAATTAGTTCTTTAGAAATAGAATTTAGAGTTTTTTCAGTTTTGGCTTTAATTTGATTAAGCGAAGAGATCTCGGAAGAAGTTTTCTTGTAATAAGAAAAGCCGACGTAACAAGCTGAACCTATCAATACCAGAGTAATGAGCATTCTAACAGCAAGTAATACTTTTTGTTGCGTCTTTTTAGGCATAAATTCAGTTTAACAGATTGCTTATTACTTTGGTTTAAATTTAATCTTTTCATATTCTATTTAAGAGGTTTTTTAAAGACCCAATTAGTATCTCTTTATAAGAATTTTGATTATTATCAAGAGTTTCATAGATTTTGATTTTTTCATCGATTATTTCAAAATAAATCAATTTCTCATCAAAATTTGTATTTTTGTCTTTAAGTTTTAAAAATTTACTTTGTTCCTTCAAAAATTCACTTTTTATGCGATTTATATCTTTTTCTAAATTCTTTGCATTATTTTCAAAAACAATCATTTTTGAATAAATATTCTCCAATTTCTCAAGTCCGGTAAAATCCCCAATTTTCACTAATTCTTTATTAATTGCATAAAATAAATGTTTATGATCTTTTACATTAGTTTTGTGAATTTTACCAATGTTTTTAATAATTTGAGTATTTTTTTTGTAATTATATGATTTCAAATATAAAACAAGTTCATTGATAAGTTTACCAGGATCTGATTTATCAACAAAATATTTAAATGGATTTATACTATCGAAGTATATTTTATATGAGTCAGTCTGGAGCGACGGAATTAAGCTGTTGATTTCTCCATAAATCGTATTCCAAGAATCATTATTTTGTCCAACTTGGCCAATTACAACTTCGTAATACCCATTATATATCCCGATGACTTTTAACTTATATTCACCCGACCCTGCATTTGGAATATATATTATGCCGTCGGATTCCTTAAATACCCTATTATCATATTCAACTTCTATTTTGCCAGGAGACTTAATTAAAAATATAATTGAGGGCGTTATGACGGTTCCTGACCCTTCAACTATTTGGTCATCATGAAAGACAATCCCAAGCCCATTTAATATTTCTTTTATGCCAAAAGTTTTATATATTAATTCTCCGTGGCTTAAATTCAGTTTTCGGACATTTTGAAGTGAAGCGCTTTCGGAAAGGACGGTATAATCACCTATGTCGTGATATTCAGAGATAGGGCGTCCGTCGGGATAATTTCCTAAAACTTTATCAAGCATGTTTTGAGGCATGACAGTAAAACCTTTTAGTGTATTGCCTCTTTCGCCAACGATTGACTGAATATTAGAGGAATTTGAATTCGCGTACTTGAGGAGTGTTAAATTTTTTATATTCATATCATTTACGTTTATTAGTTCTCCTTGGCTTTTGAGAAAATCATATGTTGGGAAAAGATCAATTAATATAGGAAATAATCTATATAACAACTGCTTATCAGACTCAAGATTTTTCCTATTGAGATTCAGTAAGAGTTTTGCCGAAAGCCAAAGGGAATTATCAGATTTTTCTAATTCCCCCGCCTCAACTAGTTTGTACATTGCGGCGACTCCTTTATGAGGTGATCCGACTGTTATTATTTTTTCGATATTATTAGGGTTAAATTCTTGGTCGTAAATTCGTGCAATTAGACCACCTAGGGAATGACCGACAATATTAAATTGTTGATTGTTAATTGATAATTGTTGAATATAATTGTTGAGATCATTAATAAGTTGTGATAAAGGTTTTCTCCAATCATAGGCAAAAATAAACAAATCTTTATTGATTTGATATCCTAAATTTTCGTATGTTTTAATGAGGCCTTCGTACTCTTTTACAAACGTAGCTATTTTCCAAGCGCTTCGGGGAACAATTTGATTATGTAATAGTGCTTCTTTATTCCATGAAGCTAAGAATCCTGGTAAGAGAACGATTGGAATTCGGTCGACGGGACTTGGAGTAGCGGTTGGAAATAAAGTAATAGTTGGGGTAATTATGATAGGTAAAGTCGGAATAATGGTAGGAGTCGGAGTATATGTTGGTGAAGGCGCCGATGTAGGTGAAATTTCAGAGTTAAAAGCAAGATTTAGGTGCCATATATTGTCGCTTCCTAGTCCTGTGTAATACAGCAGTTGCTGGTCTCCATTATTTATAATTGAAGGAAAAATTATATGTCTTTGATCGTAAGTAGTCGACTTAGTGACGATGTAACCTAGGTTATTAAATATCGAATCACAAGTTAAAGGAAGTGTGGCTGCGAGCTTTTGGATCCCTGTCGAATTTGATTGGTGGGCATAGATATTTATGTTAGTAGCGTCAATATCTATAAATGCACCGTCTAAGCCAGTTAATACAAAATTCGGGCATTTTTGCCAATCTCCAAAATGATCTGAGTGTGCGAGATAAGTGCTAAACCCATTATTTCCCCAACTTCCATAAAATAAAAAATAATGACCATTAATTCTTCTTATAAAAGGTGCAAAGTGACCATGGTTTTCATTTAGGTTATTTATATTCGGGTCAAGAAGTAGCTGAGGTGGATCGCAGATAAATTCATCGTTGCAATTTATTGAATATATCTTGTAAAAGTCTACCGATTCCCTTTGTGCGTATAAAATTTTTGTCTCAGCTCCATCAATAAATAAACGTGGGTTAGATATATCTTTATCGCTTGCAATGATTTCTTTAATTAATTTAAAGGAAAAACCATCAATGGATTCGATTAAAACAAGTGAATATCTATCTGTTGGAGCTTTTTTAGCCGTAAGAATACCACGATAAATATTTCCGTCTTTATAAATATGCGCCTGAAGGAGCGATTGATAACCAAAATCATAGGTGATGGGAAGAGGATTGCCCGGAAATTTTATATATTCAAAAGCAAATATATTTTTAGTTACAAAGAAACAAGTAATTATAAGTAAATAACGAATGATTTTTTTCACTTTAAAGACTTTATAGGCTTTATAAACTTACTTGTCTATGGACTATTTGCTACAAAGCGTGGGTTTCGGAGCTATTGGAAGCCTAATATTTGCTGATATACACCATGCTTTTATAAAGCTAAACCATAATGCAAAACCAGTAATGTTTTGAATTATTTTAATGTAACCAGGGAAAATGTCAGTATTTGGAAAAGCAACCCATGCAATGTAATGCGAGAGTAGGTAAATTGTTGATTGAATAATAATGGACAAGGAAAGCTTAGAATTTGTGATTATTAAAAATGGAATAATCCATGATAAATATTGGATTGAAAATCCGGATGTAAAGGAAAAAAAGAACAAAAAAGAAATTAAGAATTTTTGGAATATATTTTTATTATTATATTTTAGAATAAATAGGGTAAAACCTATTATAAATGCTAAGGTTATTATTTTTTGAACAATAAAGCGACGAGTAAAAAACGATAAAAATTGGGTAACTCCCCATATTCCATATAACCCTTGATACTTAACCACCGTTAAAATAATTCGATTAATCGAAGTGTGGAATAAAAAAGAATAGATAATGATAGAAATAACGGGGAAAAAGAATATAAATAGAATATTAATTTTTTTCCTGAGGTATTTAAAGAAAATAAACATAAATAATATTGGCCACGTTTTTGTAAGAATCGAAAACGAATAAACAAATATAGAAAATAATTCTCGCTTAGTTTTCATTAAAAATATGGATAAAAGCAAAAAAAATATAGGCATAGAATCAAACTGACCATGAAAACTTGTGACGAGAATTGTTACCGGATTTAGAGCGTAAATTAATGACGACTTTAAATTTTTGTTTGTAAAAATGTAAACTAAATAGGTGATCGCAGTGTCAAAAAATATATTTGTGAACTTCAAAAAAAAATTTAAATTAATATTAAATCTTGATAAATATACTGCCAACGCTTCTAGGTAAAGATAAAATGGTAGGTATGGATGATTAGTTGACGCAGGACTAGGATATATATTTATTCCTTTTAATGTTAAATCACCTATTTTTGAATATGAAAATAAATCAAAATTGGGAAAATCCTTGGAGATGAATACAATTATTAATCGCACTACAAAAGCTAATAATATAACCGGCTTGATATTTAATTTGCCAATTCTTACCATCAAAACGATAATAATCGAGAAGTAGCAAAATGTCAGTAGTTTATATGCTACAAAAGCATATAAACGGGTCTTTAGAACAAGCTAAACAATTTGATATACCAATGAAGTGATCTTATCAGTGTAATGTTACACTGATAAGGCTATTTTATGGCGTCGACGGCGAGACTTTCGATATCGAAGATTTTTTTCTTTCTGTCTTTTTTGAAATCAGAGCCAAGGTATATTCCTCTCTGATAACGCTCGAGGCAATGCTCTTTGATAAATCCTTGACCAGGCGGAAAGATTTCAACTTTTTTAAATCCGAGAGCTAATAATATTTTTTTAAGTAGACGGGCGCTACAGATGAATTTATGTTCGTTTTCTCTGAAAATACTATTTAAAAAAAATGTATTTACATCTTCTTTGACTCCCTTTAGACCGATTGACTTAAGTAAAGCGTCTGTCCTTTTGAAATGCAAATTTATCAATATATTATTTATGTAAGTCTTATTATTTCGATTAGATTTATTCAAATCGGTTCTAATTATTCTTTCAATTGATGGAGAAATAATTCTGAGATGTCCGCCTTTCTGTAAAATTCTCTTTGCTTCTTTGAGAAAATAGATCGCCTTATCTAAATCTATATGTTCAAATACATGTTCTAAAAAAATCGTATTGATCGAACTTGACGGAAACTTAAGTTTTTTTGTTATATCTTGATGTGATTGATCAAGAATTAACCAATCTTCATTTTTAGTCCAATGTCCACCGAGTATAAGTTTTCTATTTTTTTTGGAAGTATTGTGCAGGTACTTTTTAATTAAAAAAGGTGAAGTCAGTGATTGGTATAATCTTTTTGCGCGAATTTTTATCGGCCTAAACACTGTCATAAATAGAGCCTCAATAAATTATAATATAAGCAATGAAACATGATATAAGCGTTATTATGATAACAAAAAACGCAGAAAGTACAATAGAAAACTCTTTAAAATCCGTGAGTAGCTGGGTAAGGGAAATTATAGTCGTTGATTCATACTCAACCGATAAAACTGTTGAAATTGCAGAACGTCATAAATCCATTGTTTACAAACATAAGTATGAGGGCGAAGGTAAACAGAGGAATTTTGCCCTTTCTAAGGCAAAATTAAATTGGGTCTTGGTTTTGGACGCCGATGAATCAGTTACGTCTAAATTAAAGAATGAAATATTGAGAATAATTAAAGCTACGAAATTATTGGGATTTAATATACCAGTTCAAAGTTATTATAAAAATAAACAATTAAATTATGGGGGAGAAAATTATAAAAAGATGATCTTATTTAAAAGAGTGCAGGGAAAAAGCACCTTGGATCAGATTCATGCTGTTTGCCAAGTACATGATAAAAAAATTGGATTATTAAAAAATAAGCTGAACCATTTTTCATATACTTCTTTTTGCCAAGTAATTAAAAAATTTACTAGTTATTCATACCGAGTTGCAATGGTAAAAGCCAAAAAAGGAGAGAAAGCTTCATTAAAAAAAATATTTTTATATCCCATACATATGTTTTATGCCCGATTTATTAAAGACAAGGGATATAAGGACGGATTATTTAGAATTCCACTAGACATGGTCTTTGCTTACATGGAGGGTCTTGCATACTTAATATTATTTATCTCAAATGTCAAAGCTCAAATCGCAAAACTACATCTCAAATTTAAAAAATTTAAGGTTTAAAGTTGTAGATTTGACATTTGCGATTTGAGATTTGAGATTAATCATATGAAAATAGGATTTATTTTCGTTTTATACAAAACGCCAAAGAGTGAAATTCAAAGACTTAAAAAGGAAGTAAAGTTATTAGGTCTAAAAGATTATGAGGTATATTTTATTGATAATACTTATAACAATATTGGCTACTCGGGTGGAGTTAATATCGGCATAAAAAAGGGTTTGAAAGACAATGTCGACATCTTTATTGTCTGCAATCCTGACATTTCCTTCAAACTACACCCCTGGGGTGTAGGCGGGCTTGAGGCATCGCGCAATTTTGACGTCTGGGGATTTTCAATGAAGCAGGATAATAAGATTTATTATGGAGGAGAAATTGATAAATGGAGAATGAGCGGAGGACTAATCTCTATAAAGCCAACAACAAAATTTGCCCCGGTTGATTTCCCGTCAGGGTCACTCATGTTTATAAAGCGAAAAGTTATTGAGTCTATCGGTCTTTGGGATGAAAGTTACTTTCTTTATTATGATGAAGTTGACTACTGTGTCCGAGCTAAAAAAGCAGGATTTAAGGTCGGCATCGATTCAAAACAATTATATGAGCACTTTGAAGTCTCAAAATATAACCCGGATAAAGAGTTTTATTTGTTTAAAAGCCGACTAAAGTTTTTGGCTAAATATGGTACAACTAAGCAAAAAATTCGTGAGATTATTAGAATACCAAAGACAATCTATGAAGAAATAATTAAAAGACCTTTTTATTTAAATTTTTTTAGTTTAAATGTTTCGTCATTACTCAATAAGGTATTACATTTTTTTCTTTTCATTCTTCTTATTAGATATTTTAAGCCCGAGGAATATGCAATATATACTTTGGCCTGGACTCACATCGGGCTTTTATCACCTCTTCTTGACTTTGGTACGACCTCATATGGGTTGGTGTATCTAACTAATCAAAAAAATAATAAATTCTCGACTTTATTTTCATTTAGAGTAATATTATCGATATTAACTTTTGTACTTACTCTGGGGTTGGCAATTGCCTTCAAGTATCCTCCAAAAACCTTATCTGCAATTGCTTTTACTTCAATTGCAATATTTGCCAATATGTTATCCGGATCGCTCTTAATCTTTTCCTCGATAGCTAATAAATCATACATCGTGTCAGTTGTATCAATGATATTTCAAATAATACTAGTAGTCACTCTCTCCTTTTCGATTATTTTTACAAAAAATTTATCCAACGTCTTTCTTTTCACATTTTTACTGTATGGTTTATACGGCTTATTTAACTATTTTTATTTGAAGCTACAAAAAATAAATTTGAATTTCAAATTTGAACCATCTTCATGGTTCACAATCGCAAAAAAATCTATAATATTTCTCTTGATTAGCCTCTTGGCCGGCTTCTATTCGAAAGTCGATGTACTATTACTTAATTTTTTGAAAGGTCCACGAGAGGTCGGGTTATATTCTGCTGGATATAGATTTTTAGATGCATTAATGTTTATGGTAGTTGCTTATAACGTATCCTCAATGCCGGTATTTTCGAGACTTTTTCAAGAAAAAAAGAAAATAATTTTTATGTCTAAACTGAAAAAAGATTTCATTTTACTTATCACACTTGGCGGTGGAGCCGCTTTAGCTATCAACCTCCTCGCTCCATTTTTTCTACCTCTTATCCTTAAGGGCGAATATCTATCTTCAATTAAAGTACTCCGTGTTATTATCTTTGCTCTGCCACTTATCCTTTTAACCTCGATTTCATTAAATGGATTATATGCAATCAATAAAGCTAAATACGTAATCTATATATTTACATTTCAATTAATATATAATCTATCCTTAAATTACCTTTTAATACCGATATATGGTTTCATAGCCTCCGCATGGATTACTTTGACAGGCGAGGCGCTAAATACGATCTTGACTTTTATTATTTTTAAAAAATTTACTAATGAAAATTTCAGTTGACGGAGGAAGTTTTTGCACCCCCGAAAACAATCAATTTGGAAACTATACTTTTTCAAATAGCCTCATAAACGCATTGAGTAAATACGATAAGAAGAACAAATATACAATCTATACTTTTTGCAATTTTCCAAAAGACATTCCTTTAAGTAAAAATTTTACATCTAAAAAAATATTACCTAAATATTTTTGGTCAAAAGTCAGGGTTGCTATTGAGGAAATAGCTAATAAAAAAGATATATATTTAGCTTTAAATCAATCGATCCCAATGATGTCATTCTCAAAAATTATCTCTTTTTCTCATGGTTTATCGTTTCATTTTTATCCGGGGTTATACAAGGATTTTTCAAAATTGAATGATCAGTTAGAGGAGATGATTGACGACTCGGATAAAATTATCGTATCTTCAACTAGGGTGAAAAGTGAATTGATTGAAATTGAAAGTAATGTGTCAAATAAAATCAAAGTCATTCCATATGGGATCCCTGTTGACATGATGAGTAAAGAAAAAGAAAAAGCTAATTCCACTGAAAAGTATTTTGTGCACGTTGGAATGGATCATCCGATCAAAAACATAGATTTTATTATAAAAGCCTTTAAAAGCTTAAAAAATGGAAAACTGATGAATGGTTACAAGTTATATTTGGTAGGTTGCAGAAGACGTATTAATGATAGTCATATAAAAGTAATCCCATATGCAAATAGGACACATTTAAAAAAACTTTACAGAGGAGCAACGGCTACTCTCACTTCTTCGTTTTATGAAAGCTTCAATCTCCCAGTACTTGAATCACTTTCTCAAGGGACTAAGGTAGTAGGCTTAAGACAGGCTATAGTGCCCGAGCTTCGGCCATATGTTGCCTTAGCTGACGATCTTAATGAATTTAGGGACCTGATGAAAAAGGTGGTCAAAAATCCCGGCTTTAGAAACACAAAAAAAATAAAAAAAGAATTCAGTTGGGAAAATTACGTCAGAAAACTGGTAAAATTGTATTGAATAGTAATATTTATGAATATATCTGCGGTAGTCTTAACTAGAAATGAAGTAAAGAATATAAAAAAATGTTTGGATTCGCTGGATTTTTGTGAAGAAATAATTATTATTGATGATTTTTCGACAGATAAAACTACAGAAATAATTCAAAATTTAAAGTCTAAAGTTAAAATATATTCAAGAAAATTAGGCGGTGATTTTGCTGCTCAAAGAAACTTTGGACTAAGTAAAGCTAAGAGTGATTGGATACTTTTTTTGGACGCGGATGAAGAAATTACACCAGAATTAAAAAAAGAAATTGCAAATAATATAAAGAGCGAAAATTCAACCGAAGCTTTCTTTTTGAAGCGACGGGACTATTTTTGGGGCCGTGAACTTAGACATGGAGAACTAGCCAAAGTTACATCAAAAGGATTAATAAGATTAGTAAAAAAGGATAGCGGGAAATGGATGGGGAATGTCCATGAAGTATTTCATACAGCCCGAAACTGCAAGACCTTAAACGGGCACATCAACCACTATCCACACCCAACCTTGTCAGAATTTATTAAAGATATAAATAAATATTCAACTTTAAGAGCGCATGAACTTCAAAGACGAGGATATGAAACGAACCTTTTTAAAATTGTTTTTATGCCAATCATAAAATTTATTTTTAATTACTTTATAATGTTGGGATTTTTAGATGGAGCGGCTGGATTCACTTATTCATTTATGATGAGCTTTCACTCATTTTTGGTTCGATCTAAGCTGTATCAATTAAATTATCTTGGTCATCCCGAGAGTAGTGAGGGATCTAGCGACGAAGGGAGCGCGAATAATTAATTTACGCTTCGCTAGATTTCTCAGTCGTTTCCTTCCTTCGAAATGACATATGGTTTTTTTATTTTATATTTCAATATTTTTGTTTTCTCTAGGTCAATTGGGTCGTATAACACTTAATGATTCGCAAATTAATTTTTATTTTTACGAAGTTTTCTTAATACTTTGTTTGATAGGGTTCTTTGTAAAATACAAAATAAAACCGCTTCTTGAATTTCTTAAGCGGGAAAGGATAATTAAGTATTTCTTTGTTTGGTTGCTTATTAGCTTCTTAGTCAGGATTTCTAACTATTCTCTTAATCAAAATATTATATCTGGGCTATATTTATTGAGACTTCTTTTTTATCCAATTTTTTTTATTTATCTAAAGAAGGCAAGCATCAAAATAAAGTATTTTAATTTCGTATCAATATTAATTATTATCTCTTCATTTATCCAATATTTTTTTTACCCAGATTTAAGAAATCTAATTTACCAAGGTTGGGACCCTCATTTGAATCGGATGTTTGGGCTATTTTTTGACACGTCGATAGCTGCTTCAATTTATTCAATTTTATTTTTATTTTTTTTAAGAAAAAAAAATTACTTATTTTCTGTTCTATTTTTAACCTGCGTAGTGTTAACTTTCTCAAGAAGCGCTTACCTAGTTTTATTTCTTACATTAATAATTACTTATGCTTTTAGTAAAAACCTCAAAAATATTTTCATTTTTGCAACAATATTTTTATTTGTCTTTGTTATTGCGCCAAAAAATTTTGGCAAAGGAGTGGAGCTTTCAAGAATATTTACTGTTAATTCGCGAATTTCTGACTATAAGGCAGCATTCAGCGCTTCTATGAAATCACCGATCGTCGGATATGGGTACAATAGGATACAATTTATTAAAAGCGCCCAGCCGACCACAATTAATTCTTATCCATCACACTCAAATTCTGCCTTTAGTTCAAGTTATCTGACAATTCTTGTGACAACTGGAATAATTGGCCTCGGTTTATTTTTACTGAGTTTGTTGAGATTGTTTTTTGTTAAAAACGCTCATGTCGATGTTTTACTATTTGTTAGTCTTATATCTTTTACTGACAATATAATTCTTCACCCTTTTATTATCGTTCTTCTTGGAATGACTATTCTTCTTTCTGATAGGTCACGGTGAATGTTTTTTCTTCTAAGTTCCCGGCAATATCGGCCGCGACTACAACAATAGTGTTTTCACCCTCTTTGAGTCTAACTGAAGTATGAAAGTTACCGTTAGCGTCAACTACTATTGGTAAGTCATTAACTTTTACAAAAATTTCTTTATTTGTTTTTCCGCTAATCTGAATTTCATTTTTGGAAGTTGTGGATTTGTCTTGTGGGTCAGAAATTTCAAGGAGCGGTTTCTCGTCAATAAAAGTTACTTTAAAAATAGTTGTTTTTTTACTATTTTTTCCGTCCTTTGTTGACGCTTTAATGAAAACTTCATTACTTCCTTTTTCTAAATCACCAATTTCCTGAGTAAAACTATCACTTGAAATTAAATCAGTTTCTTCAACTTTTTCTCCGTTAATGTAAAACTTAAGATTACTAAAATTTAATACTGATCCGGATACGACGATACGAGCGCTATTAGTCGCAACCGGAATATTATCTATATTTATAAGGCCATAAATATCTTCGGATTTAGTCAGCGGTGTTGTAGAATCCTTTGAAAATAAATTAGCGATGTAAACAGAACCGTTAAGAATAATTTTAAATCCGACTGTAAAAATAAAATATATCAAAACCACTAAAATTCCCAAAAAAATAAAGACGGTTGATTTTATATCACGCTTACCTTGAAAATCTAGTCTTCTCATGAGCCGATGGTCGGAATCGAACCGACGACCTACTGTTTACGATACAGTTGCTCTACCAGCTGAGCTACATCGGCTTTAGAATCCCTCTTTTTTTAGCCAATTTAAAATTACACCTGCTAATTCTTCTTCTTTTGATAAAAATCCATGCGTGCAGTTTTTAATGATGAATGCCTGGAAATTTTTTGAGGCGGTCCTTTCCTTAAGAAATTGAATCGCCTTTTCTTGCTTTATCCCGGTCGCTACATCATTATCAGGATTTACAACAAGAATTGGTAATGTAATTTTATTGAAATTTTTATATTCATTTTCGGGGTGAGTACCGTTAAAAACAAAACAATTATTATTTGGATTTGTATAGTTCCAGAAAGAGGCGGCAGAGATCGGACAATTACTCCAAAGTTTTACAGGCATTAATTCTTTTCCTTTACCTTCATTAACTAATCTTTTAGCAATCAGAGAATATTTTTCCCACTCAGGAACCATAAAGTCAAACTGATACCTGACATCGGCGGTTGTTAGTAAAATTATTTTTGATACTTTATGATTAGGATTATTTACGATGTAATAACAAATTTTATGTGGGCCAAGACTGTGACCTTGAAGAATAATTTCATCAAATCCTAAATCTAAAACATAAGTGATAACGCCCTGAATGTCATATTGTGAATCTTCGAGAATATCATACATTGATCCACCTTGCTCCCAAATAAAACCGGTCGACGTCTTTTTTATTAAATCAGCCATATAATCATGACCTCGATTATTAAACGTCAAGAATGCATAACCATTTTCAGCGTATCTATTTCCTAAAACAGATACGAAATGATTTTGCACAAAATTACCTTCTTTTCCATGAACATGAATAATTATTTTTTTAGTTTTTTTTAGAGGTTCAAATAAAATGGAGTCCAATTCAATACCGTCGGTTGAATATGCTTTATGGAGAGAGATTTTTGTTTTATTAGTCATAAATTATTTTAACTAACTGAGCGATTATACCAAACCGCTCGAACTTATTTTGTCAAAAACTTATGATGAGATTATTATAGACAAATTTTTTTAAGATTGCGACACTTCGCAGTTGTTTTTGCGACATGACGAGCTTCAAAACTGGGGACTGAGGACTGTGGGAGCGCTGACGATCAGAGCCGACCATTAAGAAGCTTCCCGTCTGGGGGTAAGGCTTTGGCGGTCTACGGAGCTGGGGAACTTCCGGCGTTAGGTCAGACAACCGGCTAACCTGTCAGTCAGCCGGACACCAAACTAACCCAACCACAACCAGTCGGCCATTCTGTCAGCCGGCTAAACTTTCAAACACCATACGCCCTCGCTCAGTCGCTCGGGCATCTTCCTCCTCCGCTTTCAGCTACGGAGGACAAGACCGCCTCCCTTAGTCGGTCGGCGGATTTCGACTTCATCTTTTACTTCCCTTGTTGAGCCCTCCCTCCGGTCGGGCTTCCCGCCTCCTCCCGACTGATGAGTAAGGTCGGGATACGGCGGATACTAATGTATTGTCTTAGTCACTCGCCCTGTCCAACTCCCACAAGTCCATCCCTCGCTCAGTCGCTCGGGATTCTTTTCCGCCTCCGCTTCGCTCCGGCGGTTTTCCAGTTCATCCTTTTCCGGTCGGGGGAAGTCGGCATTTTTTATTATAGAATATAAATTAAACGGTTAAATCATAGATTTTCTTGATAGTCATATGAAAAAGTTTTTCTTCCATTCATCATATTGCATAAGTAAACTTGACAATTTATCAGGACTATATTCACTAAACTTTTGAGAAGTCAAAACTGCACTTCTAGCTAATTCACCAATTCCTTCAGCGCGCATCGACAACAATTCTTCTTCATTATAACCTTCATTAATAAGGTATTTCCATTCTTGAGTACCTGGGTATGGACGGAAGATAAAAATACTACCATTAAAAAAACCAGGATATTTTTGAGTAAGATTTCTAGCTAAATCAATAGTGCTTTGAGTTTCTTCTTTAGTTTCAGTTGGTAGTCCAATTATAAAATAACCTTTAACTTTTATGCCTCGTTTAGTTAATTCGACTAAACTTTTTTCAATTTCTGCCATACTAACTTGTTTATTGATTCTTTTCCTTAATCTTTCAGAGCCCGATTCAATTCCCATTGCAAATTCATTGGCACCATTTTCTTTCAGATAATCAAAAAAACTGGAATTAAATTTAGCTAATATACTAGCCCTTCCTGTTGCATCCCAATATAAATTTGAGACGCCAGTTTTTCTTAAAGCTTCTAGAATAGATCGTGTTCTTTTTTCGCTAGACATAAACAAATCGTCCATAAATCTTACAGATTGAATTCCACTATCTACTAACAAACCTTTAATTTCACTAGCAACACTTTCTACTCCACGATTTCTAACATCTAAACTTAGAGAGCTTCTTGCGCCAGCACAAAATGTACAATCAAACGGGCAACCTCTTGAAGTTAATACTCGCGATTCATGCATACCAGTACGGTAGTCAATTGACGGATCATTATCCAAAAATTTTCTATTTAATATAGGTAGCTCATCTAAGTTATTAGGAACAGATAGACCAGGTGTAAACTCCATATTTCCTTTATTTAACCAAAATGCTCCTGGAATACTATGTACATCTTGACCGTCTAATATTGCAGTTACTGCTAACTCAGCTTCGCTTCTAATCAATATTACTTTTTCATGGACTAACGCAAATTCTCTTAATGTTTTTTCTGTTAAAGATGTAGCGTGTGAACCACCGATTATTAAGGGTATATTTTGATCTAAATTTTTGGCAAAAGACAAAGCCTGCGGTCGAGCCGGTGTTAGAACATTAATTCCAGCAAATCTCGGGTTTAAAGCATTCACAATATTTGCGATTGTTGATTGACCAATACCATGATGTTCAGCGTCAACTAAACCCACGTTATGACCTCTGCGGGCAGATTTTGAAGCAATATAAGCTAAGCCCAGGGGGGGCAATACTTCATAGTCATCTTTTGGTCTTTTATCATAATCTCTTAAAGGAGAATTGACCAATATTAAATCAGGGTTACTAGATTGTCTCAGGCCGGCAACATGTTCTATTTGCATAGGGAAAAATTAAAATAGAATAAAGGTAAACCTATAGTAATTATAGCAGTAGGAGGTTTTAAAAACAAGATTAAATATTTAAATATTTTTTAACCAACTCTTTTAGTTCATTGCTTATCCTCCATCGCTTCTGATATTTAATTTTAAAATCAATAAAGTTAGATAAGACAGCGGCACGGCTTCCGGTAATTTCCATTACCTTACCAATATCTTTGAAGATCAAACCATGTTGACGAAGTTCCCAAGCTTGATAATATCTTTTGAGATTTCTTGCCATAAATTTATATAACAAACAAAGCTCCCCGTCAGCCGGAATCCTTGCGGATTCCCATAACCCTTTCGAGTTACGACCACGTTAGGTTAACTGAACAGGGAGCTCCTGTTTCCTAACGTGGCTTCCATTCTTCCATGTCCCGACTAAGTTGGGATTTAGGAAGACCTAATTGTCAGAATAATTATAATCAATTTGTAAGGAAAAAACTTAAAAAAGTGGTATTATTATTCATAATAAGAAGAAAGTATATTAAATAGTATATTAAATATGGCTTTATTTAAAATAGTCAATTCTACAGTTAAAAAATTAATTGTTCGTGACCTTAATTTAGAACGTCGCCTTCAGGAACTTTTCGAATTAAATTTAGAAGAAATTTTAAATATAATTTTTCTTGCTCACGAATATTCAACAAGCTTTGGCGGACGAATTGATACTCTTGGAATAGATAAAAACGGATCACCTTGCATTATCGAGTATAAAAAAAATCAAAACGATAACGTTATTAATCAAGGTCTTTCATATTTACACTGGCTACTTGATCATAAAGCCGATTTTGAAATATTGTGTCAAGACAAAAAAGTAAATATAGAAATTGATTGGGATTCCCCTAGAGTTATTTGTATTGCTGAAAATTACAATAAATTTGATCTTGATACAGCGGATATTTTGCCAATAAATGTTGAGTTACTACGTTATCGTATTTATGATGAAAATATTTTGTATGTTGAACCAGAGAACTATCAAAAGGTTAGAATATCTACATCAGGTATAGTAAGAAAAACAAAACAAGGAAAAGAAAAAACTGAGCGATTACAAAAAACATACTCACTTGATGATCATCTTTCCGGAATAGATAAAAAAACAGTTAATCTATTTCAAGCCTTAAGAGAAAAAATTTTATCACTGGATGAAAATATTATTGAAGAAGCGAAATCAAAATATATAGCTTATAAAACATCAACAAATTTTACAGATATTGTTATCAAACAATACGGGCTTAAAATCTTTCTTAATGTAAAAAGCGGACAGCTTAATGATCCAAAAAGTTTAGCTCGTGATTTAACGAAACCGAAAAAGATAGGACATTGGGGCAATGGTGACTATGAAGTAAAACTTGAAAAAGAAGGTGAGCTTGAAGAAATTTTTTTACTTATTAAACAAAGTTATGATCTAAATAAGTAGTTTTATGGCAAACAAAAATCTTAAAAATGCAAGACGAGCAAAAAATGACGAGTTTTATACTCAGTATATAGATATTCAAAAAGAGGTTGAGGCTTATCTAGAATATAACCCGGATGTATTCCGTGACAAGGTAGTGTATTGCAATTGTGATGACCCTTTTGAGAGTAATTTTTTTCGCTATTTCGTGCTCAATTTCAATAGGTTTGGATTAAAAACACTTATCACCACGAGTTACAAACCATCGCCAGTGGCAAACACACAGATAGCGTTATTTGGCAACGATAAAACTCCCACAAAGTCAAAAGGCCGCCCCAAGATAACCGCTAACAAATTTATTATCAACGAAGTTCACGACATAGACGGCGACGGTGAGTTCAATTTAAAGGATGTTGCTAAACAGTTAAAAGCAAATAAACATAACGAATGGATGCCGTTAGGCGCCGATGGTGACTTTCGAAGTGATGAATGTGTAAGTCTGCTTAAACAATCCGATATTGTCGTAACGAATCCACCTTTCAGTTTGTTTCGTGAATATGTAAAACAACTTTTTGATTCTGATAAAAAGTTTTTGATTATCGGCAGTATGAATGCGATTACGTATAAAGAGATTTTTCCACTTCTTAAGGATAATAAAATGTGGCTCGGAGCTGGTAAAAATGACGGAAGAAATGTGTGGTATCAGGTCCCTGATAGTTATGAAAATTTCCATAAAAAGGAAAGTGGTAAAAAATATGCGTATGTTGCAGGAACGGTTTGGTTTACTAACCTTGACCATGGTCGTCGTCATCAACCATTGCCATTAATGACTGAGAAAGAAATAATTAAATTTGTTACAAAAAAGCCTTTTGAAAAATACGACAACTATGATGCTATTGAAGTGCCGTTGGTTAAAAATATTCCGAGTGATTACGGTGGTGTAATGGGCGTACCTATAAGTTATCTTAGTAAATATAATCCCGAACAGTTTAAGATATTAGGATTAAGCAGGTACACTAAGACACAAGGAATGTCTAAGGCATTTGTTGATGCATACTATAAATCTGGACAAAAAGGTACAATCAGCGAAGGACACCCGGACTTATGTTATTATGATCATAATAATCGACCAGTTGTCCCTTACATGAGAGTTTTAATTAAATTAAACAAAGTAGTAAATAAATGAAAACAACACTCAAAACTACTATTACTGTTAAAGATATTTGTGAAGGGTTCGTCTATAACGAATTGGAAGGTAAGGGCTTATTTGGTCTGTCTGGAAAATTAACGATTCAGCCGGAGTATCAAAGAAACTATATTTATGCTTCTGATGGCGGAAAAAAAGAAGTAGCTGTTATTGAATCAATACTAAAAGGATATCCAATAGGATTGATTTATTTCAATAAAGTCAGTGAAGAGAAACTTGAAGTCCTAGATGGACAACAACGTATCACCAGTCTTGGACGTTTTGTGACCGATAAATTTGCTATAAAAGATGAAAATGGGATGGAACAATATTTTGGTGGTATGGCAAAAGACAAAAAAGACAAGATATTGGAAACTAAACTGCTTATTTATGAATGTGCGGGAACAGAAAGCCAGATAAAGGAGTGGTTTAAAACGATCAATATTGCTGGGGTTCCGCTTGTCCCCCAAGAATTATTAAATGCGATTTATTCCGGACCATTCGTTACGTTAGGCAAAGAAGAATTTAGCAACAGCCAAAATGCCAATATTCAAAAATGGAGCGCCTACATAAAGGGCAGCGCAAATCGACAGGCATTCTTTGAGAGAGCTTTAGACTGGGTAAGTAAAGGAAATATTGATGATTACATGAGTAGTCATCGTTTTGATAAAAATATAAATGAGTTAAAAAAATATTTTAACAGCGTGATTGATTGGGTATCTATCGTATTTACCGATGTAGAAAGCGAGATGTGCGGGCTTGAGTGGGGACGATTGTATGAACAGTATCATAAGGAAACCTATGACCCCACGAAAATGTCAATCGAAGTGCGTAAGTTATATAGTGATCCGTATATCAAAAACCGCAAGGGTATTTTTGAGTTTATTCTTGGCGGTTCTATTGATACAAAATTGCTTGAAGTCCGAATTTTTGATGAAGCAACAAAAAAAGCAGTTTATACAATACAAACCGCTAAAGCGGAGAAAAAAGGCGAGTCAAACTGCCCGCATTGTGCTATTGGACATGATGCCAACAAAGAGAAAATTTGGAGTTTGAACGATATGGACGCCGACCATGTTTCAGCTTGGAGTAAGGGCGGTAAAAGCAATATTAATAATTGTCAAATGCTGTGTAGAACTCATAATCGAGCAAAAGGTAATCGGTAAACAAGACAACCGGACTAAATCTGGAAAATAATAAAGATTGAAAAAAGAATTATCAAAAATGATTTGGTGATTTATTGAAAAAATGAAATAAATAAATGTCTTCTATTTTTAAAATTTTTCTAAGAAGTTTATTAATGAATTTAAATTTCGATGATTGATTTTAACATGAGTAGTTATTTCTCCTATAACTACCATTTTTCTATTACGTAAAGAGACTAGTACTTTTGACATTTTACTGAACGGATCTACATTAGGGGCAACGCCAATTATTTTTATAGTTATAGAATTTTTTTTATTTAAGTTTTTCATTAATTTAAGGGATAGCTTATTCGCTATAACCCTCAAGTCATATGGAAAATGATATTTTTTGTCAAATCCTAAACAAATACGTTTTATTGAATCATTAGTTTGTAACGGTATTCTGTAAAATGAAATTTCTTCAGGAGGTTTTTGTTCCTGTAACCTAATAAAATTAGACCAATATTGTAAAATTAGTATTTCTTTTTCATCTTTACTAAACCTCCAATCCATAAACCCAATTTTATCAACTCTCGGACTTTCTTGATTGAACTCTTCTAAGTAATGCTTATTAAGTTCTAATCGCAAAGCATTTTCAAATAAGCCTAGATTAGTAAAACATTTAGATACGAATTCAAAAGAAATTTGTTTTTTATTTTGTTCGTTAAATATATAGGTGTTTGTTTTTTTATTAAAAGTATAATTATTATGACCAGCTAATTTGCGTATTTCTGGTATGAAAGTTGAATTAAGTAGAATTTTTAATGAACCACTCAGGACTTTATTGAGGTAAGCTACTGCTAGGCCTTTATTTAGAAAACTACTTTTATTAATTATTGGCTTGTTATTAAATTTTAAATTTTTAAACGGATTATTAGAAAAATTTTCTCCATTTTTTATAAATTGAAGGTTCAATAATAATTCAAGAAAAAAACTTATTTCAAATAGATCTTTATAGGCATTCACTAAAAAGTGATGATCCATTTCTTTTATTTGAACTAAATTTAAATCTTTTTTATAAGATTTATTATTATTCGCAACTAATTCATCGAAAGAATAATATACAGCGGACATTGTTGCGTTTGCTCTTTTCATCTGGTCAGTAGCAAGTTTAATTTTTTCATGACTCCAAACTAGCAACTCTTTATAGCCATTAATATTCTTTTTTTGACACTCGGTAATTATTTCATTTACTTCACCAGGCATCGAAAATTTTGACTTTGGATTAGATTTTTCTATCTCAAGAATTTCGTCTCCAAAAGTAAGGGCGTATTGAAGAGTATAAATTCCATAATCAACTGCAATTGGTCCATTAACAGGTACGTAAGGAAAAAGAATATCACAAGCTTTATCAAAATCTGTTTCCAGAAGAGAAAAAGATTTTATTAATGTTTCAACTACTTCATGTTTGCTGTATTTAACTTCTATATTTTTTCGGAAGATTTTTTTCAGAAAATTTGCCATAGTAAATAAAATTATGTAATCAATAAGGCTGCCAAATATTTATTATTCAATCGACAACTCATCAATGTTAGGTAAATTTTATTCCAAACGGAAAAACTTCTATTATTTAAGACTGTGACACATCCTTTGCTATATGACCCGTAATGTAAAAATATATCTTCTTGTTTTCCTTTTTCAGAAATCATACGAAACCATGTTTCTACAAAACGAGAGCCCCCAATTTTTTCACTAAAATATTCAGGATTTAGTATTTTTAAGATAGGTCTTTCGGGAATTAGTAGATTGTATTTTCCTTTAACAATTTTTTTATCTACTTCTACATTAAATTTTCCTACATTTTCTACAAATAAAATCTTTTTATTTCTAAATAGTTTTAATGAAATTTTACTTGCAGGAAGTTCAGTTGAAAGATATGAAATATTTGTTTTTTTATCTTTATACTTATATGGTAACGTTAAAATTTTTTCTTTATGAATGCCTTCTTCTACTCTTATTATTTCTCCATTAGGGTTCTTATTATTTAAGCTGACTTTTGTTTTATAACAAAGAGGCGTTTTTATTTCGTCTTCAGTTAAGCCATTTAACCAACCTGAATGTTCTCGATCCAAGACATCATTAATACAAAAAAACTTTCGCATTATTTTAGCCTTTTGGAAGTAAGTAATAATAAGAAGCCACAGCAAAATAAAGAAATTTACTATCACTATTGTATTTTGATAATAAATTTGTTATTTCATTATCAGAAAAAGAGGCTGTATTTTTAAAAAATTCTTCAACCGCTATTTCTATTGATTTATAATCATCAATATACTTGTTTGACTGAACCTGCATTATTCCATAAGTTCCGGATTTGAAAACATAAGATTTAACTCTTTCTATTTTTCGAACCCATAAGGGTCTCTGTATATTTTCAGTAATACAGATTGCCATTACTAAATCTTTATTTGCCTGATATTTTTCACAGATTGTGTTTAAATGTTTAACTAAGCTTGCTGATAGTGAATTTTTTGATTTTTCAATAATAATATCTTCTGAAATATATTCGTTTCTGTATATTTTGTAGAAAAAAACTGTAAGTATCGAAGAAAACAATGCTGCCCAAATATTATCTATTACAGCCCATGTAGGAATAAAAGGAATTAAAAATTTCTGTTTACCTAAGAAACCACCTATATACCCACTAAGTGAGATTAAAATTATTGTAAAAGCGTGCATCGACATTTGAAAATATTTATTAAAGAATGTAGCAATAGATTTATTTTTTGACAATAATTTCCAAAAAGCTACTCCATTTGTACTTAAAGAATGAATTAATCCAATAGAAAGACCAGTTAATTCAAGATTTTGAATTCGAAAATTTTTAACAAAGAAACTTAAAATAAGCGAGGAGATAATAATTGCTGGGAGAAGTGTGAAAGAAAAATATCTGATTGGGGAAACACTAATAAATAATGATGTGTAGTCAGAAACAGAGAAATATAGTTCAGGCCATTTATTTTTGAAAGCAAGATAAAATAATCTAATTATTATTACGGACAAAAAAATAGGCAAAATATTTAACCAAGGTATTTTGCTATAAAAATCTAGTAAAATTTCCATATTTATTAGTTAGAACTCCAAATCCCTAAATTTTTTTCTTTGGCAGATTTTTCTGCAGACAACAATTCATCCTGATATTTTATCTTGGCTCTTTTCTCATAAAGGACAACTCGGGCAAGTCCATTTCTCACCAACTCAATATTAAGATTAACTCCGTCAACAAATACATAACCTAATTCCCTTCCAAATTTATCTTCTTTGTATTTTTCTTCTTGCTCAAATGCAACTTCTTTTCCTAAGGTTAAATTCTTTGTAAATTCAACCGCTTCTTTGTAATATGATTCTTTCATTTCCGGTGCATTAACCCCATAAAGTCTAAAGGTTTTTCCGTCACTTAATTTTAAAGTGTCTCCGTCAGATACTTCAGCAACCGTTAGCTTTTGGATTGGGGGTATTGGGGTAATTGGGGATAAATTTATTTTTTTCTTTTCATAGTAACGCCCGCCAAAGAAAGAAGCAAACATCAAAAACAGAACAAGGATTAAATAAGTAACTTTATTTTTCATTTATCTTTTGAGTCCTTAATAATAATCCTTTTACCTTTCTCATCCAACTCAAATTCCAGATTCTGATTCTGTCTCCATGAGAGAGACTTCAGAAATTCTCTGGGGATCACAATCACCTTTGAATACTTTCCTGATGAAGTAATCTTACGGATAAGTTTCATGATGTTTTTATTTTACTCCCTGACTTAAATCAATTTCAAACACAAATTAGTTTTACCGGTCGGAGCAATCACTAAAAAGCAAAATGAACTGTAACCGACCGGAACAGAACCAACTTTAAGTTTTAGTTTCCCCCTCATCTTTTCCGGAAGAGGTGAGGGGGTCAGGGGGTAAGGAGATTAGAATTGGTCGATCTGAAAATGCCGCCCGCCTGCGGGTAGGGATTTGCTAACGAATTTTCAACCCGCAGTGGGGCGAGTCCCGATAACATTTATTTCTACCCAATTTCATAAGCTATTTTGACCTGTGTCTCTCTGAGTTGATTTGGATTAGCTTTATCTTTCTTGGTTATCTATCCAAATCAACTGAGAGAGAAAGATAGAACTAATTTTTTCAAGTACTAAACAAGGTTAATAAGATTTAGGGACGGGCATTTTCTCCCGCTCCATTTCCCCGGAGCGGGTCATCGACCAGATACCTTATTCCCCAGTTTGCTTAAACCTTAGTTTTATCAAGGGAGTCTTTCGACAGAGAGAGGTGAACGTAAGGAGCGGAGGGAGTGATACGAGCGAAACTTTTCCTTGTCATTTAGTTGAGCGAGTAAACGACCGAAGCGACTGGAGTAAACCGAACGACAGAGAAAGACGACCGAAATTAAAATCTTTCCTTCCCCCTGTCTTTCTGCCGGTCTCCTCCAAAAACGAAAGGGGGGTTTGGAAACCGCCGGAGCGGAGCGGAGGCGGGCTTGTCTTCCGTAGTCCCGCTCGGTGGGACGAAGAAGGAAGAAAGTCCGAGCAGATCCCGACTAGAGTCCTGGCGGGAGCGAGGGCTGATATCTCTGGCACGTGTGGGAGTCGAGTTGGGTGGGCGACTATAGATAATACATTAGTATCCGCCGTAGTCCCAGATACTCAATAGGGACGGAGGCGGGAAGCCCGACCGGAGGG
>Ga0209211_10000534_pt1 | contig 76780 bp, 67 predicted proteins | sample RifGroA2_FD_183992 | JGI IMG/M metagenome (GOLD analysis project Ga0209211, IMG submission 183992) | Groundwater microbial communities from Rifle, Colorado, USA - Groundwater A2 (SPAdes) (version 2) | ecosystem: Environmental > Aquatic > Deep subsurface > Groundwater | place: Rifle, Colorado... | reverse complement strand
TAACTTGGCCTACTTTTACGGGTTTTCCAATTTCTCTTTTAATTCCAAACTTAAACATGAATTGAGAAATTGCCGTAAATGAAATATTCCCACCAGCAAAAAGCTGAAATGCTTTTCTCACCACTTTGGATAATTCGGGATCAACATCTATTCCCCTCGTTTTGGGGTTGTTGATATATCCATAAGGGGCTTTACTTGGCCAAACACCGTTTCGGAGTTTTTGTCTGTTTCCTCGCTTTACATTCTCGCTTAAATTGTCCACATAATATTTTGATTGGCCAAAGGCGATTGAGAGCATAAATTTTCCCTGGGGTGTGCTTTCGAACCAAAACGAGGGGAATTTCAGATCAAGGAGTTTACCGGTGTCTAAAAGATAAATGATTTTACCGCCGTCAATAGAATTTCTGGCTAGTCTATCCGGGTGCCACGATAAAATCCCATTAGCTTGTTCTTCCTCAATTCTTTTTAAGACTTCGCCAAATTGTTCTCTCCCCGGAACTTTAGCGGTTTTAGCTTCGGTGATAAATTCTAAAACAGTTAGGTTTTCTTTTTTGGCAAACTCCTTGAGTTCGGCAATTTGTGCTTCAATGGACAAAACCTGTTTGTCTTTCTCGTCTGTTGATTTTCGACAGTAGGCAATGTATTTAATCATGTTTTTATTTTTTTAGTTCTTAAATTTTTGCGTTTTCTCTTTCTTTTCTTTGCGTCGCCTATCGGTGACCCTCGATTTTCCCTTTGCAGCGCTGTCTGCGGAGGCGGGCGCAGCCAGCGCTGCCCCTACCTTTTCTGCGATTTCCAAAATAGTGAGCCGACAGGGACTCGAACCCTGAACCAACTCCTTAAAAGGGAGTTGCTCTACCAGTTGAGCTATCGGCCCGGCCTCATTAGATTATATCATAAGATATAATAGTATTTTATGCTCCAAAAAGAACAGCTTTTACCTCTTATTTTAACGGTCATAATTTTTTTTGTATTGACAGCAATACTCAGGATAGAATCAGCTGTTTTAAATGCGGTAACTATTTCGGATATTCAAATCCAAATACGCTGGACAGACGTCTTCGTCGGACTGACTATTTATCTGAAAACCTCGATTGATTTCGCCATCTTTATGGGCAACCTAATGCATACAAATCAGGGGTGGCGAAACAGGATTGCTATAGAAAGCGGCACAGCCTTGGGAAATGCCCTGGGAACCATGTTAATTTTGGCTGTCTGGACATTTTTCAAAGAAATCAACTGGCTGTTGGCCTTGATGGTCATAATCGCCTCATTAGTTTTACTGCGCTTAGCTGAAGAAGGCCTTCATCATGCCCAAGAATACCGGGGCAGTTTTAGCCATACTTTTCTTAATATTGTTAAATATACGGAATGGCTTCTTAAAAAGATAAATCATATTTTTGCGCCTGTTTTCTCCAAAATCATGCCCAATTTATCATTAGGCAGGACAAAGGCCAAATCATTTTCCCAATTACTGCTATTTTCCTTCAGTGTGCCCTTTATTTTAGGCTTGGATGATTTTGCCGGATATGTTCCTCTGTTTAATATCGTCAATGTTTTTGGTTTTGCTATCGGAGTCATGCTGGGGCATACTATTTTAAATATCTTCCTCTTTTTAAATCCTGATAAAACCGTTAAAGCCGTCAAAAATCCGTTGATTTCCTTTGCCGGCAGCATCGCTTTTGTGGCACTGGCGCTATGGGGTATCCGTGAAGCTCTATTATTACTGACAACTCATTAGAATTCAGATTAAACGGACATTATGCGATTTGCTTTCGCGCAGTCCCGCTTCGGTCACCCGGATAAATTCGGCGTTTTTCTGCAATTCGGCAATTGTCGATGCATTGCAATAACTCATGCCGGACCTTAAAGCGCCGATGAGCTGATAAATAATATCAGCCACTTTTCCTTTATAGGGTATCAGCGCCTCTACTCCTTCAGCTACCACGGTATTCAGTCTGTCAACCGAAGATATTTCTTCACTGGCAAATTTCCGGTCAGCCACCGCCAAAAAAGAAGCTGCTCCGCGATGGGCTTTAAATTTCATACCGTCCTTCATGATAATAGCGCCGGGAGATTCGTCTGTTCCGGCAAACCAGCCGGCCAGCATGCAAACATCAGCTCCGGCGGCTAAAGCTTTGGTGATATCCCCGGGATAATTGGTACCTCCGTCAGCAATGACAGTTACGCCGTATTTTTTGGCAGTCCTGCTGCATTCGGCCACGGCCGTAAATTGGGGTACCCCTACTCCGGTCACTATTCTGGTTGTACATAACCCTCCCGGTCCGATACCTACTTTTAAAGCATCAACTCCGATTTTTATCAGATCAATGGCCGCTTCAGCCGTGGCCAAATTTCCGCCGATAAGATCAATATCTTTAAATTTCTGCCTGACTTTTTTTACCGCTTTGAGCGAAATTTCATTATGTCCGTGAGCCACATCGACGACAATGACATCGACACCGGCCTCAATTAAGGCTTTAGCCCTGTCCATGAAATCTCCGACAGCCCCTACAGCCGCTCCGACTCTCAATCGGCCGTATCTGTCAGTAGTGGCACTTTTATATAAAGTCTGGTGCTCAATGCTTTTAGCGGTAATCAGGCCGATTAATTTATTATTGCGGTCAACCAGCGGCAATTTTTCAATTTTATGTTTCTTTAATATTTCCTTGGCTTTTTTATAGGTTATATTCTGCGGTGCCGCTATTAATTTGTCTTCAGGAGTCATAATTTCGGAAACCGGTCCGGCGTTATTTTCGGCAAAAATCAGATCCCTTCTGGTCAGGATTCCCTTGACCCTATCTTTTTCGTCAGTAATGATAAAACTGGAAACCTTTGTTTCTTCTGCCTTTAGCCTGGCTTCGGTAACTGTTGACCAGGGGAATAAGGTAAAAGGCTTATAGAGAATAAAGCCTTCATGCCTTTTGACTTTTTTGACTTCTGCCGCTTGTTTCTCCATTGACATAAAGCGGTGAATGATGCCGAGCCCGCCGCGATGCGCCAGACTGATGGCCATTCTGCTTTCGGTAACCGTATCCATATTGGCAGAGATAAAGGGAATTTCCAAAGTAATATTCCTGGTTAGTTTGGTTCTGGTGGAGACATCATGACGGTGGGCTATTTTAGATCTTTTCGGCACCAGTAAAATATCATCGTAGGTCAGTCCGATCGGAATGTTAGTATGGTTGCTCATTTTTTCCTCCGTGTCTAAATTTTGATGACGTTCTCCCTGTCCTGACTTACTGAAATAAGCTTAATCGGTATGTCAAGTTCACGACTGATATAATCCAAATAAATCCGGCAGTTTTCCGGCAAATCCCGTTTGTTTTTTGCCTGGCTGATATTTTCCGGCCAGCCTTTGAAAATCCTGTAAACAGGTTTCATCTTGTTTAAGTTGTTCATACCCGCCGGAAAATACTTCACTTTTTTACCCTGATAAAGATAATGATCGGCTATTTTTAAGATTTTAAATCCGCTCAAAACATCAAGTTTAGTCAAAGCCAAATAATTGACGCTGTTTAATTTCAGAGCGCATCTTAACATGGTTAAATCCAGAAAGCCGCATCTTCTCTTTCTGCCGGAGGTTGTTCCCACTTCCTGTCCCTGCTTTTGCAGTTTAGCGCCTGTCCTGTTTTTCTGTTCAGTCGGAAATGGACCGTTGCCGACTCTGGTCGTATAAGCCTTGACTACTCCGATAACCTCTATATCAGCCGGTCCGATGCCTACTCCCGAATATAAGGCTCCGGCGGTTGAATATGGAGCAACCGTATAGGGATATGTTCCGAAAGCCACGTCAAGAAAAGTACCGTGGGCAGTTTCAAATAAAATCTTTTTCTTGCCCCAGCCGTGCCAAACCGCGGCCGCCACATCCTGTGTATATTTCTTCAATTTTAAACCGTAGACTGTATACTCATCTATAATTTTTTTTGCCGTCAGTTCCATTTTTTGTCCGAAAACTTTTTCGATAATCGCTTTTTTAAAAGGAAATACCGCTCTGACTTTTTCAGCCAATATTTTTCCGTTTATTAAATCTTCAAATCTTATTCCCAAGCGGTTATTTTTATCTTCATAACAGTAACCGATTCCCAATTTCAGACTGCCGGTTGCTTGTTTGCCTTTCCATTCTTCAGAAGCTCCATCCAAAAGCCAATGATAAGGCATAACGATGTGGACTCTCTGATCAATGGACAAATCAAGAGGAATTTTTTCTTTTTTCAAAAAATCGATTTCCTCTAAAAGCACCTTTGGATTAATAACCGATCCCTGGGCTATCAAAAGCTTTTTTCCCCGGACAGCACCGGAAGGCAGATGATGAAATTTAAAAATTTTCTTCCCGGTGACCACGGTATGTCCGGCATTATTGCCGCCGTTGAAACGGATAACCCAATCCGCATCCTTGGCTAAATAATCGACTATTTTTCCCTTGCCCTCATCGCCCCATTGCAAACCGACGACGACTAATGCTTTTGCATTGTGCATACAGAATTATTTTTTTGCCTTGGCCGATTTAAAAGCTTCCTTGATTATGTTCGCGGTTAAACCCTGATAGTCTGCCAGGCTTTTAATTTTCAGTCTTTCCCGGTCGCTTTTTTCAAGAGGCAGACTCTCAAGAATCCGCAAAAACTCCTGCCGGTTGAGGTTTTTACCGCGGGTTTCTTTTTTCAGCTGTTCAAATGCCTGATCCTGACCTTTTTTCCGCAGATATGTTTGCACGCCCTCGGCATAGATTTCCCAATGACTGTCAAGATCGGCAGCCATTTTTAGAGGATCGGCAGTTATCCTTTTTAATCCTGACAAAAGGCTGTCCCAGGCAAGCAGGCTGAAACCGAATGCCAATCCAAAATCTCTCTTGACGGTTGAATCCGTCAAATCCCTTTGCAGTCTGGAAACAGGCAGCTTTCTGGCAAAAAATTCGAATAAGGCGTTGGCCAGCAGGAGATTGCCTTCGGTATTTTCAAAAGTGATGGGATTGATTTTATGGGCCATAGTTGATGATCCGACTTCCGCTTCTATTTTCTTTTGCCTGAAATATTCCAAACTGATATACCACCAGATATCCTGGCAAAAATTTATGAGAATCGAATTTAAGTGGCGCAGCGAATCAAAGAAAATGAGCCAGTTATCATAAGGCAATATTTGGGTCGTGACAACATTAGGCAGCAAACCCAGACTGCCTATAAATTTCCTGCTTAATTTCAGCCAGTCATATTCCGGACAGACGAAAGCTAAAGCGTTGAAATTGCCCACAGCACCGCTCAATTTGCCTTCGATTTTTGTCTTTTCCATTATTTTCATTTCTTTTGTCAACCGTTGGTAAAAAACCGCTAATTCCTTGCCCATGGTGGTCGGCAAAGCCGGCTGTCCGTGAGTCCTGGCCAGCATCACGGAATTTTGAGTTTTTACAATCAGCTCTTTCAGAATAGCGGTTATTTTATTTAAATAGCCAGGCATAACTTCAGTTTTAAAATCCTTTAAAATCAATCCGTAAGCAGGAATATTGATATCGTAAGAGGTCAGGCCGAAGTGGACAAAAGGCACAATTCTGCTTAAACCTCTTTTTTTTAAAGAGTCCGCCAGGTAATATTCGACAGCTTTGACATCATGGTTGATGATTTTTTCCGTTTCTTTAACCTTGAGAGCATCTTCAGGAGTAAAACTGCGGCAGATCAATTTTATCTTATTTTCTTCGTTAAGAGTCAATTTATTAAATAAATTTGTCTGCCGGTTCAGAAAAAGAAGATATTCCGTTTCAACCCGGAGACGGTAGCGGATGAGGGCATATTCTGAAAAATAATCTTTTAAAACAGGCAGCTTGTCGCTGTTTCTGCCGTCAAGAAGACAGACAGCCAAAAGTCTATGAATTTCGTCAGTCATCAGCTTGTTATTTTAGGCAGGCTTTTTAATTTTAGAGCTTTTTCAATTTCCATGACAATCCTCTCTCCGCAGGTCATATTTCTGCCGAATAGATATGAACTATACGGAGTAAAAGCGGTCCCGGGAGAACCGGGTATCCTTAAAGAGAGGTCGAAAGTGATGATTTTTTCCGAGGGGGGACCGGCCGTTACGGCTGTCTGCAGGGCAAAAGGTCCGATAATGCCCGGCGGTGAAATTTCCCTGGCTGCTTTAAGTATTTTTTCGGCCGCTGCAAAGGCTTTCTCCAACAAAGATTCTTTTACGGTCACGCTGATATGGCCGGACTCGATATATGAAGGGTTATTTTTTTCCAAAAATTTTATCTGCCAAACAGACGGCAGGCGGATAAGACCGTCCAAATTTGTCTGCCTTCTGGTATCGGTGCCCAATAATTCCAGGCGTTTTTCTAAAGGTGAATAGAAAAAATTGAAATTGACCTGGGGACCCAAAATAAATTCTTCGATGACAGCTTCTTTTAAGTCTGACTCAGTAATCCTGCCTATCCTTATTAATTTTTGTCCTTCGTTATAAAATTCAGCCTGATTTGCGGCAAAAAAGAAGGCCCGCTCATAACGGCGTATTTTTTCCCTGACTTTGACCAGGACCAGCCTGTCTATCTCTTTTGGCTCTTTAAACTGCTTCGGGTATTCAATGCCTGACTTCTTAAGAATCTGGTACTGATTGTACCGGCCTTCCCTTTCCTCATACTTTAAAAGTTGACGGTTACCGAAAACGGGTATTTTAAATTCATTTTCAAATTTGTATAAATCGCAGTAAACCTGGATATATCGATGGGGGATAAAAACTGTATTTTTCGGAAACATCCCTCTGGTAGCCGGATCAGTCAATTGGCTGAAATGCCGTAAGGTGATCAGCTTGTCTATCAGATGACGGTAATAATGACTGTAGGTTCTTTCTCTGCCGGCCACAACCAGCGCCAGGGTTTCAAATTTTCCTTTTTTGGCCGCGGTGAAAATTTCCAGGGCGCTGTGTCCGGCTAAAGTTGCAATAATCGGTTTAGTCATAAATTAACTTCAGGCTTTAAGCTGTAAACTCCGGCTGTCATAAATGATATTCAAAGGTGTAATGATCACCTGTTTTTTGCCTTTTTCGACGACACCCGCCTGGTAAGCTTTGATATCATGTTTAGCCGCTATCTGCAATACCGTCTCAGCATCCCCGGAGGCAACGAAAACGGCAAAACCGGCACCCATATTAAAACTGCCATAAGCTTCTTTTGCTTCCAGAGGTCCTTTGGCCATCATGAATTTAAAGACTTCGGGAACCGGCGGCAGACAGTTTATGCGGTAAGTCAGTTCTTTTTCACTACGCATGATTTTGCGCCAGCCATGCCCGGTAATATTGGCCAGATAATGGATATCTATGCCATAGGCAAACAAGGCCTGCAGCAAGGTAGAATAAATTATCGTCGGCACCAGTAAGGCTTCGCCGTAATATTTCCCGTTTGCCATTTTCGTTTTATAGCCGTCGGGCAGTTTTCCGGCAATTTTCCGGGCCAGTGAAACGCCGTTTGACTGGATGCCTTTACTTTCCAGAAGAATTATGGCATCACCGGCCGAGAGATTTTGACCTAAAACCAGCCTTTTTTTAGGTTTAATGATGCCGAAACAGGCTCCGGCTAAATCGATAGCCCCCTCTCTGACAATACCTTTAAGGACCGGTGTTTCTCCGCCGCCCCAGGAAACTTCAGCTATATTACAGGCTAGCCTCCAGCCCTTAATAAAATCGGTTGTCCTTTTTTTATCAGCGAACCACTCTGAACTGCCGGCAGCCCAATAAGCGACTAAGGCAGTCGGCCGGGCGCCGACGGTGATTAAATCATTTATAATATAAGCGACAGTATCCTGGGCAATCTGCTTATAATAGCTTTGCCCTGTCAGTTTAGCCATCTCATCGGCCACCAGACTTTTGGTACCCAGACACTCCTCAACCAGAGCAAAAAAGCAATCGCTGTATTCCATTACATATGCCGATTCTCCGCGGCTTGCGGAAATCTCCTGCATTTGGCTGAAGTGCAAATTCCTGGCTGTTTTTTTGCCTTCGGTCTGGGCCATAATTTTAAAGGGATCGATCAGCTGATAGACAACTCCTGATTGCTCGTAGGTGATTTTTTTCATGTTAAAATTACAGCCAGTTTTCTTTGCTTTATGGCCTGTTTGATCTCCCGGGCAATCCTTCGGCCGACGCTCATAGGTATATCATATAGCAAATCCATGTATGGCGAACCTTTGATATAAAGATTGGTTCCGGCCACAATCCGGCAGGAGATTTCGATGGTATAGATGGTGGAATCACGGGTTATAATGGTTTCCAGGCAAAACGGGCCGAACAGTCCTTTCGGTGCAGCCATGATTTTTGAACTGTTAACTATCTGTTGCCCCATTTCATAGATCTGAGGCAGTAAAGATTCGCGTAAAACAATCGGGAAATTGCCGATGACCGTGTAATCCGGTTCGGGTTTCAGATCCAATTGAAATTCTGCCGGCAAGCGTCCCAAACCGTCCACATCTGATTCGTAACGGCGGTCAACACCGGTAATTTCCAGTTTTCTGCTTAAAGCTGAGTAAAAATATTGGATATAAACGGGTATTCCTATGATATACTCTTGGATTAAATATTTTCCAGGTTCCAACTGTTTTTCCTTTAATTGCCGCTTTAAAACCGCTTTATCTTTAGCTAAAAAATAACCCGAACCGCCCCGGGCTCCAAAAGTTTTAACGATAACCGGCCGGTCGACATTATTAGGACTTAAAAAAGTTAGTGGCAATTTCAGACCGGCGCTGTCCAGCATTTTTTTTTGCAATAACCTATTCCCTTCTATTTCTAAAACCTTTTTATTGCCGAAATACTTAAATTTTGTCTGCCGGTTAAAATCCTTGCCCAAATAAGCAACAAACGAACCGTGCGGAATCATGATGACAAATGAATTGGCCAACTTTTTTTCCAAACCGATTAGTTCCCGGTAATTTCCAAGAGTCACCAGTTTATCAATGAACTGGAAATTCCGGTAAAATTGCTCATTTTTATTAATGCAAAAGGCCAGAGTCCGAAAACCTTCATCCTTGGCTCCTTTAAGTATCTGCAGACTGGTGTGGGAAGCCAGTGTGGCGATGCTAAAATTTTTCATAATTCAGATAAATAATCGATTCCCAAAAAATTAAAAATACCGTCTAAATTAGCCAATACTTCTTTTTGGCCGTCCTCGAATAATATTATCGTATGTATAGAAAACATCGGCAATTTCGGCTCATTTTCTGAAATAAATCTCGGTTCAAAAGTAAATCCGCAGTTATCGTTTATAACAAAATCACTTTCGCTGTTTATAAATTCTCGAGCTTTGCTGATGACGCTGTTGATCTTTTCTTCCTCGCCGCTGGCTATTTTTCTCTGTTGATCCTCATTTGGTTCTTTATTAAGAAATGGAATGGAATGGCCGAGATTGGGTTTAGTCATGTCTGTTGTCGAAACGATATAATTATAGTATCCCCCGGTCTTCATTAATTCGCTAGATTGGATGTATAGGTCTTTAAATGAAATTCCTGGCCGGATTTTGCCTGTTAACTGTTTTAAAATTTCCGAACAAAGGCGGTAATGATCTTTTATCCGCGGGTCTTTACCCAGATAAAAAGTGAATCCGAAATCAGCGATCAAAGGAGTATCTTCAAGAAAAAAATACGGTGAGGAAAAAAGATATCCCCAGCCCTGATTATCCAAATAAACATCGGTTTTCGGCCAAAAAGTCTTTTCGCGCAGATTAGAATATTTAGCTCTATCCGGTTGACTTCGCCCGGCAAAAAGGGCAACTGTACCGAATGGCGGAGGTTCATACCAATAACCGTGTACCTGGCCCGATTTTTCCAGGTAAGTATGCCAAATATTGACGAATTTGAATTCAGAAACCTTTTTTTTACTTTTAAAGGCTCTTTGCAGGCTCAACAAGCAGCTTTGGGCAGCCGCTAATCTGGTCTGCCTGACTATCAGGGCTTTATCTTTAAATTTCATTTTAAATTTTTCCAAAGGGATGCCTCCAGGCCTTTTTGGGCGATGTCCTTACGGTAGCGCATGTTTTTGAAATGAATAACATCTTTGCCGATTTGACTGTAAACCAGTTTAATAGCTTCTTCTAAAGTTTCTCCCCGGGCGCAAACTGCCAGCACCCGGCCGCTGCCGGCAGTTATTTTATCAGCCTGTTTTTTGACACCGGCCAGAAAAATGTTTATTAATTTATTCATATTTTCAGGGATATTGATTTCCATGCCGGAAACATATTTTCCCGGATAACCTTTGGCCGTTAAAATTACGCAAACCGCTGAACCCCTCTTCCAGGTTATTTTAAGTTTGCCGACTGCTTTGCGCTGGATTGCCGTTAGGATATCCATTAAATCCGTTTTCAGAAGCTGCATCAAAGGTTGGGTTTCCGGATCGCCGAAACGGCAATTGTATTCCAGGACAAACGGTCCTTTTTCGGTCAGGATCAATCCCGGATAGAGAATGCCCTGATAAGGATTGCCTTCCTTGCCCATCGCCGCGATTGTCGGTGCAATGATCGACTTTTCGATTAACTTAATCATTTCATCTGTTAAAAAAGGAACAGGCGCATAGGCGCCGATGCCGCCGGTATTAGAGCCGCGGTCCCCATCCCTGGCTCTTTTATGGTCCTGTGAAGGCAGGAGAGTCACGAAATCGGTTCCATCCGTCACGGCCATAAATGAAACTTCCTGACCGATCAGACATTCTTCGATTATGACCCGGGCTGCTGCTCTACCGAATAATTTGTTTTTCATCAGCTTAGTCAGAAACTCATTGGCTTTTGCATAGGTTCTGCAGACTGCCACTCCTTTGCCCAAACACTGTCCGTCAGCTTTGATGACCAGAGGATAAAGTTGTTTCCGGGCATAAGCCCTGGCTTTGGACAGACTCTTAAAAACAGAAAATTTGGCAGTCGGGATTGCGTATTTTTTCATCAGTTTTTTTGCGAAAACTTTCGAACCTTCCAGCCGGGCTGCTTTCGCGGAAGGTCCGATGACAGTCAGTTTGTTTTGGCGGAATAGATCAGCCAGACCGGCGATCAACGGAGCTTCGGGACCTACTAATGTCAGATCAATCCGTTTATCTTTGGCAAATTCCAGAATCTGCCTGTATTTATGTATGGGAATATTGACATTGGTGGCCAGGGAAGCCGTACCGGCATTACCCGGCAGACAAAAAAGTTGACTGATCCGCCGGGATTGGGCAAGTTTCCAAACCAAAGCATGTTCCCGACCCCCGGAACCGATGACTAATACTTTCATAATTTCCTAACCTGACGGATATAGACAGACGGCTGCTTCTTTTGCCCGCTTTAAGACAGCTAAATTTTTTTTATCAACCAGGGCTTTTGTTCTCCTCAGGATTTTCAGTTTATTTTTAGTAAATAGTTTTAAGATTTCTATCTGTAATTTATGCTCCAACGGCAATACTTTAGCCTGCAAGGATTCAACGGTCTCGTTTTGACTGATAGTGATTTTGCTGCGTCCGACAATTTCTCCCCGGTCATATTGTTCATTGACCAAATGGCAGGTTGCTTCTGTCCAAAAATCTTTTTTGGTTATTCTTCTGTATAAAATTACCGCTGCATGCACCCGCCTGCCATACATTCCCCTGCCGCCGAAATCGGCTCGCGGCGGATCCAAGGGCCCTGGATGCTGATTGGTTATGCAGCCTTTATATTCACTGATTAAATTTGGAGGCGTCAGCGGCAACCAGCCGAATTGTCCGATAATATCAATATCTCGCTTTTGGCATTCGCAAATCAATTTCGCTCCAAAAGATTGGTGTGTTGCAAAACGCAGCGGATCAACGATTATGACATCCTTTTTCTCCATGCCCAATTTATGTGCTTTTTCGATACCTCCAATTCCCCTTTTACTGGCCACCACTAATGACGGCGACATCTTTAAGATCCTTTTTCGGCAGGCGACAATGACGGCCTCGGCAGTCGAGCCACCACCGGAAATAAATAACGCTAACTTAAGCATGCGTTAGTCCCAGGCAAAAATGGGGAATTTAAAAGCCATTTGTTTAACTTCTTTCCCAATGGTTGCCAATTTTTTATTCTTCCAGACTTCGGCTTTTACCTTCTTAATAAACTGCGCTCTTATTTCTTTCTGCTCGGGTAATCGATAATGTTCCACTTCCGCGATAACTTTGGTAATCCAGCCGGCGATCTTTTTCATCTCGTTCTCTTTTAATCCGCGGGTCGTCACAATCGGCGTCCCCAACCTGACGCCTGAGGGATACATCGGTGGATTCTGGTCATGCGGCACGGTATTGTAATTAACCACAATATTAACCACTTCCAAAGCTTCGGCGACGATGTTACCGATTACTTTATTCGGACGCAGATCCATCACAATCAGATGGCTGTCGGTACCGTCTGTCGTTAATTTAATGCCGCTTTTAATAAGAGTATCAGCCAATACCTTGGCGTTCTTGACTATTTGTTGGGCATATTTTTTAAACTTAGGCGAAGCGGCTTCTTTGAAACAAACGGCCATGGCCGCTGTCACATTGTCATGCGGACCACCCGAAAGTCCCGGAAAAACCGCGCGGTCTATTTTTTTGCCCATTTCGGCATCGCGTATTAATCCTTTATGCGTAACCATCAGAACGGCTCCTCTAGGGCCGCGGATCGTTTTATGCGTTGTAAACATCACCACGTCAGCATACGGTACTGGTGAAGGATAAGCGCCACCGGCAACTAACCCGGCAACATGGGCGATATCAGTTAATAAAATCGCATTAATGCTGTCAGCAATTTGGCGCCATTTTTTCCAATTAAATAATCTTGGGTACGCCGTCGTTCCCACTACCAGCATTTTAGGCTTCTCCTTTTTAGCCAAATCGGAAATTTTATCCATATCCAGCCAGCCGTCAGGTTCAACGTTAAATTGAACAGAATTAAAATATTTGCCGGAAAAAGTAACCCCCGGATGACCATGTGTCAGGTGGCCTCCGCCTGATAATTTTAATCCCATAATTTTGTCTCCAGGATTCAACAAAGCAAAGTAAACCGCCGTATTTGCCGGTGAACCCGAATAAGGCTGGACGTTAACATGAGGAACATCAAACAGTTTTTTGCAGCGCTCGATAGCCAATGTTTCAATTTCATCAATGTATCGATTTCCTTGATAATAACGGTGATACGGATAACCTTCGGAATACTTATTAGTCAGAACCGATCCTAGCGCCTCTAATACAGCTTGAGAGACATAATTTTCTGACGGGATCATTTCCAGCACATCCTTTTGCCGGCGTTCTTCCTGAAGCATATAACTGTATAATTCTTTGTCATATTTGCCGATATTAATATAATTTTTCATAAAATTACCTCCATATTAACTTAATAAATTTAACACCTTACATGAATTTAAGATATCTAGATCATAGTTGAATAACTGAAATGTATCTTAACTTGCTGTATTTTCCAATATATTTTTGCGGAAATTGTGTTTAACAGGTAAAGGATAGCGTCCGGAAAAGCAGGCAGTACAAAGGCTATCTTGTTTTTGGGCGGATGCTTCAATTAAGCCTGAAAGACTTAAATATTTCAGCGAATCCGCTTTAATGAATTCCCTGATTTGGGCGACGCTTTTTTTAGCGGCAATCAAATCATGGCGGTTAGGGGTATCCACGCCAAAATAGCACGGCCAGCGGACCGGCGGCGAACAGATCCTGAGATGAATTTCGCGGGCACCGCTTTTCTTCAGCATTTCGACAATCTTTTTCATGGTCGTTCCCCGGACAATCGAGTCATCAACCAATACTACCCGCTTACCGGCGATAATTTTTGTTAAAACATTAAATTTTATCTGTACCCCCAGCTCCCGGATATGCTGTTCCGGCTGGATAAAAGTCCGGCCGATATAACGGTTCTTAATGAGAACCTCACCGTACGGAATCCCCAATTCGGAAGCAAAACCGATGGCCGCTGAAGTACCGGAATCAGGTATGGCAGCTACTAAATCCGCTTTAATAGGCGCTTCCTTTGCCAGCAGCTGGCCACTTCTGAAGCGGACGCTGTGAACTAGTTGTTGATTCAATAAACTGTCAGGCCTGGCCAGATATACGTATTCAAACAGGCAAAATTTCTTTGAGGCACCGGCAGCTTTAATTTTTCCCAAATTGACAATGCCGTTGCGGTTAATTTCAATCACTTCACCCGGCTCAACTTCTCTTATAAAATCAGCACCGATAGTTTCCAAAGCACAGCTTTCTGATGCCACTACATGGTAACCGTTAAGTTTCCCCAAAACCAGAGGCCGGAATCCCCAGGGATCACGAAAGGCATAAAGCCGCTTTTTGGAACAGGCTACAATTGAATATGCGCCCTTAAATAAAGGAGCAGCGTTGATTATTTTTTCATTCCATTTCTCGCCGGAGGCGTAATAGATGGTATAAGCCAATACCTCCGTGTCACTGGTGGATATTCTTTTGACATTAGTTAATTTTTTAGCTAATTCTTCGGAATTTATAATATTGCCATTATGGGACACGGCGAAAACTTTATGCTTCAACGATAAAATGACGGGTTGGGTATTTTCTTTGGTATTGCCGCCGGTGGTTGAATAACGGTTGTGACCGATGGCGATAAATCCCTTAAGCTTGCTTAGGTTTTGCTCGTTAAAGACGGAAGTGACCAACCCCAGGTTTCTGATGCTTCTCAGCTTAATGCCGTCGGAAACAGCTATGCCGGCACCTTCCTGCCCGCGGTGCTGCAAGGAGTGCAAAGCAAAATAGGCTATTTTGGCGACGTCTTCACCCGGAGCATAAATACCGAAAACTCCGCATTTATCGCGGATAGCATCTTTCGGATCGGAGGATGAAATCATTTTTTACTGATTTATCTTTAAAACTTCTTTTTTCATCTGATTTTGAAAAGTAACTATTTTATTTTTTAAGCGTTTGTTTTGCAACGCCAGCATTTTAACCGCGGCAAGGGAAGCCTGATCTGCTTCCAAGACAGTCAAAGCCGCGATACCCGAGGGCATTCTCAGACTTGAAAGAATATCCAATCCGGCAAAAGCTGCGCTTTTCGGCGGACAATTGATAACCGGATAGACGGTGTGAGCATCGACAAAACCGCCCAAAGCATTACTCCGGCCGGCGACACAGATATAGATTAGAGGTTTCTGTTTTTTTTCATAACTGTCCAGAATTTTCAGTAAATATTCTGGAGTTTTATGGGCCGAAGCGATGTGCACTTTAAAAGGGACCAGGAACTTTTCCAGGTTTCTCGCAATCTCTTTATAGGTTTCCGCATCACGCTCTGAACCGGCAATTATAACTATCATTTGTAGGGAAGGCGAAAATATTTTTCCATATTTTTGTTTATTTCTTCAAGTACCGGATATTTTCTGGCAATAAATTTTTTTCCGGTGATCATCTCAAAAATGGCGATATATCTTCTAGCAGTTTTAACGATTAAATCCTCAGTCATTTTCGGCGGTTCACCGTCTCCGATATATCCCTTGTGAGCATACCAAAGCCGCAAAAATTCTTTGTCAAAATTTTCCGGTTCCTGACCTTCTTTTAATCTTTTAAGGTAAGTCTCCTTTTTCCAAAAACGGCTGGAATCAGGCGTATGGATTTCATCAATCAGCATCAGTTTCCCTTTGTAATCGGCAAATTCATACTTGGTATCGACTAGTATAATGCCGGCACGGCTGCAAATTTTGCTTCCTCTTTCAAATAAGGCCAAAGCCGCCTGCTTCATTTGCTTCCAGTCTTTCGCTTTAATTATCTTTTTAGCCAAAATTTCTTTTTCCGTCAGTTTCCGGTCGTGCTGGCCGTGTTCGGCTTTGGTGGTAGGAGTTATGATCGGATGGGGCAATTTTTGATTTTTCTTCATCCCGTCCGGAAACTTGATGCCGTAGATGATCCTTTCTCCGTTTTCGTAAGCTTTCCAGATAGAAGTTGAGGTTACTCCGCTTAAATATCCCCTGACAACCATTTCCACTGGATAGGCTTGGGCTTCGATGGCGACGGTCACATTGGAATCCGGAAAAGCCAGGGCATGATTTGTCACAATATCTCTGGTTTTGTCAAACCAGAAAGCGGACAACTCATTTAAGACCTGGCCTTTAAACGGTATATAGCCCAATACTCTGTCAAAAGCGGAAATACGGTCGGTGGTGATGAGGATTCTCCGCTGGCCGACCCGGTAGATATCCCTGACTTTACCCTGCTCTTTTGATTTTAAAGAGGGGAGATCGACTTTTTTTAAAACAAATTTTAAAGTTTTTCTTATGGTTTGTTCCGTCAGCATGATATACCTTTTTTAAACTTTTCCCATCTAAAAATCAATAATGAAGATTGCTCTGATAATTTTTAATGAAATAATTAAAGGGTGAATCCAGATTTTTCGCGCACAGGCGGACCCCGCCCCGAAGGGGAAGGGATCCGAGCACGAAAAATTTCGGATGAACCCTTAAATTATCCTTTAATAAAATACCTGACGGCATTTTGAAATATTTTCAGTCCCGGCCCTGTCCGCGGACAGCTCTTTCCTTCACGCCTTAATTTATCCGCCAAATTTGTCCAATGGGGGAGCTGGTGAAAAAACTGGGCCCGTTCCGGATGAGGCATCAGTCCTAGTATTCTTCCTGATTCATCATTTATTCCGGCAATATCCGCCAATGATCCGTTTGGATTGGCCGGTAAATCAGAATAACGGCAAGTTTCTCCCCGGCTATACTTGAGAGCTATCATTCTTCTGCTTTTCAATTTTGCCAAAATTTCCGTTTCCGCATAAAATTTACCTTCTCCATGGGCAATAGGCAATGAAATCTGGCTGATGCCCGATAACCAGGGAGAATCATTTTCAATTCGAAGATCGACCCAGCGCGTCACCAGGCGAGCCTGGCTGTTATGAAGAAGGGCAATTTGCCTTTCTCCGAATTTTGAATTTAAAGCCGGCAAAAGGCCTAAATTTGCTAAGATTTGGAAACCGTTGCAAATGCCGATCACCAACCTATCGCTGTTTACAAATTCCAAAATTTCCTGCCAAAGATGATTCTTAAGTTTATTGGCATAAGCATTTCCGGAACCGCTATCGTCGCCGTAAGAAAAACCGCCGGGAAGACAAAGAATCTGAAAATCGGCAAGACTGACTTTATGGGCTACCAGATCATTGACATGAACAATTACCGCTTTCCCTCCTGCCGTGTCAAAAGCATACTTTGTTTCCGCTTCACTGTTCAGCCCGTATCCTGAAAAGATTAATACTTTTGGTTTCATTTTAATAATCGGCAAATTTTCTGCGGTAGGCAGCCAAAGCAAGGTCTACCGTCGTTTTAATACGGTTATTTTTATAGTTCAGACTGATTATTTTATCTTCAGTGACGACACCGACAGGAGTCGGCCGCTCCCCTTTAAATATATTTTCGAAGATCAGCTTATTTTCGGCCGCAATAGCGACGACAATCCTACCCATGCTTTCTGAAAAAAAGGCAGTTTGGGCTTTGTTGACATTGCCTTTTATCTCGCTTAAATCAGCCTTGACACCGAGTTTACCGGCCATGGCTCCTTTTGCCAGGCCGACAGCCAATCCGCCTTTATTGAGAGGGATGGCCGAAGCGACTATCCTTTTTTGGATCGCTTTATGAAGCAGTCTGTATATTTTCATATTTTCTAATGCATTGACGGACGGCACTGTCTGGCTATCGGTTTCACCCAAAAGATAAAGTAAATCTCCGGGCTTTTTAAAATCGGCGGTGACGGCAGAATAAACGTTGTCAATTATGCCCAGACTGGTAATTAACAAGGTCGGAGGAATCGATATTCTGACTTTTCGTCCATTCTGATCAAATCCCTGGAAATCGTTATATAAACTGTCTTTACCGGAAATAAAAGGAGTTTGGTAAGAAAGAGCATAGTCATGACAGGCTTGGGCCGCGCATTTTAGCTGATACAAACGTTCCGGATCAGAAGGTGAACACCAGCAGAAGTTATCAAGAAGGGCTATCCGTCCGGGATCGGCACCGGCGGCCACTACATTCCTGATGGCGGTATCGATAGAGCAGGCAGCCATCCGGTAGCTGTCAGACTCGCTGAAATCGGGATATAAGCCAAAGGAAGTGATTATACCCCGCTCGGAATCGAGAAGCGGGCGGATGACCGCCGTTTCGCCGTTAAGCCGACCCCGTCCGATAAGAGGTCCGACTACCAAATTGGCCTGGACGATATGGTCATACTGGCTGGAAATAAATTCAAAACCGGTAATTGAGGGATCTTTCAGCAAATCAAGCAAATAATCGGAGTGTTTTCTACCATTTAAATTAAATTTTTTGGACGCTATATTGACAGGCTGTTTTGTTTTTAAAATTTTCCGTGGGTAGCCTTCATGAAGAAAATCAAGGTCAACATCCATAATTGTTTTATTCCGGTATTTGACGACGCATTTTCCTGATGAAGTAAATCTGCCGATAATGGTTGCTTCAACTGCGCGTCTTGTCATCAGTTTATTTAAAATATGCCATTTGGCAGGCGGTACTGCCAGCGTCATCCTTTCCTGTGACTCTGATACCCAGATTTCCCACGGTTCCAAACCGCTGTATTTTAAAGGCACCTTTTCCAGTGGCCATTTCGGCAACCGAGCAGGATAATCCGCCGGCACCATTATCGGTAATGGAGTGGTAAAGTAACTGGTCCCTGGCTTCCTTGACAAGCGCATCACTGAATTTTTTCTGGATAATCGGATTGCCGATTTGCACGGCCGATACCGGACTGCCGGCATCCATTCCTTCAGATGAAAATGTGGCTCCGTGAATGCCGTCTTTACCGACACGACCACCGACCATGACAATATAGTCTCCCCTCCGGGCTGATTTGGCAGTTGACAGTCTGCCTTTAATTTTTTGGGGAATAATTCCGATCGTGCCGACAAAGACCAACGGTTTCCCGCGGTACCTTTCATTGAAATATAAAAATCCCAGTGGTGTCGGAATACCCGATTGATTGCCTCCGGCATTGACTCCGGCGATAATTCCCTCAAGTATCCTTCTCGATGAAAGCATTTTTTGAGTTAATCCCCGGCCTTTGTAAAGCGGTACGTCGCAATCAGGATCGGCAACACAAAAGCCGTAAAAATTAGCAATTGGCAAGGCACCCAGCCCGAAGCCGATTGTGTCGCGGTTGACGCCAACAATACCGGTTAATGAACCGCCAAACGGATCAAGCGCCGACGGACTGTTATGTGTTTCCACCTTGTGAGTCACCAGGAATTTTGAGTCAAAATGAATGGCCCCGGAGTTATCAGTAAAAACGGAAGCGGCAAATTTTGGCTTTTTTTTTAAAATTTTTTCCGTGGCTCCTTTGATGAAAGTTTTAAATAAACCTTTTTCCAGTTCATCGATTTGACTGCCAAAAATCGTATGCTTGCAGTGTTCAGACCATGTCTGGGCTAATGATTCCAGCTCAATATCGGTCGGTTTTCTGCCAATTTTCCGGAAATACTCTCTGATGGTTTTCATCGACGGCAAATCCAGTGCCAATGGGCCTCTTGGCTTACCCTGAATATCCCTGATGCCGTTTTTACCGATATCGGCTAGTGTTTTATCGGCCACAGCCAAATCCACTTCCAGAACGCTGGATTTTGCTTTAAGATTAACTTTAGGCACGGATAAATCCATCCCCCCGTTCTCTAAATACTCAACCCGGCTTTTAATGCTGATCGTCTCAATTAACGGATTATAAAAATTTTGACTGAGCTTTTTTATTTCGTCCAAAGTCAGCTGACCGTCGATAAAAGTAATCTGCGAAGAATAAATATTTTCACCTTTACTGAATTTCTTTTTCCGGAAATCTTCGATGGCTTCTTTTGCCGTTATGGCAATATTATCCGTCACCCCGGGCATATAGCCAATTTCAAAAGCCCAGCTGAAATAGGCTGGATCGCTTAAATTAACTGTTTGGGTAAGCGGATTAGTCAAAATCGAAGCTATAGCCGTAAGATTCTTCAGAGGGGAGTTTATTTCCAGGCTGTAGACGTCTGCTAAAAAAAGGTTTTTTATTTTACTGCCAAAACCTAATTCCTGAAGTCTTTTTTTCCGAATTTTAGCCCTGGCATCACTAATCTTCGAATAGACTTCTATCCTTGTTATCATCAGCTCATGACTGTTTTAAACAAGCAGCTATAAATTCCCTGAACAAAGGATGGGGAGACAAGGGACGGCTTTTGTATTCCGGATGTCCCTGGACTCCCAGGTAAAACGGGTGCATGGTTTTTGGCAGTTCGATGATTTCGACCAGATTCTCAACGACACTGCGGGCAGATATAATTAAACCGGCTTTTTCAAAATCTTTAATATATTGGTCATTAAATTCATAGCGGTGCCTGTGTCTTTCACCGGTTAATCCTTTGCTTTTATCCAAAAATTGGTCGTATTTTCCATATGCATCCCAGGCAATCGTATCTTTTTTTACTAAAGCCTGCCAGGCACCCAGGCGCATGGTACCGCCGTAAGCTCTTCGTTCCATAAATTCTTTCTGGGCGGGCATGAGGTGAATGACCGGATACGGCGTATCTGCTGAATTTTCCGTAGTATCCGCTTTTGACCAACCCAATATTTCCCTGGCAAAAGCCACCACCGCCAGCTGCATACCGTAGCAAAGTCCCAGATAGGGAATCTTATTTCTTCTGGCAAATCCGGCGGCTGCAATCATGCCCTCAGATCCCCTTTCACCCCAGCCGATTGGCACGATCAGTCCATGGACTGAGGGTATCGCCGGTTCGCCCTGCTGTTCTACCTTCTCGGCATCGATCCATAGCGTTTTGACTTGTGCATCATTGACCCAGGCAGCATGGTCAATTGCATCCATTAAAGCCGCGTATGAATCCCTTAGCTGATACTCACCTGTTTTAAAATATTTGCCGACGATGGCAATGGTGATTTTTTTCTTTTTGGGAGATTTAATTTTTTTGACCAGGCTCTGCCATTCGGAAAGTTCAGGTTCATGGTATTCCAAACCCAATTTCTGGCAGACTTTAGACAAAAAGGACTGTTCATGGAATTGCAGGGGGACTTCGTAAACCGTTTCCGCATCAGGACTGGAGATGATATCCTCGCTTCTTATATTGCAGAAAAGGGAAAATCGGTCGCGGCGTCTTTTATCGAGGGGTTTTTCGCTTCTGGCAATGATGAAATCCGGCTGGATGCCCATGGAATTCAGCGCTCTGACGGACTGCTGAGTCGGTTTGGTTTTCGGTTCACCGAGATGCGGGGGAGTCGGCAAATAACTGACATGGACATGGATGACATCACCTGGATGTTTCAGGGTCAATATTCTTGAAGCCTCATAATAAAAGAGATTTTGGTATTCGCCGACCGTTCCGCCCAACTCAATGATGACAATTTCCGCTTTGTCTTTTTTGCCGGCAAAATTGATGCGCTCTATAATCTCATTGGTGATATGGGGAATGCCCTCAACATCCTCGCCGTTATATTCAAACCTTCTCTCCCGGTCGATCACTTCCTTGTAAATTTGTCCCATAGTTACAAAATTGTAGCGGGACATATTTCTGTCCAAATATTTTTCATAGGTGCCGATGTCCATGTCGGCTTCAGTACCGTCTTCGCAAAGAAAAGGATCTCCGTGCTCAATGGGATTGATGGTACCGGCATCCAGATTAAGATAATTTTCGCATTTGACGTTGGTGACTTTATATCCGGAAGCTTTAAGAAGAAAAGCGATTGAAGCGGAAGCAATGCCTTTGCCAAGCCCTGAAAGCACTCCGCCGGAAATGAAGATATATTTGATCGGCATGTTTTAAGATACCAAAATTCAGCTCAATCTGTCAACAACCACGCATCGCACACCTTCCATACACCTTGCAGCTGATTTACCCTTTACACCTGGAGATATTACTTTTTCCTGGTTGCCAAATAATCCCTGCCTTTACCGACAGTGGAATTAATGGGTATATTTTTTTGGCAAAGAGGACAATCCTTTTCTTCATAAGCCGCCAATTTTACTTCTGCTAAAGAAGTGAATGGAGCTCCGACTGTCTGACCATTGACTTCATCAGGATTACGGTTGACTAAAACGCAAACAGCTACAACTTCTCCGCCTGCCGCTTTGACACTGTCAACAACTTTTTTGACTGACCCGCCGGTAGTTGTAATATCTTCTACAACCAAAATTTTTTTACTCTTGATCAGCTGATCGTATCCACGGGTAAAAATCTGATTTTTTTCAGGCGTTTTTTCAGTATAAAAACCCAGGACTTCCCGTCCGGTCAATTGGCTCAAATGATAGGCTGTCCATTGGGAAAGTATTATGCCCCCCAGAGCCGGTGCCGCCACCGCTTGGATATTTCTATCCTTAAATCTTTCGGCTATCTCACGACAGATGGCTGAGACTTCTCCGGTATGGGGATAGACGGCATCTTTGTTCAAATATGCCTCACCGTGCTTGCCTGAGGTATAAACGATATGGCTTCCGATGATATAGCCTCCGACTTTTTTAAAAATATTCATTAATTCTTCGCCTGTCATACAGAATCCTTTCGAAATTTATTAATTTCATCACGGAGTTTTATGGCTTCCTGACGGGCTTTATCTGCAAAATCGCTTCTGTTTGAGGCAAAGATGATGCCGCGGGATGAATTGATAACGGCATTTAAACCGTTTCCGTCGACTCCAGCTTTGACGGTTTTTTCGACTTGACCGCCTTGAACCCCGATACCGGGAATCAGCAAGGGGAAATTATCACCAACTATATGTCGCACAATCTCAAGTTCACTGGGGTAGGTGGCACCTACCACTAAGGCGCAATTATCATTAGTATTCCAATCTTTAACCACATTTTCAGCCACAATTTGGAACAATTTTTTCCCGTCATATTCTAAATCCTGAAACTCGCCTGCCCCGGGATTGGAAGTGCGGCAAAGGACAAAAATACCTTTGTCTTCATAATCAAGAAATGGTTTAAGGGCTTCCCTTCCCAAATAAGGGTGTACGGTTACAGCATCAGCTTTCAAATATTCGAAAACAAATTTGGCATACCCCAGGTTGGTATTGCCGATATCTGCCCGTTTAGCGTCAATAATTAAGGGTACTTCGGGATATTTTCCCTTCAGATAATCAGAGGTCATTCTTAAAGCTTCAATGCCGGCATGCCCGCGCTCTTCATAAAAGGCAGTGTTGGGTTTATAAGCGCAGATTAAATCATGGGTGGCTTCAATAATTGCCTTGTTGAAGGTTGACTGGGGATGTTCACCCTTCCGTATAAATTCAGGAATTTTAGAAATATCACTGTCTAAACCGACACAAACTAAACTGTTATTCTTAATGGAAATTGCTTTAAGCTTATCCTTGAATCTCATTAATGGGCCGCTCCGACTATTTCAGAAATATTTTTAATTCCGTTTTTTTCCATATACTCCAATAAGTCTTTTTCCAATTCTTGATAGACTTTCATACCTTTAGTATATGTTGCTGTACCAACTCCTATTAAAGAGGCTCCGGCCAGTATCATTTCGACAACGTCCTGCCATTTCTCGATTCCGCCCATGCCCAATATGGGAATCTTGACTGCTTCAAAAATATCATAGACACATCTTACAGCAATAGGTCTTATTCCCGGTCCGGAAACTCCGCCTTTTTTAGCGCCGATGATCGGTTTTCTTTTTTCGATATCGATGACCATCCCCGGACCGACTGTGTTTATGGCAGAAATGCCGTCAGCCCCTTCGGCTTCACATTCCTTGGCAATATCGGCTATATCAGTCACATTCGGCGATAATTTTGCCAGAACAGGGATTTTTCCGGAAACTTTCTTAACAACCTTAACGACTTTGCCGGCACCGCCCTTTTCCATACCCAAAGACCTGCCCAGTTCATCTTCTGTATTGGGACAGGACAAATTAAGTTCAATAAATTCCGGTTTCAGAGGAACTATTTTTTCAACTAATACCACAAATTCCTTTAGTCTGGTCGAAAAAAGACTAACTAGAATGACTGATTTACCTTTATGCTCATTAATAAATTCGGCAATTTCCCGGGAGCCTTTTTCAATTCCGGCATTTCTCAGACCTACGGAATTGAGAAGTCCGTGTTCATACTTCCAAAGACGGGGTAACGGATTGCCTTCGCGTTTTTCAAAAGTAAGGGATTTTAAAGTTACTCCTCCAACACCTGCTTCAATCGCCCGTTTATGTTCAGGAATTTCGGTAATGATCCCGGAAGGCAAAATAAAGGGATTTTTAAATTTGACACCGCAGAATTCTAACGATAAATCAGCCATTCTTTGAATAATTTGTATCACAGTAAACAAACTAGCGCAATGGTCTCATCCCTCTGTGTTATTATACTTTAGATGAAATACCGGCTGGAAAAGGATTCGCTGGGAACAGTCAGCATTCCGAAAGATGCCTATTACGGTGCCCAGACACAAAGGGCTCTCGTTAATTTCCCTATCTCCGGCCTTTTGCCCGATCCTGTTTATGTCAAAGCGACTGTTCTGATCAAAAAAGCCGCTGTCAAAACCAATTATCGGTTAAAACTTCTAGAGAGGGATATTTATCAGGCCATCAATTTTGCCTGCGATGAAATTCTGAGAGGTAAATATATATACCAATTTGTAGTTGATCCCTTCCAGGCCGGCGCCGGTACTTCACACAACATGAATGTCAATGAGGTCATCGCCAATTTAGCTAATGAAAAATTAGGCTTCGCCAAAGGCACATATACTAAAGTTCATCCCAACAATCATGTCAACATGGCCCAATCGACCAATGATGTTATTCCGGCAGCTGCCAGAATCAGCCTATTACTTCTATGGCCGGATTTTTCCGCTGCGCTGGTAAAAACCATTAATACTTTTCAAAAGAAGGCTAAAGATTTTTCCAAAATATTTAAAGCCGGACGGACTCATCTGATGGATGCTCTGCCGGTTACACTAGGGGGCGAATTCGAAGCATATGCTCTGGCTTTGAAAAATGACCATGATCGTTTGAAAAAATGCAGAGAAAATCTTTTGATTCTGGGATTGGGCGGTACGGCCGTCGGAACAGGAGTCAACAGCCATCCGCAATTTACGAATATTGCTGTAAAAGAGCTTGAGCAATTGACTGGTTTAAAATTAAAAACCTCATCAAATCTTCAGGAATCAATGCAGAATGTTTCTGATTTCCTGGATTTTTCCGGATGTCTTAGAATTTTAAGCCAAAACCTGATCAGGATCGGCAATGATCTGAGATTAATGTCTTCAGGACCAGGCACGGGTTTGGCCGAACTGACTATTCCCGAAGTCCAGGCTGGTTCATCGATCATGCCCGGCAAAGTCAATCCCTCAATAATTGAAATGCTGACTATGACGGCTTTCCAGGTGATCGGCTCTGATCAGATAATTCTGTTGGCCTCAATGCATGGGCAACTTGAGCTTAATGTTTTTATGCCGGTAATTATCCACAATTTGACCAACCAAATCAGATATTTAACCCGAAGCTTAACAGTTTTTCATGATAAATATTTAAGACTGGTAAAAGCCGATGAGACAATGTGCCGCTTCTGGCTGGACAGATCAGCCGGTTTAGCAGCTGCCCTTAATCCATATCTCGGCTACGAAAAAGCAGCTTCCCTCTACCGGGAGTCACTCATAACAGGTATTCCTATTAAAGAACTGGTCGTTAAACAGGGTTTAATGACTGCCTCAGAAGCGGCCGAAAATTTCAATATAAAAAAACTTATCAATCCCAATCTTTCGGCAAAGCGCTATGTTGGACAAAGAAAGTCTTAAACTCCATAAAAAGTTAGGCGGTAAGCTGGAGATAAAAGTAAAACAGCATCTGTCCTCCAAACGCCAGTTATCCCTTCTCTACACCCCGGGAGTGGCCGGTAGCGTTAAGGCCATCAATCAGTATAAATCAATGGCCTATCAGTTATCGCTAAAGAAAAACACGGTAGCTGTAATAACCGATGCTACGGCCGTTTTGGGATTAGGCAAAGTCAGTCCGGAAGCGGCTTTGCCGGTCATGGAAGGCAAGTGCCTCTTGTTTAAGGAATTGGCCGGGATTGATGCCTTTCCCTTATGCTTGAAAACCAATAACTGGCAGGAGACGATGGTTGTCATCAGGAGTTTAGCTCCGACTTTTGCCGCTATCAATCTGGAAGATATCGCCGCCCCCGACTGCTTTAAGATTGAAGAAAATCTGCAGGATTTGGGTATACCGGTCGTTCATGATGACCAGCATGCGACAGCCATCGCTGTTTTGGCAGGATTATTTAATGCAGTCAAGATTGTCGGGAAAAATCTAAAAAAATGCCGGCTTATTGTCTGCGGAGCAGGCGCAGCCGGCACTGCTGTTATTAAACTTTTACATTATTACGGCAACCAAAATCTTATAGCGGTTGATAGCAATGGAATTATCGGCAAACACCGTCGATTTCCGGATGAATATAAAAAAGAGCTGGCTGAAATTACCAATCCGGACAACAACAGGGGTAATTTGGCGCAGGCTGTGCGGGAAAGCGATATCCTCATTGGAGTCTCCAAAAAAAATCTTTTTCAAAGGGAGATGATCAGATCAATGAATCGGCAGGCTATAGTTTTTGCCTTAGCCAATCCTGATCCGGAGATAAGCAGGGTTGATGCGCTAAAAGCCGGAGCTACCGTCTATGCCTCAGGCTCAAGCATTGACCGGAATCAAATCAATAATGCCCTGGTCTTTCCCGGACTTTTCCGGGGGTTAATTGACAGCCACAGGAAAAAAATAACATCCCAGCTTAAAATCAAAACTGCCCATGCCATTGCTTCTCTGATAACAAGACCAACCTCAAAAAAATTCATGCCTTCTGTTTTGGATAAAAAGGTGGTAAGAAGAGTTGCTGAAGCTATACTATAACGGGTAATGGTAATGCTTCTTTTCTCTCCCAATCCCCTGTTTCTTCAGCCAGTAGCCGCATCCCGGAGCAGCTACGGATATCATCTAATCCTAAGATAAACTGCATGACTCTTTCATTACCAATTCCGTAACCCGCATGAGGGTCTGTCTTTTCCTTATAAATAATATCCAAATACCATCTAAAATCGTCGATGGCTGTTTCAGGAGGTAATTTCGTTCTTTCACAATAAATTCTAAACATTTCTGAACTTAATAACCGGTCTTCAAGCTGTTTACCTCGATGTTCTCTGACAGACGCTCCGGTTGCCTCACCGGCAATAGGAAGTATCAAATCAGCTGAGAGCACAACGCGCGGATCAATTTCAGAAACTTTCATATTAAAAAATTTTATCTCTTTGGGATATCTCATGATAAAAACCGGTAAATTACTTTTAACAACTTTTTCTCCTGATTCTTCCTGTTTTTTGTTGTTTAATAGTTTAATTACAGCTTGTTCATGTTCCGCTTTTAAGTCGTCACCCCACTTAAGATTTGAGAAACCATTTTCTCGAAGAAGTATTAATGCATCTTCGTACGTAATTCTGTAATAGGGATTTTCGATAGTCTCTCGAAGTTGTTTTAAATCTCTCCCGTACAACATTGAAAGGGTATCACCATGTTGTTCAACTGCGACACGAATCATAGTTTTTGTCGATGCTTCAATATGCTGCAAAAGTGCCTCAAACATTTTTCCTTCATCATAATTATCTCTAGTCATTCCATCGACCATAGTTGACCCGAATTCTTCTTCTGTCAGTCGAAATTGACGCAAATGTCGGTTGTCTTCCGTCTCTTCATCTCTGCCGCTATGAATAATCGTATAAACCCCGTGCCGATGCACTTGAAGTGCTTGTTCCAATGCTAATTGTCCGGTTTGTGTGATGAATAATTGTACGCCGGCCCTGCTCATAACCTTAAAAAGTGTATCAACATTTTCACAGGAGCCAGTAACTCCTACAATTTCCGGAACCGTAATATATTGAAGGCCAATTTGTCCATAATGTCCTGAGACTGCCTTTTGTATACTTGCCTCCAGTTGGGAAAGCGCTTTTATATGTTCCTTTGTCTGTATTTCTTTATTACCTTCGTTTGTCTTTATTGTAAATATCCCTCTTTCTTTTACCAGTCGTTGTACGGCTTTTTCTGAAATCTCGTCTTCAGAGACTGCTTCAAAAGAAGGAATGCTTTCTAATGTTTTTTCAATATATTCTTGGGCTTTTGTAGAATCATACATTACATCCTGATAAAAAACCCCCAGATGATATAGCGTCCATATTTTCAATCGTTGCAGTCTCCGATCGTCCGGATTTCTAACCAAAGAATCATTTAGGTCCGTTAGGGCTTTTTGCAGAAATTCTTCAGTTTCGTTTGCTATGGTTTTGTCATAAAGTTGAGCTAAACCTATTCTTAATGAGCATTCTGCTTCTTTGGTTTGCAGACTCTGAATAAATGACTCGTGTTCTTCACCCTGAAGATAAACATCCGCTAGAGTACGGGCCAAACCATAAGCTTTATGAGCTGTTAAAAAATAGTTAATCGGATCACCATCACCTATCCTTCCTCTTAAAAGGGCAAATATACCAAAATTGGCTGCATGATAACAATCTCTAGGAGACCGTTCTCTGCCGTTAGCAATTTCTGTTAAATACGATCCGAAACGCGACATACCCTCATCAAGAATATTGAAAGGGACATCCTCAGAAGTTACTTCATTTAATAAACCATTTGCATCGATGATAAGACCCCAGTCTGTTAATTGTGCAATAACTTGGCCATTATGCATTATTGTTCCTATATCCTGAAGGTGTAATGAATCTTCTCCGAATAAATTTCGATTCTCATGCACTTCATGTGGAGGATTAGTGGGATACGCTCCCGAGTTGATTTGTTGACTGATAATATCTAATACCTGAGCAGGTTTTGTTCGGTCATAACGGGATGGAATATCCGGCATCCACATAACCTGGGGAATCAAAAAATCATTTTTGTATGTTTGGATGGCTACATCAATGACTTCTTTTAAACCGTGTTCTGAAGAATATTCAGGAAGACTGTTATTTTCCGGAGGGTTGAGAAAATAATCTGCCAATTCTCTGAGATAAAATCTGTTTATTGAAGGTGTATTAGGATAATTCTTAGATTCTACTGTAATTTTACGTCTCTCAATCCTGAGTAACGCATCCAAAACAACCCGCGATTTAGTTTCCCATGTTCCTCTAAAATCTAAATCAGCTTCTAATCTTATGACATCTTCCAAAGTAACTGATAAATTTTTTAGGGGTAAATATGTGTCAAATAACAACCCAGCCTGCTGCATTCTTAAATATCTGCCGGCAAAATTAGGCGGTAACAATTCGGGGCGAATTGAGGGAGGTCCGGTTATTCCTGTCTGTTGATCATAGTTTGTTAGTTGTTCTTCGATAAAAGCTGTTTTACGAGCCTCTATTTGATCAGCTGCAACCTCATAACTTGACATATTACCCTAATATTTTATACCCATAAGAAGACATTTCAAAATATTGTCAAAATCCGCTATATTATTTTTCGGCCGAAGCCTGGCCGGACGAGGATTTTGCCATTTTCAAAAACGGTTTGGCCTCTGATGACTGTTCTAACTATTTTGCCTGAAACAATCCAACCGGCAAAAGGCGACCAACCGCATTTGGTGAATAAGTTTTTGTTTTCGATTTTATATTCCTCTTCTGTTTCCGCTTCGATATATGTATCTATACCTTGATTAATTCCGAAAACTTTCCGCGGGCCTTCATTTGTCAGCCTAATTATTTCTTTAACTGATATTCTGTTTTCGGTAAGCGCAGTTAATAAAAGAGGCAACAGAGTTTCCAAGCCGGGGACGCCATTCGGCGGTTTGGCCGATTTTTTTTCTTCGAGAGTATGCGGTGCATGGTCGGTTGAGATGCAGTCAATATCTGAAAGATGGGCCCAGAGAAAATCCTGGTCAGCTTGCATTGCCAGCGGCGGCTTCATCATCGCCAAGGTACCCATTTTTTGATAATCTTTATCGGTTAAAAATAAATAGTTGGGTGTTGTATCGCAGGTAACAGGAACTTTATTCTTTTTAGCTTCAATTATTTTTTCCAAATCTGACTTGGTGGAAACATGGGTAATATGGAGTTTTTTGCCAAATTTCGCTGCTAATTCAAGCGCCAAATCAACTTTATCCCCTTCCGCATGGACAATAATTATTTTTTGTTTTGGCCAGGCAGAAAAAATATTTTCCAGTATTTCCTCATTTTCTACCTTAAATTGGCCGGTTGAGACATTAAGATAGATTTTCAGACCGGCAACCAGGGGTGCTGCTTTGGCAAACTCTTCTGCATTCCTGCCATCCGAACCGAAATAAAAAGCGTAGTCCACTACAGCTTTTTTTCGGGCTGCAACGATTTTTTCCGCAAGCCTCGCGACAGTGAAAACCGGACGCAGATTATTGGGCATATCGCAAACTGCGGTAATGCCTCCGGCTGCCGCAGCAGAGGTTCCAGTCAGGAAATCTTCCTTGTGTTGTTCTTCAAAATCGCGCAGATGTACATGGACATCGATAAGCCCCGGCAACCGAAGTAGTGAACTCATGGATTTAAGATCACATCAAGAAGAGCCATACGGACAGCCAGACCGTTCTTCAGTTGATCTTTCAGATAGAGTGAACGGGGATCATCATCCAATTCATGACTAATCTCGTTGGCGGCAATCGGTAAAGGATGCATGATGATGACTTCCTTTTTTGCCCGGGTAAGCAGACTTTTATCCAGCCTGTAAAAGCTTTTTAGCTTTTCATATTCAGCGGGATTTTCAAAACGTTCTTTCTGCACTCTTGTCATATAAATAACATCAGAGACGGAAATGGTCTCGGATAGTTTACTTGTTTCGAAAACGGAAGAGGATTTTTTGATTTTGACAGTAATCTCATAAGGCATGGCCAGCATTTCAGGCGAAACCAAATTAAAATTTATTTTTTTATCAGTTTTCAAAAGCAGTTTGGCTAAAGAATGGACTGTCCGGCCGAACTTAAGATCACCGGCCAGGGTAACCGTCAGTTCTTTTTTGTCAGGAAAACGCCTGACAATGGTATAAACATCCAGAAGAGCCTGGGTCGGATGCTCGCCCGGCCCGTCTCCGGCATTGACTACCGGCACCGCTGAAACTTGAGTGGCTTTGGTAGGATAACCAACCTCGGGATGCCTGATGATCAGGCAATCGGCATAAGTTGAAAAAACCCTGACGGTATGCTCGAATGATTCGCCTTTTTCTACCGAAGTATTTTTCATGCCGTTTAAGGGAATGATGCCTCCGCCCAACCTCTGCATGGCTGTAATAAATGAGGAAAAGGTCCTGGTTGACGGCTCGAAAAACAAAAAGGCGCCTATTTTGCCTTTTAATGAGTCATCTCCCCCTTTTTCTACGGTCAGTTTTTTCATCCTGTCTGTCTTTTGAAAAATAAGCGCAAGGTCGGAAGCCTCAAGTGAATCGACTGTAGTTAAATCCTGTCCGAAAAGACTGTTTTTCATAATTTTTCCGTTTTGTCCTTGGGTTGAATGGTCGCCAGGTATTCACACCAGGATTTAACTTTCAGGTCTTCCGGTTTCAGTTTATAAAGGGAATTAATGAATAAATTAGCGGTTGATACTTTTGTAAAAAGCGGGATATTAGTATCAACTGTGGCTCTTCTGATTTGATAACCGTCAGTCAGTTCCAAAGACATTTCCTTTACTCCCAAATCATCGCGGTCGCTTAAATTAAAAACCAAACTTACCTGTTTACTCTTGATGACATCAATGACATTCGGCCGTTTTTTTTCATGGACTTTATATACCTGTTTGACTTTTAGGCGGTTGAGCTTGAGAAAGGCGGCCGTATTATTGGTAGCAAAAAGAGCAAATCCCATTTTGGCCAAAACCCGGCAACCCTGCAGCATTTTTTGCTTATATTCCATACCGCCTAAAGATACCAAAGCCGCTTTTTTATCAAAGCTGGCTCCTGTAGACAGTATAGCTTTAAGATAGGCTTCATTCAAACTGTCACCAAAGCAGGCCACTTCCCCGGTCGAAGCCATTTCCACCCGCAGGACCGGATCGACCCGCCTGAGCCTGGTAAAGGAAAAATGGGCTGCCTTGACGCCGGTATATCTCGGCCTTTTGATTTTAACCTGTTTGACGTTGTCCCCCAATAAAACCTTAGTGGCAATTTCGATGAAATTTATCCCCAGGACTTTGGATACAAAAGGGAAAGTGCGGGATGCTCTCAAATTGCCTTCAATTACCAATACTTCAGGAATGGCCCGGCCGTCTTCATTGACCAGAAACTGGATATTGAAAGGTCCGTTGATAGGCAGAGCTTTGACGATATTGACAGTGTTTTCCTTAATCATTTCGACTGCTTCATCCCCGAGTGAAAAAGAGGGCAAAACCAGAGTCGCATCTCCTGAATGGACGCCGGCATGCTCTACGTGTTCGGATATGGCCCAGACGACGATTTTCCCTTTACAGGCTACACCGTCAAAATCAACTTCTTTGGCTCCCCGGATAAACTTAGACATAACCAGCGGATACTCTGAGGAGACAATACTGTCTGAGGTTGCCAAATATCGGCTAAGCAATTCTTCCGAATAGGCTACATACATGGCCCGCCCGGACAGAACATAGGAAGGTCTGATAAGGACTGGATAGCCTATTTTTTTGGCGAATTCCAAAGCTTCCTTTTTGCTTTTAAGTCTTTTCCAGAGAGGCTGGATAATTTTCAGGCTGTCCAGAAGTGCGGAAAATTTTTCCCGGTCCTCGACGCGGTCTATCACCTCCGGATTACTTCCCAGGAATCGAACTGTGCTTTCTGCTAATTTAGCAGTTAAGGAATTGGGAATTTGACCGCCGACGGAAACTACCAAAGGACATTTTTCCAGATCACTAATATCCAGAATCCTTTCGCGGGTCAGTTCCTCAAAATAAAGCTTGTCCAGTATGTCATAATCCGTTGAGACTGTTTCCGGGTTGCAGTTGATCATTATCGGCGAATATCCGTTTTTTTTAGCAGTTATAGCGCAATTGACAGCACACCAGTCAAATTCGACGGAGGAGCCGATCTGGTAAGGTCCCCCTCCTATAATGGCAATCTGTTTCGGTAAATTAAATCTGATATCATGTTTCTGGCGGTGATATGATAAATAAAGGTAATTTGTTTTCGCCGGAAATTCCCCGGCCAGGGTATCAATCTGGCAGACTTTCGGTAAAATATTATGCCGTTTCCTTAAATTACGTATTTCGCTGTCGGCAACTGAATAGATTTCTCCTATCTGCACATCGGAAAAACCCAATTTTTTAGCCTTTAACAAAGTTGTTTCCGTTGGTTTTCCGTCAGAACTTTCACTGATCATATTTTTGTAAAAGTTGACGATATTTTCAATCCGGTCCAAAAACCAGTAATCAATGCCTGTTTCTTTGTAAATGTCTTTTTTGGACTGACCGTTAAATAAATTATAGGCAATGTTATAAGGCCTGTCAGGAGAAGCTTTCAGGGGACGGAGCTTACCTTTATCAAAATCATCGGAAATAATTCCCTCAAAATCCAAATCCAAAGATCTGACGGCTTTTTGCAGGGCTTCTTCAAAACTGCGGCCGATGGCCATGACTTCGCCGACACTCTGCATTTCACTGCCCAATGTTTCATCCTGGTTTTTAAATTTCAGAAAATCCCAGCGGGGAATTTTAACCACCACATAATCCAGAGCTGGCTCAAAAAAGGCGCTGGTAGCCTGTGTTACCTGGTTTCTCAGATCCGAAAGCCGGTAACCTAAGGCCAGCTTAGCGGCAATATAAGCCAGGGGATAGCCTGTTGCTTTGGAAGCCAAGGCTGATGAACGGGAAAGCCGGGCATTAACTTCGATGATGCGGTAATCACCGTCAATGGGTGAAAGAGCATACTGGATATTGCATTCGCCGACTATAGGCAAATTTTTAACGACCTTGATGGCAATTTCCCTTAAGCGGTGATACTCGCTATTTGTTAAAGTTTGGGAAGGGGCAACCACAATTGATTCACCGGTATGGATACCCATCGGATCGAAATTTTCCATATTGCAGACGGTAATACAATTGTCTTTTGAGTCACGGACGACCTCATATTCAATTTCTTTCCAATGTTCGAGATATTCCTCAATTAAAATTTGCGGCGTCTGTGTTAATGCTTTCTGGCTGATACTGATTAAATCTTGTGAGTTTCGGGCAACACCTGAACCCAAACCGCCTAAAGAAAAACCTGCTCTGACAATGACAGGGTACTTTATTTTTCCGGAAAGGTCATTGACTTGGGAAAGTTTGCGGCAGAGAGTGCTTTGAGGAACTTTTAAGCCTAAATTTTCAATTGTTTGGCGAAAAAGCAGACGGTCTTCGGTATTACGGATAGCCGAAAGCGGTGTGCCCAATATCTCAACCCGGTATTTTTTAAAAATATTTTTGCGGGCCAGTGCCAGTCCGCAATTTAGGGCAGTCTGTCCGCCGAATCCCAATAAAATTCCGTCAGGTCTTTCCTTTTGGATGACTTTTTCCGCAAAGTATGGGGTGACCGGTAAAAAATAAACTCTGCTGACCAGCTCGTGCGAGGTTTGGATGGTGGCAATATTGGGATTGATGAGGACAACTTCGATGCCTTCTTCTTTCAATGCTTTGGCCGCCTGGGAGCCGGAGTAATCAAATTCACCGGCTTCTCCTATTTTGAGAGCGCCTGAGCCCAGAAGCAATACCTTCTTGATTTTCAAATTGTTAGCCACTGCCTCACTTTTTCAAAATAATAATCAAAAAACCATTCCGTGTCAGTCGGACCGGGATTGGCCTCCGGGTGGAATTGCACGCAAAAAAAAGGCAAATTTTTATGCCTTATGCCTTCGTTGGTACCGTCATTAAGATTGACAAACCAGACTTGCCAGTCGGCAGGGATGGTTTTCTCGACTACCGAGTAGCCGTGGTTTTGCGAAGTGATAAAGCTTTTTGAGCTTTCAACTTCCATAACCGGCTGGTTCTGCCCCCGATGCCCGTATTTTAATTTGAAAATTTCAGCTCCGGCCGCCAGAGCCATAACCTGATGTCCGAGGCAAATGCCGAAAGTGGGAATTTTTCGGGAGAAAGCCTGTTTTATTGTTTCGATTGTCTCAGGCATTTTCCTGGCATCTCCAGGTCCGTTGCTGATAAAGACCGTATCGAAAAGAGGAGACTTTTTATCCAGGAATGGATTATAGTTCCAGGGAACTCTGATAACAGTCGTATTATATTTCAGCATCAGTCTAATTTGGTTTTCCTTAAGACCGCAGTCGATAAACAGGACTTTTATTTTGCCGTTTCCGTAAATTTGTTGTTTTGCCGTACTGACAAAAGGCACAAGATTCTCTCTGTTGATATCTATAAAAAACCCCGATTTTATCGGGGTTTGTGAAAAAGTAATTATGCCTTTCATCACTCCTTTATCGCGGAGTGTTTTAGTTAAAGAGCGGGTATCAATACCGGACAGACAGGGTATTTTGTACTTTACCAGCCAATCTTTTAATGTTTGCCCGGCTTCGTAATGGGTTCTATTATCAACATATTCTGACACAATTAAGCCGCGGATTTGGATTCTGTCCGATTCAAATTTTTCCGTCAGGTTGTTTGCCTTAGTTTCTTTGGGAACTCCGTAATTGCCGATTAAAGGATATGTTTGGACCAGGATCTGACCGTAATAGGAAGGGTCTGTCAAGCCTTCGGGATAACCGACCATGCCGGTTGAGAAAACTACTTCCCCGGCAACTTCGGTACTTGAGCCAATCGAATCGCCCTCTAAAATCTGTCCATTCTCAAGCTTCAGGTAACCTTTCTCTGCCATAATATATCTTATTGATTCAGCGGTCTGCCCGATCTCTTGCGGTGCAGCACTTTCAAGGCCAGGGTTGCTCGGCGGAATGCACCTTGAGCTTCCAGCAGATTTTTATCTTCCCCTCCTGCCGTGAGTGCTTCTTCAGCTCTTTTTTTAGCCTCGATTACTTCCTGTTCGTTAATTTCATCAGCATTGTAGGCGCTGGTGACTAAAATAACGGTTTTGTTTTTGGCAACCTCGAGATAGCCGCTTCCGATGGCCAGAAAAAATTCTTCATTCTCCCCGATAACTTTGACTTCGCCTTCAGCTAGATTGGTAAACAGAGGTACGTGTCCCGCAAGTATCCCCAGTTGGCCGTCTGCTGCCGGCACGGTGACCATTCTGACTTGGTTTGCAAAAGCAATTTTTTCAGGGGTAATGATTTCCAATTGAAAGGTTTTCATATCACTTCATCGATTGAGCCGACCATATAGAAAGCCTGTTCACTTTTACCGTCATGGACTCCTTCTATAATTTCTTTGAAACCGCGGACTGTTTCTTCCAAGGGTACATACTTGCCCTCACGCGCCGTAAAAGCTTCCGCCACAAACATCGGCTGGGAAAAGAATCTCTGGATTTTGCGGGCGCGGGCAACGATGAGTTTATCTTCATCGGAAAGTTCTTCCATGCCTAAAATAGCGATGATGTCCTGCAAATCCTTGTATCTTTGCAGAATTTTTTGCACGGCGCGGGCGACTGCATAATGTTCCTCGCCGACAATATCCCCTGTCAGAATACGCGATCGGGAAGCCAAAGGATCAACTGCCGGATAGATGGCCTGTTCGGCAATCGAACGCTCCAAAGATATGGAAGCGTCCAAATGGGCAAAGGTGGCCACCGGCGCCGGATCAGTATAATCATCCGCCGGGACATAAACTGCCTGGACTGAGGTAATCGACCCTTTTTGGGTAGAAGTAATCCTTTCCTGCAAAGCACTCATCTCCGAGGCCAGGGTCGGTTGGTAACCGACAGCAGAGGGAATTCTGCCTAAAAGCGCTGAAACCTCGCTGCCGGCCTGGGCAAAACGGAAAATATTGTCAATAAAGAGCAAAACGTTTTGGCCTTCCTCATCCCGGAAATATTCTGCCATGGTCAGTCCTGTCAAAGCCACCCGCAATCTGGCACCGGGCGGTTCATTCATCTGGCCGAAAACCAAGGCTGTCTGATTGATAACTCCTGATTCTTTCATCTCCAGCCATAAATCGTTGCCTTCACGCGTCCTCTCCCCGACACCGGTGAAAACGGAGACACCTTTATGGACTGTAGCCACATTTCTGATCAGTTCCTGAATCAGAACGGTTTTGCCCACTCCGGCACCGCCGAAAATGGCGACCTTGCCGCCTTTGACAAAAGGAGCAATCAGATCAATGACTTTAATGCCCGTTTCCAGAATTTGCGCTTCAACTTCCTGGGCTTTTAGAGATGGTGCCAGCCTATGGATGGGATAAAACTTTTTAGCGGTAACATTGGGCCTTTCATCAATAACCTGCCCAATAACATTGAAAATTCTGCCCAGGGTTTCCTGGCCGACCGGTACCATGATCGGTTTTTGGCTATTTTTAACTGCTTGCCCTCTTTTAAATCCGTCTGTGGGGCCCAGTGCAATTGCCCTGACACGGCCCTGTCCCAGATGAGCTGCAACTTCCAAAACCAATTCGCGATCTTTGTCAGTTTCGTGTTTCACTTTAAGAGCATTGTATAATTCCGGTAAACTTTCGGCCGGAAACTGGACATCGACAACTGCTCCGATTATTGAAATTATTTTTCCTTCAGCCATAGCTACTCCACTGCCATCCTGGCCGTCACTATATCGGCAATTTCATAAGTTATTTTTTCCTGGCGGGCCTTATTGTACTGCAGAGTCAAATCATCCATCAAATCCAAAGCGGCATCAGTGGCATTTTTCATGGCAATCATCCGGGCGGAATGTTCCGAAGCTTCCGCTTCAAAAATGGCGCTTCTTATCTGGTTTTCCAGATAATGCGGCAGCAGTGAGTTCATAACCGTATTCGGATCAGGCTCGATTAAAAATTCCCGTACATCCGGAACTTGGCCCTCCCCGACTTCTTCAAAAGTCGTAATCGGCAGGATTAGTCTGTGTAAAGGCTCCTGTTTTAAGGCAGTTAAAAAATTGCTGTAAATAATATGGACCTCGCTGTAGATACCTGACATAAAACCGTCTACGACGAGTTTGGCCACCGCCGGTACGTTTGAGGCAAACGGTAAATTCTGGGAAAAATCAGCTGTCAGTTTCCTGCCCCATTTAACCACGAAACTTTCCCCTTTTTTACCGATAGTCACAAATTCCGCTTTTTCCTCATTTTTAAGCCAGTTGGCCATATGACGGAAAAGATTGGTATTGAGTCCTCCCAGAAGTCCTTTGTTCGTGGAAATCAGAATATAAAGCTTGCTGCCGGAAGATTCACCTTTTTTCAGCAGGTTATGAGCTTCAGGATCCACTCTGCCGGCTAAATTCCTGACAGCCGCATAAATTTTATCGGCATACGGTTTGCCGGCCAGCGCTTTGTCCTGGGCTTTTTTCATTTTCGAGGCCGCTACCATCTGCATGGCACGGGTGATTTGCGAAATATTTTGGGCGCTTTTGATGCGCCTCCTGATAATTTTTATATTAGCCATTAAAGATTTTTTTAAAACTGTCCAGGAGTTTATTTAATTTACCTGCAGTCTCATCGCTGATTTTTTCTTCGGTTCTGATTTTTTTCAGGATATCCTTATGCTGGCCATTGATATAATCCAGATAGGCAAGTTCAAAATCGGCGATTTTGACTGTCTCAATATCATCCAGATAACCGTTGGTCCCTGCGTAAAATAAAACCACCTGCTCCTCGACACTCATGGGTTTGAACTGGCCCTGTTTTAGAAGCTCAATCATTCTGGCTCCGCGTTCGATCTGTTTTTTGGTTTTTTCATCCAGGTCTGTGGCAAATTGGGCAAAAGCGGCCATGTCGCGGTACTGGGCTAAATCCAGTCTTAATCTGCCGGCTACCTGCTTTATGGCCTTAATTTGGGCTGCTGCCCCGACTCTGGAAACTGACAATCCGACATTAATGGCCGGTCTGATACCGGCATAAAAAAGGTCAGATTCGAAATAAATCTGACCGTCGGTGATGGAAATGACATTGGTCGGAATGTAGGCCGACATGTCTCCGGCCTGGGTTTCAATGATGGGAAGTGCCGTCAGAGAACCTCCGCCGTATTTTTCCGACAGGCGGGCGCTTCTTTCCAAAAGCCTGGAATGGAGGTAGAAAATGTCGCCCGGATAGGCTTCACGTCCTGAAGGCCTTCTTAAAATAAGCGATATCTGCCGGTAAGCCCAGGCATGCTTGGTTAAATCGTCATAGACAACCAGGGCATCTTTGCCCTTATCCATGAAATATTCACCGATAGCTGTACCCGTGTATGGCGCGATATACTGCATGGAAGCAGGATCAGAAGCGTTGGCCGCCACAATAATCGTGTGTTCCAAAGCGCCGTTGCGGCTGAATAAATCAATTATTTGCGCAATTCTGGAGGCTTTCTGACCGATGGCTACATAAATACAAACTACATTCTTGCCTTTTTGGTTAATGATCGTATCCAGAGTGACCGCTGTTTTTCCGGTACCCCGGTCGCCGATAATAAGTTCCCTTTGTCCCCGACCGATAGGAATCATGCTGTCAATCGCTTTGATGCCGGTCTGAAGCGGAGTTGAGACAGGCTGGCGTTTGACCACACCCGGAGCCATTTTTTCTATCGGATAATATTTGTCAATTTTGACGGGACCTTTTCCATCCAGGGAATTACCTAAAGGATCGATTACCCTGCCTATTAAATCCTCGCCTGCGCCTATTGATAACAGCCGGTCGATGCCTCTGACTATATCGCCTTCTTTGATATCCAGATAATCTCCTAAAATAACTACACCTACCTGTTTTTCTTCCAGATTAATGGCCACACCCAAAACACCGTTGGCAAATTCCACCATTTCCGAATATGAGAGATCGTTAAGTCCGGAGACTTTAGCCACTCCGTCAGTAACTTCCATCACCTTACCGATAAATCCCGCTTCAATTTCCGGTCTGACTTTATCAAGTTTTTTAAGTAAATCACCGATAATGGCGCCGGTGGTAATTTTATTTGGCATATTTTTAACTTAAGGCTTCCTTAATTTTATGAAGATCCAGCGAAAGTGAGGCATCCAGATACCAATCACCCAGCTGGACCGTAAAACCTCCCAGGAGTTTCTTTTCAATTTCGTTAACCACGGCAATTTTTTCTCCGAAAATTTTTTCGAGCCTCGCCTTAATTTCTTCGCGCTGTTTGTCTGTCAGGAAAACAGAACTTTTAACCGTGGCTGTCTTTGCTCTCTCTGTATTCGATTCCTTATTTTTCATTTTTTTTACTTAAATATTGGATTTGGCAATTTCCTTAATCTTGCGGTCAATCAGAGCTTTCTGCGTGTTTTCAGTGAGAGCTTCTTTTATGACTTTTTCAACAATCTTTTCAGCGATCATAACCGCTTCGCGCCTTAAATCCTTTGCCAAATCTTCCTTCATTGCCTCAATTTCGCGTTTTCCTTTAGCGATAATTTCCTGAGCCTCCCTTTGGGCTTTTTCCAACAATTCTTCTTCCCGTTTTTTGGCAGCCCGTTTGGCTTCTTCAATAATTGTTTTTCCATCACTTCTGGCTCTTACTAGAATCTCATCACGTTTTTTTTCACTTTTTTCAAATTCGCTTTTCATTTTATCGCTGTATGACAAACCCTCCTCAATTTTTTTCTTCCTGTCAGCTAAAACCTTCAGAATGGGTTTGTAAAGGAATTTTTTCAAAATCAGCAAAAGCAGCAGGAAATTAATTGACTGTAACAGTAATGATATTGGTTGTATGCCTAAATTTTCCATAATTTAAATTCCGTTTTACTTGCCATCAGGTAAATTTAATAATCAGAGCAATTACCAAAGCATAAATGGCAATAGCTTCGGCAAAAGCAATACCTAAAATCATGGTCGTCCTGATTTTGCTCTCTGCTTCAGGATTTCTGCCGATTGCTTCCAAAGCCTTACTGGCTAAAATACCGATACCGATTCCCGGTCCGATGGCGCCTAAACCCATAGCTATGGCGGTTGCTATAGCTTTTAATCCTTCTTCCGGCATATCTTCACCTCCCTTATCCCGATAAAATCGGGGTTAAATTTAATAAATTCTTTTAATGTTCTTCATGGCTTACGGCCATTGAGAAAAAAACAGCTGCTAAAAGCGGAAAAACCATAGCCTGGATAAGACCGACAAATAATTCCAAACCCAGAAAAGGAATCGGCGCTAATAAAGGTATCAAAAAAGCGATAACTGTCAGCAGCACTTCTCCGGCAAAAATGTTACCGAATAACCTGAAGGCAAAAGAGACTATTCTGGCAAATTCAGAAATCAGCTCCAGAATACCGACGACAAAATTAATGGGATTGGAGATATTGAAAAACTTTTTAAGATAGGAAAAACCCAATGCTGACAGACCAGCGTACTGAACGTAACCGACAGTCATAATCGCCAGAGCCAAAGTCGTGTTCAAATCAGCTGAGCCGGAACGGAACAATGGAATGAATTCGCTGTTTTTAACCGTCTTTTGATTTTCGGCGGCAGTCGCTGATTCGCCGGCGCTCTTTTCTCCCGCGGTAAACTCGGATGTTGCCGCTACAGCTCTGTTGGAAAAAAGCGCTTCTTTGCTTTCTTCGTTCTTAGTCAGACCGATGGTGCCCACACCCGGCAGTAAACCGGCCCAATTATTGAAGAAGATAAACAGAAAAAGAGTCATTAAGAAGGGAAAAAAACGCTGGATATTTTCCTTAAGTATTTCCTCAAATAAATTGTGGATGCCACCGACGGCCATTTCCATAATATTCTGCAAAGTTCCGGGAATCATTTTAATGTTCCCCGATGTCATCAGAGATAAAAATATCAGAACGGCCATCGAAAACCAGGTAGTCAGCAGGGCATTGGTCACCGGTATACCGAATAATTGAAATAATGTCTCTGCTCTTAAAGAAATATGGACTGTAGGCATATTATTTGTTAAGTAAATCTTTGACGGTTTTATACATAGTATAAAGTCCGATAAATAACCCAAAAAAAATTAGAGAGAGCGTTATTTTAGGAGCGGAATCAAATTTGTTATCCAAATAGGAGCCTAAAAAGGCTCCGCCGACTAAAGGGACAATTAGAGAAAAACCTATTCCCGATGCACCGGCAATTATGCCGATTATTTCCGGTTTTTTAAATTTCCCTTTCTCAGGCTTCTTATCCGAATCCGTGTCCCCAGCTGTTATATTTTTTTTCACTCTCTGATTTTAATATCTTAATTTTAGTTTAGACAGTAAGTTTCCGTCAAGATGCCGCTGCGATGCATCCATCACACCAAAAGTTTGGCATCATCGACCAAAACTGCCAACCGCTCGTCTTTTTCGCTGACCTTGCCCTTGACCAAAACTACTTTGTCAGTTACCCAGGTAAATTTGGTCCTTTCATAAACTGTCGGGAAAACTACCAGTTCGATGGAACCGGTAAAGTCGTCTATTTTGACAAAGGCCATTTCCTGGCCGCCCTGCCTGGTGGTGATTTTTTTGACCTGGGTGACGATGCCGCCGATGACCACCGTTGATTTCACTTCAGAAGCCAGCATATTCAGGCGGTGAGAGACTCTTTTTTCCAGATCATTTATCTGGTTTGTCAAAGGATGCTCGGTGATATAAAAACCCAAAAACTGTTTTTCAAAAAGCAGCAATTCTTCCTTTGACAGTTCTTCCATTTCCGGAAATACATCAATGATTTCCTCGCTTTCAGAAACCTCAAACAGGCTTACCTGTCCCTGGTCTTTTTTCTCCTGGCCTTTATGGACTCTTTCGATTATTTCCGAAAAAGCAGCCAGGAGAGAGGCACGTTTGCCGAACTGGTCCATCGCCCCTGCTTTGATCAGACTCTCGACCGTTTTACGGTTGACCTTTGAGAGGTCGACCCTTTTTATAAAATCGGTAAATGACTTAAAATCTCCGTCTTTCTCGCGGGCTGCCAAAATAGAGTCAATGGCCGCCGTTCCGACATTCTTAATGGCCGACATGCCGAATCTTATTTCGCCTTTGTCATCTTTTTCCGCTTCGATTTTAAACTCGACATCGGATTTGTTGATATTGGGACTCATAAGATTGATTTTCATCCGGCGGCATTCAAGAATAGCCTGGGCAATCTTTTCATCACGGGAAGGTCCTGAAGCTCCCCGGCTTTCAGCAGCCAAAACCGCTGTCATAAACTCCACCGGATACTTCTGCTTCATATAAGCAGTCTGGTAGGCGATTAAGGCATAAGAAGCGGAATGGGCTTTATTGAAACCATAGCCGACAAATTTCTCGATTAAGGAAAAGATATTTTCAGCCATGCTTACGCTTAAACCGCGGCTGGAACAGCCTTTAATAAATTTCTCCTTTTCCTTTTTCATGACTTCACGCTTTTTCTTGCCGATGGCCATCCGCAGTTTATCCGCTTCAACCATGGAATAGCCGGCCATTTTATTGGCGATCTGCATACATTGTTCCTGATAGACGGCAATGCCGTAGGTCTCAGCCAGAATCGGTTTCAAATCCGGATGCAGATATTTGATCTTGCGGGGATTTTCCTTGGCTTCGATAAAAGTGGGAATCCATTCCATCGGACCGGGGCGGAAAAGTGCTACCATGGCTGAAATATCGGTAAATTTAGTCGGTTTTAAATCACGGGCTAATCTTCTCATGCCGGCTGATTCCATCTGGAAGATACCGGTTGTTTCACCGGAAGAAATGAGTGTATAGACTGCCGGATCATTCAACGCCAGCACACTTAAATCAATTTCTATATTTTTTGTGGCTTTGACGAATCTAATGGCATTTTCCAGAATAGTCAGGTTTCTTAAACCTAACAGATCCATTTTAAGCAGTCCGACCGCTTTCCCTTCAGCCGCATTCAGGTCCAGACAGTACATGTCATATTGGGTAATAATCCTTTGTCCCTTGGTCTCTCTTTGTAAAGGGGTGTATTCCGTCAGTTTCTTATCGGAGATGACCACCCCGGCCGCGTGAACTGAGGCATGGCGGGCTACCCCTTCCAATTTTCTGGCCTGGTCAATCAGTTTTTTGGTCTCCGGTTCATTTTGATATGCCTGGGACAATTCCGGCTGTGTTTGTACAGCCTTGTCAATAGTCATCGGAAAACCCTGGGCTCCCGGCGGTATAAGTTTGGCAATCCTGTCAGGTTGGGCATAAGGCATACCTAAAGCCCGCCCGACATCGCGGATGGCTGCCCTGGCCTCCATGGTACCGAAAGTAATTATTTGGGCAACCCGGTCATTGCCGTATTTTTCGGTGACGTAGGCGATAACTTCATCGCGCCGGGTATCGGCAAAATCCAGATCGATATCAGGAGGCGAAGGACGGTCAGGATTTAAAAATCTTTCAAACGGTAGGGAATGACGGATCGGATCAAGCTCGGTAATACCTGTTGAATAGGCCACTAGGCTGCCGGCAGCTGAACCCCGTCCCGGCCCGACCCCAATCCCCTGTCTTTTGGCCCAATTGACGAAATCAGCCACGATCAGAAAATAGGTCGAGTACCCCTTGACGGTAATGATGTTAAGTTCATAATCCAGCCTTTTTTTAAGTTCTTCCCTCATTTCGCTGTAGCGCTGTCTCATGCCTTCCAGAGCCGTTTTTCTCAAAAATGTTTCTGCTGTTTCACCCTCCGGTACTTCAAATTGAGGCAGGATCCATTTGCCCAATTCAATTTCTACATTGCACTTCTCGGCTATTTTGACCGTATTCTCGATCGCTTCCGGATATTGGATGAACAATCCCTTCATTTCTTCCCGGCTTTTCATATAAAAATCAGGTGAATTAAGCATGGAGAGAGGTCTTTTGGATTCCAGCATGGTATGCTGAGTCTGGATGCACAACAGGATTTCCTGGGTGTAGGCGTCATCGGGCATTATATAATGTATATCGTTGGTAGCGACCAGAGGCACTCCCAGCTTCCTTGAAAGCCCAATCATTTTTTCATTGACCGAATCCTGCTCGGGAATATTGGGATGTTTCTGGAGCTCAAAATAGTAATCTTGGCCAAATATCTCCAAAAATTCCCTGGCCTTCTTTTCAGCTGTTTCTTCCTGCCTGTTTAAAAGAAGACTGGGCACCTGGCCGTTTAAACAGCCGGAAAGACAAATTAAACCTTCGCTGTGTTCTCTCAGAATTTCCAAATCGATGCGGGGCTTGTAGTAATAGCCTTCGAGATGGGCATGGCTGACCAGCTTCATCAGGTTGTGGTAACCGCTGTTGTTTTTAGCTAGAAGTAAAAGGTGATGCTGGTCGTTGTCAGCCCCGTTCTGTTTTTCCAGTCTGGAGCGGGCTGCCTGATAGGCTTCCACACCGATAATAGGTTTGATCCCGGCTTCGCGGGCCGCCAGAAAAAATTTAATCACCCCGTACATCGCCCCGTGGTCAGTAATGGCCAGGGATTTCATGCCTAATTCACGGGTGCGGGCCATCAAATCCTTAATCTTGGCTAATCCGTCCAGCAGCGAATATTCCGTATGTGTGTGCAGGTGTACAAAATCAGACATGTTACATTTTTATTACCGGAAATTCAGACTGCCAGGCTATTACCTTGTTTCTGCCTCCTGATGTAGCTAATGCTGACGGCCATTCCCCTTTAGCTACATAGAGTGCCGAATCTGCCCTACTTAGGATAGATCTTAGATCATCCTCCTTTCTAACAACAGTATATCCGATACTGGCAGTGATAGGTTCTGGAATCTTAACTCCCTCAATTTTGGATGCCAACTCAGATTCTATTGTTTGACGAAGTCTTTCCAACGCAACCATTCCCCCATCTTCTCCTGTATTGGAAAGAACTGCAGCAAATTCCTCTCCGCCTAATCTAGCGACGGCATCTGTTACCCGTAATGTTTCCCCTATAATTTGTGAAAATTTTTTTAAGACTTCATCCCCTATTGCGTGACCGTAATTTGTATTAAATTGCTTAAAATGATCAAGATCAATCATCGCTATCACAAGAGGTTCGCTTGTTCTTTCGGCATGAGATTTCATCATTTCCACAATTTTTTCGAAGCCACGTCTGTTCCAAACTGCCGTTAATTCATCGGTAGTACCCTTCATGATTAACAATGATAAATGATCCGCCAATGCCTGAGCTACTACCTCAATAGGCAACTGATCATTTTTTACAGATTGCAATAGTGAAATCATATTTTGCGCTATTTCACTGCTCTCAATTTGTCGATGTCTTTCCAGATTTAAAGGTATATTAATTGTTGCTTCTTTTGTACGTCTTTGAAGATATTGAAAATATTCCGTTCCATTATCCATTAAGAGATCATTTTAGCTTGTTTTCGAGGATTTTACGAGTGGTGGTGGCATCTGCACGACCATGAGATTGCCGCATGACCTGGCCTAAAAGAAACATTATGGCTGATTCTTTGCCGGCTTTGTAATCGACAACGGCTTTGGAATTGACAGCTAAGACTTTATTTATCACCTCCTCCAAATCTTTTTCGGACATGGGCAACTTTTGAGTCTTTGCTTGTATAAGATTAACGAGTCCTTCCGGTGATAATTTGCTGATATCGGCCTTTTTATTGATGATCCAGTTGGCGACTGTTTTTGCAGGGATAGTTTTAGATTTGACGGCTTTTTCAAAATAATCCGCCGTTTTCTTGTCTTCGGTCAAGACTGTTGCATCGTATTCCGACAATCCATATTCTTTTATAAAGCGAGCAATCCTTGTATCCGGCAGTTCAGGAATTAGAGCTTTGAAATTTGAGATTTGAGACTTAGACCAGCGGATGGGAGGAATGTCCGGTTCCGGGAAGTAGCGGTAATCCTGGGCTTCTTCCTTGGACCTTTGGGAAAAAGTGACGCCTTTTTTTTCATCCCAGCCGCGGGTTTCCTGCTGCGGGTACTTACCTGTTTCCAAAATAGCAATATGTCTGTCCGTTTCGAAATCAATGGCTTTTTTGGCAAAAGAAAAAGAATTGATATTTTTGACTTCGACTTTATAAGGAGGCAATTTTTGAATTTTGTCCCGATTTAATCGGGATTGAATTTTTTGGACTGATATATTCGGCTCCAATCTCATCGAGCCTTTTTCCATATCGGCATCGGAAATTTCCAGATAGCGGATAATCTGGTGCAGTTTTTTAAGGAAAATCCTGGCTTCCTCGCTTGACCGGATATCCGCTTCGGTGACGATTTCAACCAGAGGCACACCGCTGCGGTTGAAATCAATCAAAGAAACTTTCTTACTTGCCCCTCGTAGCCCGGAGGGCGAAGTGGGGTCGTCAACAGTCGCATGCATCAATTTACCGGTATCTTCCTCAAGATGGACGCGGGTTATGCCGATCCGCTTTTTTTCATTGCCGACTGTTATATCCAGAAAACCGCGGACGGCAAAAGGCTGATCATATTGGGAAATCTGGTAGCCTTTTGGCAAATCAGGATAGAAATAATTCTTGCGGTCAAATTTGGAAAACAAAGGTATCTCGCAATTCAGAGCCAGTCCCAGTAAAACAGCCCATTCGACCGCCTTCCGGTTGGGAACCGGCAAAGCTCCCGGCAATCCCAGACAGACAGGACAGGTATAAATATTGGGTTTATCGGCACCGAAAGGGTCGTTTTTACAGCCGCAAAACATCTTGGAGACGGTCTTGAGCTCCACATGAATTTCCATCCCGATAATTGGTTTATAATACATATTAAGAAATAATATCCGGTTTCTGTTTATGCCATTCGGTTACCTGCTGGTATTGATGCCCGATATTGAGAAGCAATTCTTCCGTAAACATTTTTCCGATCAGTTGCATGCCAATCGGCAGTTTGTCTTTGGTAAAGCCGCATGGTACTGCCAACGAAGGAACTCCGACGGGATTCTGGGTGACTGTATAAAAATCTGCCAATAAATTCTGCAATGGATCACTCATTAGTTCACCGATGACCGTCGGCGGGGTGGGATTGACCGGCATTAAGATAGCGTCATATTTTGAGAGGATATCCTGATAAGCTTTGATGAACAAAGTTCTGGCTTTCTGGGCTTTCCGGTAAAAAGCGTCATAATAACCGGCTGATAAGGCATAGGTTCCGATCATGATCCGCCTAATGGTTTCTTCCGTAAATTTTGACCTGTCAAATCCATATCTAATACCATCATATCTGGCCAAATTAGAACTGGTTTCGCAGGGAGCGATTACGTAATAAACTGCCAAACCGTAATCAAAAATTGGCATAGTCACTTCCTCGATTTCAGCTCCGATTTCGGCAAATTTATTTACTGCTTTCAAAATCGCGTTTTTGATTTCAACGTCAAGACCTTTACCAAGTAAATCTTTAGGGAGGGCAATTTTTCTGCCCTTGAGGGGTTTATTTAAAAATGAGGTATATTTCGGCACGGACGCAGGGGAACTAGTGGCATCATATGGGTCTTTGCCGGCAATTCTTTCCAAAATGACCGCACAATCTTCCGCGGACTTTCCCATCGGACCAATCGTATCAAAAGATGAAGCATAGGCTATAGCTCCATATCTGGAAACACGTCCGCAAGTAACTTTCAAACCCGTGATATTACACCAGGCAGCCGGATTCCTGATGGATCCGCCTGTATCTTCGCCTATGGCAAAGACAGTCATCCTTCCGGAAATTGCCGCTGCCGGACCTCCGCTTGAGCCTCCGGCCACACGCTTTAAATCCCAGGGATTATGGGTCGGACCAAAATCGGTATTTTCCGTACTGCCGCCATGTCCCCAGGCATCCTGATTCATTTTACCGATTAAAAGAGCTCCCAAATCTAGCAGTTTTTTATAAACAGTCGCGTCATATTGAGGTATGTAATCAGCTAAAACATTTGAAGCACAGGTTGTTCTGATACCGCGGGTTACATAGACATCTTTTAGGACAAAGGGCATGCCTGTCAGTAAATCAAATTCTTTCTTTCCGTTATCCGTTTGACGCGCTTTATCCAAAACAGTTTTTTTATCAACAATTGTTATCGCAGAATTAATTCTGGAATCGTACTTTTCAATATTCCCATATGTTTCTTTAATTAATTCCTCACAGGAAAATTCCTTTTTCCGCAGTCCGAGATGAATTTCTTTAATTGATTTATCAGTTATCATTCTTCTTCAAAAATGGCTTTAACCATAAAATAACCGTTGTGCTTGTCTTTGGCGTTTGACAGAGCTTCTTCCTGGGTCAACATGCGTTCATTATCAACAATATCTTCCCTGAAAACATTTTCTTGTCCGGTCACCTGCGCGGTTTCTTCAATATTAGCTGTATTTAAGGATTGAAGTTGGGATACGTAAGATAAGATGGATGATACGCTATCTGCCAGTTTCTTGATTTGTTCCTCATTAAGACTTAAATTTGCCAGTTTTGCCAATTTATAAATTTCTTCCGGAGTAAGTTTGGTGTTCTTATCAGCCATAATAATTACGTATAGTTTATTATAATATTTTTTCAGTCTCCGATCATACCGGAAAGATAGCAGAATCTGTCGATCAACTGCTGAATGTCATCTCCCGTGTATCCTTCGTTCATTTTTAAATCGTGTCCGATAACTGCCAAAGTCATGGCTGCTTCTTCCCTTAATGTCCGTCCGCTGATGACTTTTTTAATATCCAAGCCGGCGGCATATTTTTTTAGATTGACATCACCGCTGTCAGCAGATGTAATTACTAACACGGTCACGTTTTTCTTCACCACTATGTTCACCAGCTGTTTTTTCCAATCTATCGGGGCAGTCCCACTGCCTCTGGCCTTTATAATAAAAATTCGCTTTCCCTTGTTATACAGAAGCGGAATTATTTGGCTGTCATTATCAACGGAGACGATATGAGCCAATTTAAAAGCTTTTTCCAGTCTGTCAAAAGTTGTCTCCCGGAAATAAAACCTGGATAAATAAGGGAATATTTCCATATTTTTTATTCTTTCGTACAAATCATCACACAATGATGTTTTGAATATCCTATTATTTACAATTTGCAGGATTGCACCGGAATTTGGTGAATGAAAAATACCGTCAGAATGAAGTTTGACGGTACCCAATCCCGGAAGAATTTCGATTACCTGATTTTGATCCTTACGAATAGCCGTAACTATGTAAACTCCGCCGTGTAACTGTTTTTCCAACCCCGTATATATGCCGCCGGTAATATTGGAGATTGCCAAAGAGTCTTCTACGTAACCGGATTCGGAAGAACCAATGAAAATGACTTTCTTTTTTGAAGCATATAAGTAGGGGGACAGCATCACCGCAAACAAGCAGGCCTTATTAGCCAAAGTATCTGTCCCCTGTGAGATGATTAAATTTTCAACCTGGCTCAATTCATTGATTGAAAAATGTAATGAGGCTATGAAATGAGAGAAATTTTCCTGACCGGAGTCGAAACTGCTGATTCTGGCGGATTTCCGGAACTTTAAATCAACCCAGGGAATTTTAATGTCTTTACCCTGGGTAAAAGTCCAGGGAAAAAGATGGCCTAAATTATCGGTCCTGATGACATTTTTTAGAATTAGTTTATTTATTTGTAAGGTATTTTTGCCTATAGTTTTCTCAATCGTTAAAGGATGCGGTGAAGGACTCAATTTGTTTAATTCGTTTTTTAGGGAATCAATTGTTCCCCCCTGGGCAATAAAGGTGAAAGAAGACTTTAAGATGTCTTTTTGTATTTCAAAATAATTTTTCCAGTTAGCGATGGACTTCCAAACTCTGCTGTCCAAAGATTTCTTCTGTTTAACGCCCATAGTAATTTTTTGGACAGGGAATAGCCTATTATATCAATCTAAAGAACATAATAATAGAAGCCCTGACAGCAGGGCTTCTTTTTAATAATTGGTTTTCTTGTTTAGGTAATTTCCAGGTATTTGGCCATTTCCCAATCGGTGACGTGAATGCGGAAGTCATCCCACTCTGCCTTTTTGGCTTCCAAATACCTGCTCCAGGTATAATCACCAAAGATATCCCGGACAATTCTGCCTTTTTCGATTTCATCAATCGCCTCTTTGAGCGAGGCCGGCAGTTTGGTAATGTAATGTTTTGCCAAGCGTGCATCGTCAAATTCGAAAAGATTCTCTTCGACCGGTTCCGGTGCTTTCATCGCCTTTTTAATGCCTTCCAGCCCGATTTTTAACAAAACGGCAAAGGTCAGATAAGGATTACTGGCCGGGTCCGGACTTCTGATTTCCAGCCTGGTGGCCTTTTCCTCTGTGCCTTTGGAAACTTTCGGTACGCGGATGAGGGCCGAGCGGTTGATTCTGGCCCAGCAGGCATAGACCGGCGCTTCATAGCCCGGTGTCAGACGCTTATAGGAATTGACCGTCGGCGCAAAAACACCGCTAATTTCCCTGACATGCTTCAATTGTCCCGCTAGATATTGATAGGCAATTTTTGACAGGCCGTATTTATCGGCTTTGTCATAAAAGGCATTACGGCCGCCTTTCCACATAGATTGGTGGATATGCATACCCGAGCCGTTGATGCCGAAAAAGGGTTTCGGCATAAAAGTAGCATGAAAGTTATGCTTAAAGGCGATGAATTTTGTGGCCATCTTCAGAGTAATGGTGTTATCTGCTGTTCTCAAAGCCTTGTCATAACGGATGTCAATCTCATGCTGGTTATCAGCTACCTCATGGGTTGAGGATTCTGTGATAATCCCCATTTGAGCGATGGCTTCCATTATCTCCCGTTTAATAAGATAGGTCTCATCCATGATCAGATCGAAATAATAACCGTTGCCTTTTGACTGAGGCAAGATACAACCGGAAGCGTCTTTGGGAAAAAGGAAAAATTCACATTCCGGGCCGGTGTAAAATTCAAAACCCAATTGTTTGGCTTCCATTAAAACCTTTTTCAGAATCTGCCTCGGATCGCCGTCAAAAGGTTCATGATTCGGTTTATAAACATCGCAAATGACTCTGGCTACTCTTCCCGTTTCAACATTATTTCTCCAGGGCATAAGCGCGTAGGTATCCGGATCCGGCATCAGATACATGTCAGATTCATGGATCCTGGCATAACCTTCAATTGAAGAACCGTCAATCCAGACACCCCGGACCATGGCATCGGGTAAATTATAGGCAGGAATGGTCGAGCTTTTTATATTGCCCAAAAAATCGGTAAATTGCAGATCGACAAAAGAAACTTTATCTTTTTTTACGCGTTCCAGCACCTCTTTAATGTTGTCTTTAGGCATGAGTCTAATCTCCTATAGTAATTTTAATAATCCAGGATAATAAAAAAAGTCCTCTGCCTCATCATTGAGAGCAGAAGACTTCGCTGTCTTGCCCCGCTTCTTTGCGGAATAATTATTTATCTTAAATCCGGAAACAGCCTTCTGTCAAGCCCTGAATTTTATTCTGTCAGCCAGGATGACGGCTTCGGCTATTTCGCGGATCGATTTGCGGCTGTTCATGCTTTCCTGTTGCAGTCTTCGGTAAGCCTGATTTTCGTTTAAACTTAAGTTTTTCATCAAAATTCCTTTAGCTTTTTCCAAAACTTTCCTCATTTCCAGAGTTTCCCGGATAGCCAATGATTCTTCTATCAATAAGGCATTTTCAATGGCAGTTCCTGCTAATTTGCCTATGGCTGACAAAAGGTTAATTTCCGTTGACGTATGTTTATGGATCTTCCTGTGCTGGATATTAATGACTCCGCAAACACCTTTTTTATTGAGAATGGGCACTGACAGGAAAGCTTCAAATTTGTCCTCGGGGAGACTTCGGAAATATTTGAAACGGCTATCACGGGCCGCACCTTTGGAGATTGCCACGGGCTTTTTCTCTTTGGCCACCCAGCCGGTGATGCCTTCGCCCAATTTCATTTTTATCTGTTTCAACAAATTACTGTGGGGATTTTTGGAGGCCCTCAGAATTAGTTCGTTCTGTCCTTCATCCAGGACATAAATCAGGCAGGAATCAGCCCGGGTCACGGAAGTCGCTATTTTGACGATTTCCTTAAGCAGTTCATCTATTTCCAGCTTTTGAATATCCTGTGTAATTTTATACAAAAAGGACAATTCTTTATTAAGTTCCGAAATCCGGGTTTTTGCATTCATATGATTTTTTCGAGAATAGCCTGATGGGCTTGTTTTTCCTCGCTATCGGGAAGTAGGGACAATTTTATCTCTTTTCCGTATTTTTTTTCAAGGGCGCGCCCTATCAACCAATCGGCCACCAACCAATTTTTAGGTAAAAATGGACCGTGATAATAACTGCCGATAGCATTCCGGCAAATCCCTCCTTCAAATCCGTCATCACCGTTGTTTCCCCCACCCGCCAAAACTTCTGCCAGTGGTTTCATTTTCGGACCTAAATATGTCCGGCCGCCGTGGTTTTCAAAACCTACGATAGTGATTCCTTTTAATCCCGTAGGATTAATAATTTTTGCTGCGCAATTGCTTATGAGCCGCTGTTTTTGGTCTCCGGGATGTTCTGTATGAAGATCAAATATTGAAGCTCCGGGAATGGGATCTCCCTGATATGGCTTATAATAATGCCCGGCAGCCTGGTAAGCGGCGCAGACGAAAAGGGCAGGGATATTCTTTTTAATCATTTCCTTCAAGATAGGTCCTTTATTTTGAATAAAATCATCCGCGGCCACTCTTTGCTGCCGGTCCTGGGCTCCGCCCATGAAAATTAAATCAGTCTTTTTTAAATCTTGTTTATTATTCTCCAGAGTTATCGGCAGGACCGAAACTCCGATTCCTCTCCACTGGCAGCGACGGGTCAGACAATAAATATTGCCGCGGTCACCGTAAGTAGACATCAAATCAGGATAAAGCCAGGCGATTGTTAGTTTGTAGTTCATAGTTTGTTGTTTATAGAATTTTTTTGCCGGATATGATTTTTCTGATATCCAGCATGGCAGAATAAGTCGCCAGGATAAATAATTTTTCTCCCGCAACTTGCATCCCTACTGCTTGTTTGACTGCTTTTTGTAAATCTGTTTCCAATAAGTAATTTTTCAAGCCGCTGTATTTGATGCGTAAACCCAAATCATAGGCCCTGTCCCCGGACAAAGTCAGATGGATAGATGCGGGAATCATTTCGAAATCAACATCCCATATCCAGGAAACATCCCGACCGTCAGGTATCCGGTCATTTAATACAATCAGCAGATTATTGGCTTTAAGATCTAAAGCGGTTCTCAAAGATTCATTGAAGCCGGCCGGATTTTTGGACAGCATCAGTTTGATAAATCTGCCCATATATTCCATTTCCTCCTGCCTGCCAAAGGCCGGCCGCACTCTTTTTAATCCCTTTTTGATAACCGCCTCATCAATTTTCAATACCTTGGCAGAGGCGGCCGCTGCCTGGGTATTGTATTTGTTGTAAAGCCCGGGCAAAGGGGAATCCCAATTAAAAATTTGAGGGGATGGCCTTTTTAAATCGCACTTGAGACACTGCCACCACCCTAGATGGGAATAATAAACTGCGGAAAATTTCAGACGGCTGCCGCAAGACGGGCAAAAAAGGGAATCCGTGGCGTGTTCAAAAGTTTTTTTCTGCCCTATTTTGTCATTCAAACCGAAATAAATAGTTTTGAGAGAGGCATTCTTGCCCAGGAAGGCGATCTGGGGGTCATCGCTGTTCAAAACCAATTTAGTTTTTTGAGTCAGTTTCCTGATAGCTTTCTGCCACTTTTCGGTGATGATATCAACTTCCCCATAGCGGTCCAGCTGGTCGCGGAAAAGATTGAGACAGACAAGCAAATCCGGAGACAGATTATCAAGTATGGCCGGCAGGGCATTTTCATCCGCTTCCAAAATGGCAAAATCACCATTTAAACTGCCGCTGATACTTGAGATCTGGATCAGCGATGAAACAACCCCGTTGACCAGATTAGCTCCCGATGAATTGCTGATAACCTTAAAACCGGCTCCCTCCAGAATTGTTTTTACCATGAGTGAAGTAGTCGTCTTGCCGTTGGTACCGGCGATGACAATCGTGCCTTTTAATTTTTGCGCTAATTTCTTAAGGAGGAAAGGATCAATTGCCAACGCCAGTTCTCCGGGCCAGGTGCCTCCGGCTCCCAGATTAAAAAGAGTACTAATTTTCCAAACAAGTTTGGCGATTAAAATGGCAAAATATTGCCTGATCATAAAATTTGAAGACTGCTAATCAATTTTCCTACACCATCCAGGTAGATTAAGGCTACACCTTCCTACATGGCGGTTAAAATCTTTACCCTTTCGGATATGGGGGGATGGGTATTGAAAAGATTGGCAAACCAGGCGGAAAAGTTTTTGTCTTTAAAGGGATTGACAATATACAAATGAGCCGTGGCGTTGGTGGCCGCTTCCAGGACTTCCTTGTCAGCGGATATTTTCTGCAAAGCCGAGGCCAGTGCATCCGGATTTCTGGTCAAGAGAGCTCCGGACGCATCAGCCAGGAATTCCCTTCTTCTGGAAATTGCTAACTGGATCAGAGTCGCCACTAAAGGCGCGATTAAAGCCAGAACAATACTCATCAGGAATAATACAGCCGAGATATTACTCCTGTCATCCCTGTCCCTCTTACCCCACCATAGAGATCTTGAGAACCAGTCAGACAGAAGAGCAATGACACCGACCATGATTGACACTATGGCCATCAGCCGGATATCAAAATTCTGGATATGGGAAATTTCGTGGGCAATAACCCCTTCCAACTCCCTTCTGGACAATTTATTGATGAGGCCGCGGGTGGCACAGACTACAGCGTGTTCCGGATCCCGGCCGGTGGCAAAAGCATTGGGAGCGCTGTCTTCAATCACATAAACTTTAGGTTTAGGGATACCGGCTGATAAAGCTATGTTCTCGGTGACGGTATAGAGGTCAAAATCTTTCTTGCGGTCAGCTAACCGCGCTCCCGACAAAGTCAGGACCATTTTGTCTGAATAATAATAGCTGACCAGACTCATGATACCTGAGATGATCAGGCCCAGGCCGATCCACGATGAACCATAACCCAAAGATTTACCCAGGATGTAACTGACCGTCACCACAAACAACATAAAAATCGTCATCACCATGACGGTTTTCATTTTATTGGCTTGTATCTGGCTGTGAATTGAGATCATTCCCCGAATTTTACCTCAACTTTTTTCCTGTCTTCTTTTTTGGCTTCATAATATTCCTTATCGCGGAAATTGAACTTTCCGGCAATTAAAGCATTCGGAAACATCTGGAGCTTTGTATTATACTCCATGACCATGGTATTGTGATGCTGCCGGGAAAAGGAAACTTTGTCTTCCGTATCCGCCAGTTCCTTCTGAAGCTGCAGGAAATTCTCATTCGCCTTCAGATTCGGATAATTCTCAGCCACGGCAAAAAGGGATTTTAATACACCGGACAATTGGTTGTCAGCCTGTGCTTTTTCTTTCGGGCTGGAGGCAGACAGAAGAGCAGATCTGGCACGGGTTATATTCTCCAGAAGTTTTTTTTCATGTTTGGTATAACCTTTGACCGTTTCCACCAGATTGGGTATTAAATCTGCCCTTCTTTTCAGCTGGACATCAATCTGGCTCCAGGCCTCACCTACCCTCATTTTTGATGAAACCAAATCATTATAGATGTACCAAATATATAAGGCAATCAATCCTAATATGGCCGCTAAAGCAAATAACATCAGTAAATCACCTCCGATCAAATAACCATTCTTTAAATTTATTATACGGCAAAGTGTTAAGTATATCCTTTTTTTCAGCCCAACCGCGGCGGGCGACGGATATACCGTATTCCATTAAATCCATCGATTCACGGTCATGGCTGTCGGTGTCGATAATAAGTTTATTACCGTTGTCAACCGCTCTTTTTACCAGAACGTCAACCAAATCCAGCCGGGCCGGGTGAGCATTGATTTCAATGGCCTTATTTTTTTCTTTGGCAAAATTAAAAATCCTCTGCCAATCCAGATCATAACCTTCACGTTTACCTATTAAACGGCCTGAAGGATGAGCCAGTATTTTTGCTTTACGATGCGAATAGGCAGACAGAACTCTTTTTGTCATTTCTTCCTTTGGCATTTGAAAACTGCTGTGTATTGAAATAACCACAGCATCAACAAATTCAAATGCTTTTTCCGGTAAGGCTAATTTCCCTTCAGGAAGGATATCAACCTCCATCATGATGAATAATTTTACCCGAACACTTTTTATCTTAGACATTATTTGTTCATAATCAGCCTTTCGTCTTTTCATAATACCCACAATTTCATTTTCAGTATGTTTAGAAATGCTCGGATTATGGTCACTGATACCTAAATATTCATAACCCAGTCTTTGGGCTTTATCTACCATCTCTCCCAAGGAATTCTGACCAAGATCATGTGACGGCTCCAAATTATAGTTTGTGTGGATATGGACTTCGCCTTTAATGTCAGCTAGTTTTACCAGATCAGGCAGCTTGCTGTTTTCCGCTGCTTCTATTTCGCCCAAATCTTCCCTTAGTTCAGGCGGGATCCATGGCAGTCCAAGATATTTATAAAAATCCTCTTCTTGAGAGAATTCCATAATTTTTTGTTTTTTGTGTTTTAAAAGTTTAATACCGTATTCGGACAGGGATAGACCTTTTTTCAGAGCAAATTCCCTTAGATGGATATTATGCTGTTTGCTACCGGTAAAATACTGCAACATGGCTCCGAAACTTTGCGGTTTTTGCACTCTCAGATCCGCCTGCTGTCCGTTATCCAAAATCATACTGGCTCCGCCCGGTCCAATCTCTATCGTTTTATCTTTTTTAGGATATTTCAGGAAGTGATCAAGCACTTTTTTGGGATCGATTGTAGCTACCGCGATATCAACATCGCCTATAGTTGACACTTTCCGCCTTAAACTGCCTAACGGTTCAACTTTTTCAGTCTCCTCCAGTTTTTGCAAATACGCAACCAATAGCTTGGCTGAACTATCCGCAATCGGCAAAGGCATGCGTTTTTTCTTGTTCTGGCCCTGCTTAAACCTCTCCAGGGCTTCAATAATATCAGCCTGTGATTTAGCTCCGAATCCCTCCAATGAAGCGATTTTGTCATCTTTGGCAGCCTTCAGAAGCTTATCTACGGCCTTATTAGCATCAGTCAAATTAAATTCGTGAGCCAACCTGTAGGCTTTTTTGGGGCCAAATCCGGAGACATCGAGCAGGATTAGCATGCCTGCCGGCACAGTTTTAAACAATTCCTCGTATTCACGGACTTTTCCTTTGGTGAATAACTGGTTCAGGTGGCCGGAAAGGGTAGCTCCTATCCCCGGGATTTCCGATAACCTCTTATCCTGCCATAAATCCCTGATCTCAAGATTGCTGGTTTCGATGGCATCGGCCGCTTTCTCAAAAGCGATTATGCGGAAACGGTTGACATTCTGGACGGTATAGATCGCCGCCACTTGCCTGAAGAGTCTGGCGATATCGGCATTAGCTATTTTTAAAGCCATATTTATCTAAACTATACTAGCATACGTATTGACCCTGCCTCAATCATTTGATATCATCGCTCAGAATAGAGCAGTCTTACGGGCTCGTGGTGTAGCGGTTAACATGTCGCCCTGTCGAGGCGAAGATCGCCGGTTCGAATCCGGTCGGGCCCGCTTTCACCTCGCCGAAGTTATAAAACGAAGGCGGGCGGCGAGGTTGTAGCGAGGTAAACCCGCCTAGTATTTCCTTTAATATCTGCCCGGAAAGGAGGAAATTTATCCTTTCTATGTGGAAACAGATACTTAAAAAATTAGATTTTCCCGAATCATACATCTCTATCGCCTTGGGTTTTCTGGTCGTCTTAGTCGCCGGAATTCTGACTTATAACTATTTCAGTAAAAATAAAATAACTCAAAGTCAGGAGGAGATCGCCAAACAGGAGGAGATCGCCAAACAGGAAAAGCAGGCGATACCGAAAGATCTTCCGGCAAAATACACCGTCAAGTCATCCGACAGTTTATGGAAAATTGCCGAAGAGTATTACGGTTCAGGTTACAACTGGGTTTCGATCGCTCAGGAAAACAGTATTTCGGCTTCAAATCCTGACTATTTGCAGGAAGGCTGGGTATTGAATATACCGAAAGCAGAAGTTATCCGGCCGGCAGGAGATATTTCAGCTGCCGAAACAGTTCAGCCGAAGGAATATACGGTTCAAAAAGGCGATACATTATGGGCAATTGCCAATAAGGAAACAGGATCGGGCTACAACTGGACAAAAATCGCTCAATACAATGCCTTGCAGAATCCTGACCTGATTTATTCCGGCAACGTTCTAAAGATCCCAAGATAATATTTCCGGATTCCGGTTTTATTTATTTCCGTCAAAAACGGATATTCTTTTGTGCTTTTAAGCCGTATGTCTATTTGCTATACTGATTCTCGTGCGGGCGTAGTTCAGCGGTAGAATGTCTCCTTCCCAAGGAGAAGGTCGTGGGTTCAAATCCCATCGCCCGCTCCAAACGAAATCAGCGCGGGTTAGTTTCGCTCAGAACTGTTTTTCGAGGGATTCTTCGATTTTGTCTGCATCAACACGCTGCAGCATCTTCGGCAGTTCACGGTCCTGTGAAGTATCGATACCCATTTTATCCGTAATCATCTTCTGCATCTCTAAAAGTTTGGTGATTTCCTGTTCGGTAATCATATCAATCTGCAAGTCCATTTCTTCCCTCAAATCGAATAAACGGGAAGCCCTGTTTTGGGAAATTAAATACCGGAAAACCGATGCTGCCGATTTTTAAATTTATCCAATCAGCAATTATTTGAATGATTGTCCTTCTGGCATCAGCCTTGGCTTTGAGCGCTCTTACTGACAGGCGGGATGTAGGGATTTTATATTTAATATTCCCAGGCAAAGATTCTGATTTATTTACCATCGATCTTTAATGTAGCGGAAAAAGACCGGCAATTCAAGGAAAAGAGAAAGTTACCGCCAGAAGTGCTTTTCATTAGCCAATGTCGAACTTTCACCGTGTCCGGGTTTGATTTCGGTTTCTCCGGGCAAGGAATAAATAAGCTTTAATGATTTTTTTATATCTTCAGGACTGCTGTAAGAAAAATCAGTCCGTCCCACACCTCCTTGGGCAAACAAGGTGTCACCGGTGAACAGGCTTTTTTCTTGAGGTATATATAGGCAGATACTTCCGGGAGTATGTCCGGGAGTTGCTATTATCCTAATTTCATAATCATCTGCTTTTATGATTTCCTTGTCTTTCAGAAAACCGACCGGAATCGGGGGAGGATCAGTTTTAATTCCCAGGAAATGGGCGGCAGACTGAGACATATTCTTCACCAAAAAATCATCTTTTTTATTAATAAGAAAAGGAATATTATATGCCAGCATTAGTTCAGTCGCTGCCATAATATGGTCGAAATGTCCGTGGGTGGCAATTATCTTGAGCGGTTTAACCTTTTTTTCTGTAATTATCCTTTCAATGTAATCAGCGTCATCACCGGGGTCAATTATCAGACAGTCATTATTTTCGGCGATGATGAGGTAGCAGTTAGATTTCATCTGGCCGACAGGCAGTGTCAGAATTTTCATTTTTCTTGACTATTAAAGTTAATTCAAATATTATAATAACATTCCTTCGGGGTAGGGTGAATCTCCTTCGCTGAAGCTTCGGCGATCGAGGTAATTCCCAATCGGTAGATATTCTCTACGAGTCCCGATTATATCGGGACATGAGCCGGCGAAACTCCGGCAGCGACCGTAAAGTCGGGATAAAAGAGGGATTTGAGTTTGTGTTACCCCGATGGCCGGGGTTTTTTTATGAAAAAAATATTGGTTAAAGGACCGCTTTTCATTATTATAGCTGCCTTGCTTTGGAGTTTTGACGCTTTACTGCGAAGAAGCCTTTATACTCTGCCGTCATCGGTGATTGTCTTTTATGAGCATCTATTGGGCGCGATTATCCTCCTGCCCTTATTAGCAAGATATATAAAAGAAGCGAAAAAGATGAACCGCCGGGAATGGCTCTCTATACTTGTGGTCTCCCTGTTTTCCGGAGCCTTAGGCACTATTTTCTATACCAAAGCTTTGGGCATGGTCCAGTATATCCAGTTCTCGGTGGTTGTTCTTTTACAGCAGCTTCAGCCTATCTGGGCAATTGCGGCAGCCGCCATTATCCTTAAAGAAAAAATTTCGGGCAAATTCATCAAATGGGCGATCTTAGGCATAATCGCCGCTTATTTGATCAGTTTCCGCGATCTTAAGATAAATTTTGTTTCCGGTTCCGGTCAGATTACCGCGGCTGTCTTAGCTCTCATGGCCGGTTTTGTCTGGGCGGTTTCCACCTCCTTTTCCAAAGTCGTTTTAAAAAAAGTTTCCTTTTTGACTGCTACTTTTTTAAGATTCATCCTGGCGCCTGTTTTCGCTTTCCTTTTTATTTTAGGAGAGAAGCAATTGCCGGCTCTTACAAAAATAAATCCCCAGCAGTGGCTGATGCTTTTGGCAATTACATTCTCAACCGGCATGGTGGCTCTGGTTATTTATTATTACGGCCTGAAAAAAACACCTGCCAGGGTTAGTACTATCGCGGAATTGGTATGGCCTGCTTCAGCCATTTTTATCGATTATTTCCTCTATAAATCCATCCTCTCTCCGACACAGATTCTGGGGGTGATACTTTTATTTATCGCTATTTACCATGTCAGTAAATTTTCCAAGTAAATCTTTCAAAGCACAGGTCATCCACGGCCGGAAAATGGGGAAAAAATTCGGTTTTCCCACCATCAATCTCGATAACCCCAGAATATTATCCGGGTTCAATAACGGAGTTTACGCTGCTTCTGTTGCCATTGAGGGCAAAAATTATCAGGGGCTTTTATACAAAGGACCGCGGTTGATTTTGGGGGAAACAGAAACCATTTTGGAAATCTATCTTCTTGATTTTGACAGGGACATCTACGGGCAATGTGTCTCATTTAAACTCTTGGGCTTTTTGAGGGGAGTAATCCATTTTCCCGACACGGAAGCATACAAAGAACAATTGAAAAATGACATTAATACCGCCCAAAAAATCTTCCGAACTTCTAAAGATTAGTTTTCTTTGTTAAAATCAAGATATTATAGAAATAGTTGCCTCTTTAGCTTAGTGGTAAAGCAGCGGTATCGTAAACCGCCGACGTCGGTTCGATTCCGACAAGGGGCTCAATAAGGCTGGTATAATATTGTTTATGCAGTATACATCACACCGCTTGCGTTCACAGGAGAAAAAGCTCAATAAAAAGCTCGTTAGAACTGTCATTCTGATATTAGTCGGCACCATTGCCGCATTCCAGATCGGTTTGCCGGTATTGGCCAAAATTGTCGTTGGGTTGTCATTTCTGAGAAAAGATAAGGGCATTACAGAACAGTCTGCCGTCAGCCTGTTGTTTCCTCCGGCTTTAAATTCCCTACCGGAAGCCACCAATTCAGCCATGATCATTGTCTCGGGAGTCACGGACAAAAACAGTTCTATAGTCATTTCTGTTAACGGCGAAGAAGAAAAGAGCGCATCGGATAATGAAGGACAATTTGAATTCAGGGGAGTCAGACTTCAGGAGGGTGAAAATACCATCGAAGCCTATCTGGAAAAAGAGGGAAAAAGAAGCTCCTCTGCCGGTTTGAATATTATTTATAAAAAAAAGCCGCCGGAAATTACCATCAATGAACCGGAAAACGGCCGTAAATTTTTCGGGGAGGATAAAACTGTAATTATCAGAGGAACAACGGAAAATAATGCCCGTCTGAGTGTCAATGACCGCTTTATTATTGTCGAACCGGACGGCGATTTTGAATACAACACGTCATTAAATGAGGGCGAGAATAAATTTATTTTCAAATCTTCTGATATAGCCGGTAACAGCCATGAAGTTGAATTTAAGCTTGAGTACTCTCCTTAAATTTTTGCTGTAACCCTGATAAAAGATAAAACCAGACCAGGAAATAAGTAAAGAACAGTGAATTTAAAAACAGGCTGTGCACCGCCGTAGCAATCATCAAGCTTTTGCCCGTTGCATCCAACCGTAAAAACAAGGCTGTTAAAAATCCCAGATAAGCAATCAGGCCTAAGATACCGCTTGAGGCTGCCACAAACAAAAAACTGTTGTCAAAACCGGCAGCCGAATGGCTGGTCAGCCAGTCTTCACGAAGGTATTGGCTGTTGCGGAAATTGAATCTGAGAGTATTAAAACCTACTCCCAGAAACGGTTTACTTTTAATAATGGTCACGGCCGATTGCCAGTTCGACAGCCTTTCCCTGATGGAAAAAAGACGTTCCAGTTCGACACCGGCCCCTCCGGGCCTGGGCAGTAAAAATAGGCCTGACAATAATACGATTCCGACCAAAAAATATTTAAAAAACCTGCCAGATCTGAAAGCCCAATATAAGGCTCCGGATACCAACGAGACATAAGAACTTCTGGAATAGGTAAAAGCCAGACTAAAAAGGAGGGCTATTTTATAAATTATTTCCTGTATCTTCGAGGGATTTGACAGCCGGAACAGAAAAAGGACAACCAGAATCAGTCCGAAGTAATTGGGATCAAGTAAAGTTGAAAATATCCGGCGGTAATGCGGATCCCAGCCCAGATAATAAAGATTTCTTAAATCCGGATAAAGGAAATACTGCAGCCAGCCGGCAATTACCAGAAAAATTCCGAAAAGGGAAACTGATTTAACTGCGAATTTTCTTTCTAAGTATTCTTTATCCAAAACAATTAAAATTAACGGGTAAATCTGGAAATAAGCTACAAATCTCGCCAAGTACAAAAGCGAAATTATTTTATCCGTTTGGGAAAGACGGATGGGACTGAACCACCAGCTGGCAAGAGCGACCAGGATAAAAAGGCCAAAGGCTTTAAATTCCGGCCTTTCCCGGTAAAGACTGATAAGATTTTTCCATGAAAATAACAGAAGCAGATTAAGCAGTAAAACGACGATATCCGGAGGATAAAGTTTTAGCGGTTGGGGAAAAAAATCGATTTGGAATAAAGGACCGGCTGAAACAGAGGCTAACAGAAGCACAAGGATAATCTTATGGATTTTTTTCATCTTTAAGGTAAGCAGTATAGAGCTTGCCCCGGGCTAAAAAAGAATGAAAACTCATCATCACGGCCATAATCAATCCGGCCACTCCGTCAAGAAAGCCGAATTTCAGCAGATAGTTTTTAAAGAATTTACCTGCCGGATAGAGCAGGATCTGCCAAAAACCGATTCTTCTCCCCTGCTCTTTCCAAGATTGTGCGACTAGTGTCGAATATTCGTTTATTTTGACTAAAAATTCTTTGATATCTTTATGTGAGGAGTGAATAAAGGGATTTTTCAGATACCCCGTTTTTCCGCTGATTTGCCATACTTCATGAACTTTATTGATCCATCGTCCCCTGTCATACCTGCCTAGTCTTAAAAAGAAGATATGGCCCGTTTCACCGAACTTCAGCAGTTTCCTATAGATGATATCCTGCCTCTTTATAAAATATCCGTTCACATTTCCCGGGTTTTTAAGGATTTTGGTTATTTCCTCCTGTAAATTACGGCTGACTTCCTCATCCGCATCGATTGACAAAACCCACTCATGACTTACCTTGCTTAAAGCAAAATTCCTTTGAGCGGCAAAATCACCGTTTAAACTGTGCTGATGAATCTTTAGAGTTCCCGGATAATCTTTTTGAAACTGCTTAATTATGCGAATGACCGCTTCAGTGGAATTATCCAAAACCAGAACAATTTCCGGACAAAAACTGACGGATTTTAGGCAGGCTAGAATTTTTGTCTCTTCATTTTGGGCCAGAATGACGCTAGATAGGTTTTTGATCACTTTATCCTTATTTTATCCCAAATTATCTTGCCTGCCAAAAGGCATAAATAAACCCAGGCGGAAAGCTTCCTTACCCCGAAATGTTTATTGACCAGCTGCAAATTTGCTTTAAGGTTATAATAGATGGCGCGGTTTGACCAGCGGCCGATAGCCGAACTTAATTTATGATTGATAACCGTTTGGGGTTGGACTCCAATTTTGAAACCGCTTTTTTTAGCTCTCAGGCAAAAATCAACATCCTCGAAATAGAAAAAGAAGCGCTCGTCAAATAAGCCGATTGACTGAAAAACCTTTCTTCTGATTAGCATGCAGCAACCGCTGACATAATCCGCTTCTTTTGTATACTTTTTAAAATGCTTTTTTTCTTCCAAATGGCTAGTTCTGCCGGTCCAAGGGTTTAACCTTCCGCCGTAATCAAATATTGTTTCTCCATCACTATTGAGGAATTTGACGACTGCTCCGCTGATGTCATTTTCGGATTTGCTGATCTCTCCGAAAAAGTTTTTGGGGACAGTAGTATCATTATTTAGAATCAAAAAGTATGAAATAGCTTTATCTTTGACTGCTTCTTTTAAACCCCGGTTGACTCCGGCGGCGAAACCCAGATTTTTTTCATTTCTGACAAGTCTGATATTTTTATAATGCTGAAAGTTTTCCTTTGTACCGTTATCGGCTAAAAAAATAGTGAGTTTAATTTCTTTTTTATTCGCTTTATAAAGGGAATCCAGGCAGTCTATGGTATCCTGGTACTTGCCGAAATGGAGAATGACGACAGCTATATTTTTCATGTCTGTTTTAGAGTTTCTTTCAGTAATTTTTCCAGCCTGTCAGCGGATTTTGGCCAAGGCCAATTCTCTTTCACATAGTTTCTGCGGTAATCCCGGTCATTATCTTTGGTTTTTAAAACATCTTCTATTTTTTCAGCGAAAATACTCTCTTCCCTGGCTGAAATTTTACCCAGCCTTTTGTCAGTTAATATTTCCGGGATACCTCCTCCTCCGGTGGATAAAACCGCAAGCCCGCATGATAAAGCTTCCAAAATAACCAGACCGAACGGTTCATTTAACGGCGCGTAAAGGAAGAGCCTGGCTTGATTATAAAGCCTTATCAGATTTTCATCGCTTATATTCATCTCCAGCTTAAGCTCTACCCTTTTTTCTTTCGCTAAATTTTTTAAATAAACTGTCTCATTGCCTTCCGGACCGGCAATAACCAATGACGGCCTCTCATTTTTAGGTATTATGGCTATGCTATTGATAATGAAATCATGTCCTTTCAGAAGTGTCAAAGCTCCGACGGATAGTACAAAATTTTCCTTTTTAATATTTAATGGTTTAAATAAATCGCTATCAACACCCGGATAATTTAACCAAACTTCCCTGCCGTAAATATTTTCCAAATATTTCTGGCAATATTTTGAAAGAGTGACTATTTGGCCGGCATTTCGGGCATTCTCCCAATCTGTTTTCTTCAAAGGAAATCTGAAGGGAAGCGTCAGGTTATAGGTCAATTTATTGTTTTCTCTGGGAATATTTTCATAAAATTCCCGCTTTGGTTCCGGACAGGAATACAAAGAAGGGATTTTCAAATATCTCAAAACATAAGGAGCTTGGGTCAGGTAGCAGGGATGGACAAAAGCTACATCATATTTGCCGCTGTTTATTCTTTCTGCCATTTGACTATAGGCTTTTTTAAGATCCGTATAGACAGATATGACAGAATAGGGGAATTTTTCCGGCTGATGATATGGAAATCTGTAAACATGCTGCACAAATTTTGTTAACGGTAAAAAACTTTCATTGGTCCCGTTTAATATAAAGAGGTCCAATTGATGTTTTGCCGATAATCTTTTTACCAGCTCAAAAAGAGCCCGTTTCTGTCCTCCGGCAGGCAGATTATGGACAACTGCAATTCTCATCTTAGCCTTCACACTTCCACTTCTCATTACACCTCGGGAGTGTCATATCTAAATAATCGGGTAAAAAATGCATACATTTGAATATTGCCCTGATACAGGCCGAAGATGACGGCTGCCCGGAAACCGTTATATCCGTCCAGAAACCCACGTTTACGATAATAACAGCGAAAAAAATGCCTGGCAGTTTCCAGAAAGATCCCGCTAAAAAATGACGCTGCCGCTGTTTTTGATTTCGCCAAATCGCTTCCTTCGATTTTAATGTAATTTATTAAACGGAAAAAAGACAACCAGGAGTTGTACTTGCTTCGTTCAGGACTATGAAGTATCTCCACATCTTTTATATATCGGGTTTTCTTTTCGGGTATCTGGATTTGGGCATGGATAATCCCGGAATATTTATAACCTTTGTGGTTACGGAATAGTCTCAACTGCCAATCAGGGTAAAAGTAGCCATGTTTCAAATAGGTCTTATCATTTATATAATTCCTCCTCGGAAACCAATACCCGTCGATATCCTTTTTCTTAACCAACTCCCGTATCACTTCTTGAGCCCCCTCCGTCAACTCCTCATCCGCATCTAATGTTAGTATCCATTCATTATTACTTTTTGAAATTGCATAATTTTTTTGAACAGAGAAATTAATAAATTTTTGGGAATATATTTGTTTTGTATATTGTGATAATTCATTAACTGTATTGTCTCTACTATATGAATCAACAATGATTAAATTATCACCGTATTTTTTCCTAACTAATTTATTTATATTTTTTTCTTCATCTTGAACTATTACTACTAAATCTATTTTAAAATCTCTGTTAATAGCTATTGACATAACTGTAAATTATATTTAACTTATAAATATAAATGGTTTTAATTATTTTATTAATACTAATTTTTTCTCTTTTTATTCCTACTAAAGTCTGGTCAGTTTTTGTTCCTGAAAATTCTCCTATTTTATCAAAAGGATCTACTTGGGACAAAACGAATGTTTATGGTCCCTCAGTAATATTTGATGATAATAATATCTATAAATTATGGTATACAGGGTATGATGGTTATAAAGCTCAAATTGGGTATTCTAGCTCTGATACTTACCTAAATTTTTCACCTAATCCGGTTTCTCCAATTATCCCAGGTACAATTATATATCAGTATGATGGAGGTGTAGAACATCCAAGTGTCCTTAAAATATCAAATAGCTTATATAAAATGTGGTTTCATCGTGCTAAATCAAGTTTTAATAGCTTCGAACTATATTACGCAGAATCTACAAATGGCACAATTTGGACAAATTACACTAAGCTTTTATTTACTAATCAAACAACATGGGATCAATATAGTCAAACAGCACCATCAGTTATATACGATGAGAATGATGAAAATATGAAATATAAAATGTGGTATACAGGTTCAGGATATTTTAATAATGAGCCTAGAATGTGGAGAATAGGTTTTGCATATTCTAATGATGGAATTAATTGGACTAAAAACGTAGAACCAGTATTAATAGCTGATCAATATTGGGAAGACAAGAGAGAATTAACAGGAGTAGCAAATCCTCATGTACTAAAAATTTCTGACAAATATCACATTTGGTACCATAGCAATGAAAAAATAGGTTATGCTGCTTCAAGCGATAGTGGAATGACTTGGAATAAATATATCGATCCAATACTTTCTGCTAAATCTGGAACATATTATAGCTCGTCTGTATGGGATCCATATGTTGTATATTATGATAATAAATTTTATCTATTTTTTTCCGCATTTAGTTCAAGCTCTAAACATATTGGTGTAGCTACCGATACTTCATTACCTGAAGTTGAAAAACCGACGGAGACGCCGACGGCGACTCCGACGGTGACGCCGACGGCCACTCCGACTCCTACCATTCCTAAAAATTCTCCGATTATCATTATTCCCGGATTGGGAGCATCCTGGAATTCCAAAGACATTATATCCTGTGATACAGGACAGTCCGGAAAATGGAGTAAAACTCCGTTTGTTACCGTCTATGACCGCCTGATTAAAACTTTGCAGAAAAATGCCAAGTTAAATCAAAATAAAGATTTTTATGTCTATTATTATGACTGGCGCCTGCCAATAAACGATCAGACCAAAAAACTTAAGACATTTATTAATAAAGTAACTTCAAAATCGAAAGCGAGACTGATCGGCCACAGTCTCGGAGGTTTATTAATCAGAGGCTATCTGACGGATTACCCTCAGGATGATAAGGTTTATAAAGCAATGACTATCGGTACCCCTCATTTAGGTACAATTCTAAGTTACCCATTGTGGGAAAACGGAGAAATCTGGTTTGATGATCTGGCTACCAAAATTCCCATAACGCAGCTTATAAATTATTGCCGGGTAGTGAAAACTGTCATGAATCTGGGTACTGTTACTAACGGTCTGGTCAATATTGACGTTAATACTTATAAACTGATGAGTCCGCGCGAAACAATTGTGGCTCTCTCCCCTTCCATAGAATCCCTTTTGCCTGGTTTTGATTATTTAAAATTAGACGGCCAGACAGTTCCCTTTTCATCATTAAAATCACAAAATATTTGGCTTCAAAACCATCCCCCGGATGATCTCCGCACAAAATTAATTACTGACACCATCTCCGGATCCGGCTTTGATACCCTCAGATATCTTGAAATCGAACCGGCTCCGGCAAAGGATATACAAGCCGGCAACTGGCTTGACGGAAAACCGGTCAACCGGGAAAAAGATGAATCAGGTGACGGAACAGTCCTGTCTATGAGCAGCCAGTTGAATAGTGCAGATAATCAGGTGTTAAACGCTGATCATGTCCAAATAGTCTATTATGATGAAGCACTAAAGAAAATTCTTGAGTTTCTCAATCTCAAGGAAATTTCCCCTTTTGGAATACAGGCTGTACCGGAAGCTGATGCTGATACTGCCATAACTTTGATGTCCGATAAAGATGCGGTTATTGAAGCAGTTAAACCTGATAATCAGAAAGTTATCGGTCAGGATAATCTATTGGCTTTATTTAATCCTTTGAAAGGGAATTACAAATTGAAAATAAAAGGAAGCCAAAACGGACAGGCAGTCTTGCAGACAAGCTGGTTTAGTAAAACCGGAGGAATTGAAACCGATACCTATGCTTTAAAACTTAAGAAGAATAAGTGGAATAACTATCTTCTTCTCTATATGCCTGAAAGCCAAAATAAACTGCTTATGGTTCCGAATTAAGAAGGATAACCGCTTTATTATTTCCTTGATAGTGGCCGCTGAGGGATTTGAACCCCCGACCCCTGCAATGTGAATGCAATGCTCTAGCCAACTGAGCTAAGCGGCCTTTTCCACTGAATATTATAGCTAAATAGTGCTTGCAGTGCTACCTTGGGTTTACCTATAATTAGAAAATATCATGAATAAGCCGCATGTGGTAATAAATACTGATGACAGAAAGCCCCAATCTGACGTGACGGTAAATGATTATGTCGAAAAAGAGGTTGAAGACGACTCTAAGCAAGAGTTTTTCCTCGTCAAGATTTTCAGATCAGGAATAAATTTTGTCTTTGATTTCCTGGAAACCATTGTCGTAGCTTTATCTGTTTTTGTGGTCATTTATCTTTTTATTGTCCAGCCTCATGAAGTCAAAGGTTCCTCCATGGAGCCGACTTTCCAAAATAACGAATATATCATCACTGATAAAATCAGCTACCGCTTCGGCAAACCCAACCGCGGGGATGTCGTTATTTTTAAAGCTCCGGTCAACCCGGACGTCGATTACATCAAAAGAATTATCGGCCTACCCGGTGAAACGGTCATGGTCCAGAGCGGCCGGATCTATATTGACGGCAAAATGCTTAACGAACCTTATTTGGAAGATTTAACACCCATTTTTCCCGGCGGTTTTATCAAGGAGGGTGTAGTAGTTTCCATACCCGAGAACCATTATTTCGTCATGGGAGACAACAGGCCCCACAGCTCCGATTCACGTGAATTCGGCCCGATTGAAAAGAAACTGATTATCGGTAGGGCGGTTTTCCGCTATTGGCCAATCAATAACCTGGGATTGATTCCGGGCGCAAATTACAGATACTAAAATACTGGGGAAATCAGGAATAAAGCTTAAGAAGCTGTTCGTAAAGTTTACGGATTTCGTCGGTAGTTTTTTCCGGTATGCCTTTAAGAGTAATTTGGATTTTGGCGGAAATGGTTGACTGGTAAATTTTAACCGGCAGACTTAACTTTGTCGAGAGGTCCGAGGCCAGTTTTTCCAATTCCACGCTTTGAATTCTTTCCGCGCCTTTTCTGACGGGCATATCCCGTGCTTCCTTCATTTTTCTGACCATATCCTCTGTCCTTCTGACTGAGGAACCGTCGGTCAGAATCTGTTTGTAAGCATCGACCATCAACCGGGTGTCAGTCAGTCCGGCGATGGCCCTGGCATGGCCTTCGGTGACATCCTGCGAAATAAGTCCGTCTTTAATAGCATCAGGAAGGGCTAAAAGTCTGAGCGTATTGGAGACGTAGGCCGGGCTTTTGCCGATTCTTCTGGCAATTTCCGTCACCGGAATAGCATATTCATCGATTAACCTCTGAAAACCCTGGGCTCTTTCTATCGGATTTAGATCTTCACGCTGGACATTTTCTACCAGAGCCAGTTCCAGCATGCCACGGGCATCCGTTTCTTTGACGACGACCGGCACAGTTTTTAAACCGACAATCCTTGAGGCTCTCCAGCGTCTCTCACCGGCAATAATCTGATAACCGGCCGGAGTCTTGGCAACTACCAAAGGCTCGAGTACCCCGTGCTCTTTGATGGATTCGACCAGATCGACCAGTGATTCGCTTTTGATGAGATTTCTGACCTGAAGAGGGTTCGGCTGCAGGAGATTAATATCCAGATTAATCAATTCTTTATAATGTGGTTGAAGATTATCCATGTTATTCAGCCGACAGTGACGATTTTCCTGTCTAGGTGTCTCAGGAAACTGACTACCCCGCTTTTGACGGCATACAAGGTATGGTCTTTGCCCATTTTTACTCCGTTACCCGGATGAAATTTCGTACCTCTTTGGCGGATAATGATATTGCCGGGGATGACTTTTCCGCCGGCGTAAATTTTGACGCCCAGTCTTTTTGAAACTGAATCGCGGTTGCCCTTGGTCGTCCCGCCGGTTTTAATATGTGCCATAAGAAGATTTTACCACGCCTGTCAATCCTTTTTTTCCCGCTTTGAAGCGCTTTTGCTGATTTTCTCTATTTTTATATCGGAAAGCATCGGCCGGAAACCCATTTGCCGGCGGTATCTGACCTTGGCTTTAAATTTAAAAACATCCAATTTTTTTCCCTTGTATTGTTTCATTACCAAGCCGTCAACCTTAAAATTGGGAAGATATGGCTTGCCGATAACTACCTCATCACCGCTATTAACCATCAGGATCTTTTCAAAGGAAAATTTTTTGCCCTCCTCTGTTTCGACCTTATCGACCGTCACAGTTTCTCCTTCGGAAACCTTGTATTGCTTACCCCCTTGCTCGATGACAGCGTATTTCATGAAACTCTATTATATTAAATCAGCTAACGGATAACAAGCTCATTTTCCCGGCGGCTCTTTCCGATGGCATTCAAGATTCCCAAAGATAAAAAAGTGCTGATGATGGAACTGCCGCCCGATGAAACTAACGGCAAGGTAATTCCGGTGATGGGCAAAATTCCCAAATTCATGCCGATATTGATGAATACCTGGATGAAAATCTGTAAAAAAATGCCGATTGAGATCAATTTACCCATCTGGTCCTCGGCTGAGAAAACGATGGATAAGATTCTGACTAACAGAAAAAAGTATAAAAAAATCAGTACGATGCCCCCGATAAAGCCCAATGACTCGACCAGAGTGGCAAAAATAAAATCAGTCTGAAATTCGGGCAGGAAAAACAGTTTGCTTTGGGTTCCGCGTCCTAATCCCAAACCCCACAAACCGCCGCTCCCCACAGCAATCATCGATTGGATGGCATTATAGCCTGAGCCTGCCGGGTCAATGGCGGGATTGAAGAATGACAAAATACGCTGTTTCTGATAGCTTTTTAAAAACGTCCAAAATGCCGGAGTCAGAATGGTAAACAAGATTGAACCCGATATTACCAAAGACAGACTGATGCCTCCGGCCAGCAACATACCTAAGAAAAAGACGGCATAGACAATAGTATTGCCCAGATCAGGCTGCAAAAAAACCAGGATAAGAATAGGCAGAAACAGACAATTTATAAAAAAAAGATTTCCCGTCCTCGACAGATCGCGTTTACTGATCAGGTAAGCGAAAACAACAATCAGAATTGGCTTCAGAATCTCGGAGGGTTGTAAAAGGAAAAGGCCGAAATCAATCCAGCGGTGGACTCCCCTGATTTGAGGCAGAAAAAACAAAATGAGTAAAAGAAAAACTGTCAAAAGATAAAAAACCACCGAAAATCTTGACCAGATGCGGTAATTAATTGTAGATATTATCAGATAAATTAATAATCCAAAGATTATAAAAACGCTTTGTGCCAGGAATTCATTCGTACCTACCGAAGCCAATATGAAAATACTGATGCCTGCCAAACCCAAAGATGGAATTAAGAGAAAAGGGTCCAGCTGATTGAAGAAACGCTTCATGCCAAGCTCACCAAATCTTTATCTGCCGATTCAAGCGAAAGTGAAAGGGTCTCTTTTTTTATATAGTCCTCAAATTCCGGGGGGTATCCCGTTAAAGTCAGTTTAATTTTATCGGTCAGTCCCAGTCCCATTTCTTTACGCATCAGCTGCACCCTGCGTACGATCTCCCTAGCCCGGCCTTCTTTTTCCAAATCCTCTTCCGAAACTTTAATTTCTGTAACGGGATATTTTATCTTGTTGTTTACGACAATATTTTTGACATTAAGTTCAGCCAAAATCAAATCCCAAACTTCGGCAGGAATGTTTTTAGGATTCTCTTCTGTCTCTACCTTTAACTTTATTAAAGGCCGCCTGACTTTTATACCCATAGATTTTCTCAGTGAATGGCCTTTTTCCACGATTTTTCTGGCTATATCCATATCTTCGGACAATTGCTTGTCCCGCCTGATTTTATCGGATTCGGGAAAGAAGGCTAAATGGACCGACTGCCCGTCTGTTAGATTGAGATGGATCTCTTCGCTTAAAAAAGGGACAAAAGGAGCAAGAAGCCTGCTTAAGTTAAGTAAAACTTTAAAAATTGTTTGATGACACAGGAATTTATCCTGCGAATCGGCAGATGTCGGACCTACCCGTCCTCTGGAGCGCCTGATATACCACTGAGACAGATTTGTAACAAAAGAGGATATGCATGAGGTTGCTGTGACCGCATCAAATTTATCCAGGGATTCAGTTGAAATTTCAATAACCCTGTTTAATTCAGAAATAATCCATCTGTCCAATACATGTTTTTCCTGCCCGTAATCTTTCTTGGGGTTGAAACCGTCAATACCTGCGTATGTGACAAAAAAATTGTAAATATTCCATAACAGGAGATGGAATCCCCTTCTGGTTTCATCAGCTTTGCGGTAACCGAAAAGGATATTCAGTTCAGCATTTTGGCAGGCAAACATCCACCTCATGACATCGACTCCGATTGAATCAGCGCCTTGGTTAAAATTAATGGCATTGCCCCAGGATTTGTGCATGGGACGGCCGTCTTCCCCCAAAACAGAAGCATACCCTAAAACTATCTTAAAAGGATTTCTTTTTTCCAATACCGTTGACATGGCAATCATGGAATAAAACCAGTTCTTAAACTGCCCAGGGAAGGATTCGGTTATGAAATCAACAGGAAACCAATCCTGCCAATACTTTTTATCAGTAGTGTAGCTTAATTTTGAGGTTTCAGGATCAACATAGGTGGAAAAAGGCACAATACCGGCATCGAGCCAGACATTGCCCACGTCCGAAACCCGGCTGACAGTTTCAGTGCATTTTGAACACTTTATTTTTACTTCATCAATATAGGGTTTATGGGGGCTTTTGCCTTCAAATTTCTCCCAGCCGGAAACCGCCCTCTTTTTCAGTTCCTCTTTTCCTCCCAGAACTTCGAAATTAGCGCATTTTTGGCATTCAAAAATCGGCAAGGCCAGACCCCAGTAGCGGTTCTTTTTGCTGATCAGCCAATCGTGCATATGGAGAAGCCAGTCGAGTTCCCTTTCCAAACCAAACTTTGGTCGCCAGTCGATCATCTGCGCTGTCTCCTTCATCATTTGCCTTAATGTTTTGCCTTTGCCCGTTACATGCTTTTCAGGCCTGTCCATAGCTATATACCATTCTTCGGTCACTTTCCAGACCAATTCCGTCTTACAGCGCCAACAGGCCGGATATCGGTGAGTATAATTTTCGATTTTCCAGGCAAAACCCTCATTTTGCATATGATCCAGGATAATCTCGGGATGTTTTTTGGCATTTTGGCCGCTAAACTTTCCCAATCCCGGCAGATAATCGGCATTATCGGCAATCACCGCAATCATCGGTAAATCCAGTTTTTTGCCCAAAGTAAAATCTTCCTGACCAGCACTGACTGCCGTATGTACCAAACCCGTGCCTTCGCTCGTCGAAATGGGCATTATTTGCACATCTGTCGGTATAACAGAATGGAATTTAGGATGACCGGCTATTTTCTTGACAGAAGGAAGGTTGTCAAACGCTCCCCTGTATTTTAAACCTGTCAATTTGGCACCCTTAGCTTTTTTGACAGTTTTACCTGTTTTTCCGAACAGTCTTTCAACGGCTTCTTCCGTCACCCAGTATTTATCCCCGGATTCCTCCCTAACCAGAACATAATCCAGATTCCCATCAACTGCCACGGCAATATTAGCGGGTATGGTCCAGGGCGTTGTCGTCCAAACCAGCAGATATTCTCTCTTTCTACCCGCAAGCGGAAGACGCATATAAATAGATTTATGGGTAAGCTCCTTGTAATCCTCAGTCAACATTTCATGCTGGGAAATGGCGGTTTCGCAACGGGGACACCAGGGCACGCTGTCAGGGCCTTTATAAATCCAGCCCTTTCTATGGCAGGTTTTTAAGAAATGCCAGATCATAAAATTGTTTTCATCGGACATGGTGTAATATGAATTGTCCCAATCCATGAAATAACCCAATCTCTTACTCTGCTCCGTCTGGATTTGGCTGTATTTCATGACTCTGGCCTTGCACAGCTCGACAAATTTGGCAATTGAGGCTTTGCGGTCATTAGGGACTAAATTTTCTATGTCCTTTTTTTGGTGGATGCCCAATTCTTTTTCTACTTCGACCTCGACCCATAAACCCTGGCAGTCAAAACCGTTCTGGAAACGCTCTCTATAGCCTTTCATGTTGAAATAGCGCTGCCAGAGGTCTTTATATGTCCTGCCCCAGGCATGATGGACGCCCATGGGGTTATTGGCGGTTATCGGACCGTCCAGAAAGGAAAAGCGTTTCTCGGAAGCTTTATTTCTGCTTAAATATTTCTCGACTAAACCAGTCTTTTCCCAATCGGCCAGTATCTTCTTCTCCATTTCCGGAAAATTGACATTCTGCATCACTTTTTTGAACATACTACGTATTTTACCCGATTTTACCCAAGAAGTGAAAAGTTTTTGGGGAGCAAGAGCTGCCCTTGCAAGGAAAATTTAGTGCTTGCCTTGGCGCAGGAAGGCGGGGATGTCCTATTCGTCTAAAGCTTTTTGCTACAATACTTTTCAGAAATTCTACGAAACATAAACTCTTTCTTAAGTCTTAAAGGACAAAGATAAAATATTAGATGGGAAGAAACAATTCAACTATTAGCTTTGCTATGTTTCTTCGCCATGAAGAAATTTAAGAAGTTTTATTATTATTAAATTTTTATGTTTGTGGTTCTGGTACACGAGTAAATACAACAGTATCCATATTCGATTCAATTCTCTCGCCTTCTCGTGTAAACGCTCCGTTTACTACTCTTACGCCTTCATAACCATGCTTTTTAAGTGCATTTGCAATATGATCAGAACTTAAATGTCTCATTGACATTGGATTTGCAACAAATATTTCACCTTCCTCAATATACGTTTTAGGTCCTATACCGTATATTTGTTCTCCCTCGCTTAAACCTAATAATCCTGGCCTTCTATCAATAGACACTGTCATAACGACCTATATTATCAAATTAAAACTTATTGTCCTGGTTCATAACCTCCCGTAGACTTCTCCTTTCTTTTTCAATAGATAATACTCCATCGGAGTCAGATAGTTAAGCGATTGGTGTGGCCGGTAGCTGTTGTACCGGTCAAACCATGCAGAGATT